>Ga0209536_100003058_pt1 | contig 27049 bp, 29 predicted proteins | sample DeeMarSeWOR28_12_FD_187461 | JGI IMG/M metagenome (GOLD analysis project Ga0209536, IMG submission 187461) | Marine sediment microbial communities from White Oak River estuary, North Carolina - WOR-2-8_12 (SPAdes) (version 2) | ecosystem: Environmental > Aquatic > Marine > Intertidal zone >... | reverse complement strand
CTTTTTGCACTTCAGTATTATCTGTGGCATTAGCAGCAATCTCAATGGCAGATGTTAAATTATACTCTTTCCCTATCAAAGGTCTGAGGTCAAATACAGAAGGAGGAAGGTTTTCTGTCCAGTTTAGTTTAACAGTCCTGTTTGTTCCCCAAGCAACTTCATTATAACTATTTTTACATTCAATGTTCCATGTAAAAATCGCGTTTTTTAAATCTGTTAGATTAAAACTTGTAATATTTGAATTTCCAGTAACAATTTGTGTTTGGTTTCTTGTCCATGTTCCTGAGATGTTATGCCAAAAACTGCAGTTTGTGAGATCTTCATTATACACTGTTGCGTTGAAAGTCAAGTTAACATATCGACTAGTGTCATTAACATAATCTGCAGGAGGATAACTAAGATTTACAACTGGAAAAGTTTCCCATGTTTTTATTGGTATCTGGACATTTGAAGGAGTTGCACCCTCATAATTCAAATATGCTGTTTTTTTATTGCTTGCAACAACTATGTTTAAACATAGTTGAATGCCAACTCTTTCTCCAATTGAGAGATTTACACTAGACAGGTTATAATTCCAAGAATCTAGGGTTGCGACTGTTCCTTCACAGAAATTAATTGTGGATTGTGTTGTGTTTGCAATATTAAACCTGCCTGTTGAATTTAGTTTGAAAATCCTGGCAAATGAATGGACTTCTTTGTTTGAATTACAATAACCATATATAGAAAAATTCCAAACACCGCCAACATTTGTTAATGACGTATAGTTTGGAGAAGTCCAGTTAGGAGCAAAACAATGTATTCCTACAGCTGATAGATCAACAGTTGTTTCTACCAGTGCAGTGTCATTAGGAGTAAGTTTTAGTTGTTTGTAATTAGTGAACTCAATATCAGCTTCATCATGCAAATAATATCTTGTGAGATTGGTTTCTCCAAATCCAGGATCTTCAGGAGTAAGAGTGAAAGTATAATTTTGTCCTGGAATAATATCTTGTAAAATAATCCAGTCACCATAACATTTTTGCTCTGTAAAATTCCAGTCTTTACATTTTGAAAGCTGATTTCCTGTTGCAGTAACAGTAACTAAGGCATCTACAAAATTGATTGAACCAGGGTCTATGGCATAAACCTCTATAAAATCTCCAGATTCTGGACTATCATCAATTTTTATCAATTCTGTAACATTTTGTGTAAGATTAACATTTTTTAATTCTATTTTTTTAATTACATTTTCTTGAGGTTCTATTTCAACATCATATAATCCTGAGTCCAGCTTCTTTGAACTAGCTGCGATACTTAATTGGTCTTTTTTAGGGCCATCTTCAAATTTTACTTCTTTTGTTTTTGCATCTAAGATCTTTATCTTTGCTTTGACTAGATTGCCTTGAGCATCATATATTGCAGGAACAAAACTTATTTCTTCTGTTATGTTTGTTTCAACAATCTCTTCTTCAATTTGCTTTGTTTCTTCTTGTTCAACACTATAAAGAATTGAATCAACAATCAATATAGAATTTTCAATCTCAACACGGATTGTATATAACTCTTTGTTCCAATCTAGGCCAGAAAGGTCGCATGTTTCTTCGCAAATTCCAGAAAAAGGAGTCTGCGTACTAGAGATCTTTGTTATGGTTTCTTTTTCTTCAACAACTTTTGTTTTTTCTTCAATTTCTTTTTCAACAATTGGTTGTTCCATAATCTTCTCTTCTATAACTTCTGGCTCTTCTTCTAAGTCACTAGGTTTTTCTATAATTTCATTTGTTTCTTCTTCTTGTGGGATTTCTTTTTCATTGATAACCATGCCAGTAATCCCATAACTTACTCCTTTATCTTCAGATAATGGTTCTTCAATGATTGCTTCTAAAAAATTAGAATCAAGAATCAATTTATCATCAAGATAGACTTTGACTCGACCATCTCCGATGATTTTTCCAAAAAGTTTTACTTGATTAAGTTTGCCTGGATTTTCAATATTCCAGATATATTCCTCAGTTTGTTCAAAAACTAGATCAAGGTTTTCGCTAAATTGTTCAGAGTCAGAAAAAGTTGCAAAACCCACGAGTCTAGGACCTAGAAAAAAGACAGCAAAGAAAAGTGCTATAAGGGCGATCGAAAACACAAACACTTTCTTTGCTGGAGCTTTTTTATCAATCTGGGGACGGATTGATGCACTTACCTTGTCCTCGTAAAATCTGAGCCATTCATAAGCTGTTTTACCTTCATGAGGAATATGAAGCAATCTTTGATATTCTTCATAAGAAATTTTCTTAGTTAAGAATTGATTTTTTAAATTTTTGAGATAATCTGCTATCTTTTTTCTATTCTCTTGGTAGAGGGCGATCTTACTAACGTTAACTTCGTTAGATTTGTCTATTCCGATCGCCCCCATTATACTTATTATGTATGTAATAATACTTATAAATGTTACTATTTAAGATATAAATACCTATTATGTGTGTATTAGCTACGATTATATCGTCGACATCCTATAAGTATAAATATATAATAAGTAAGCGATAAAACGTTTAAAATTTAGAAATTATACTTATAATATCTAACATATAAGAAATTTTAATTATCAATTAGTTTTAAATATCATAAACTTTTCAGATAATTGAAGCTCCCGTAGCTCAGCCTGGATAGAGCACTGGCCTTCTAAGTCAGGGGTCGCAGGTTCAAATCCTGTCGGGAGCATGTGCGTGGGTGGCACAGCGGCTACTGCCTCCGCCTGCAGAGCGGGTGTTCCTGGGTTCGAGTCCCAGCCCACGCTTTTTAAAGTAAAATGACGAAAAAAGTATATTTGATTCATGGTTGGGGAGGATCTAGTAGAGGTGGCTGGTTTGATTGGTTGCGAGATCAGCTTCTGGAGAAAGATATTGAAGTGCGTGCATTTGATATGCCTGATACAGATCATCCAAATATAGAAGCATGGGTTAGTTTTATTAAAAATAATATTTTGCCTCTTGACGAAGAAACTTATTTTGTGGGACATAGTGTTGGTTGCCAAGCAATTATGAGATTTCTCGAGACTGTTGATGACCCGGAGATTAAGATTAAAGGATGTGTTTTTGTTGCAGGCTGGTTTACATTAAAAGAAGAGGCAACAGAAGATCAAGAAGATAAAGAGGTAGCTAGGCCATGGCTTGAGACAGAGATTAATTTTGAAAAAGTAAAAAGCCATTGCAAAAACTTCCTAGCGATATTTTCAGACGATGATCCTTATGTTCCAGTAGAAGATGAAAAGCTTTTTAAGAAAAATCTTGGAGCAAAGACAATTATGAAATCTGGAGAAGATCATTTTAATAAAAAATATAAGATTCCTGAAATACTTAATTTTATTCTGCAATAGATAAATAAGTTAGGCATACCTAACTTTTTAAACTCAGATTTCTTTAAAAGTTCGCATTAAATTGTATAAAATGACTAAAATATATGATCCTAGATTATCAAGACATATTTGGAAAAAAACAAAGAGTTTTGTTAAAGGAACAGTTGAAGGTATAGCTTATAGTTTTACATTAGCAAATTTTCATGATAGGTTAAGAAGATGTGATCTATATCCTGGAGAAAATAGAACTAATGGCAGGGCCATTGGATTTTCAGCAAGTCTTTTTGCCCATACTTATTTATTATTAAGTTTACCTGAAGACAAGGCCCTTTATTCATTAGTCCCAATTGCTTTGACTAATCTTCTCTCTTTGGGCAAAATATATTTAAGGAGAAAGAGAGAACTTGCAGAAAGAAAAAGAGAAAGGCGTGAATAAACTTTAAATAATCATTTCTTCTAGATGATTTATGCCAGGAAAAAAAGTTGTGAAAAAGAAAGAGGAACCTATTGGAATTAGTGTGGAAGAGATGGCAACTTTTTGTAAACGAAAAGGATTTGTTTATCCTAGTGGGGAAATTTATGGCGGTCTTGCAGGATTTTGGGATTTTGGTTCATTAGGAACTGAGTTGAAAAACAATATTAAAAAATCATGGTGGAATTTTTTTGTTCGTTCTAGAGGAGATGTTGTTGGTATAGATGGAAGTATTGTTACACACCCAAGAGTATGGGCAGCATCTGGACATGTTGAAAGTTTTAGTGATATGTCTGTTATATGCAAGAAATGTAAAAAGTCTGGGAAGGTAGATAAGCATGAAATTGACGAGGCTGTTTGTGGATTATGTGGTGGTGAATTAGATAAACAGGGAGCTAAAGATCTTAATTTAATGTTTACAACACAGGTAGGTCCTGTAAAAGAATCTAGTGTTGATTCTTATTTAAGACCTGAAACAGCACAACTGATTTTTTCCAGTTTTAAACAAGTTTTTGAAAACAATCGTATGAGATTACCTTGCGGTATTGCTCAGATTGGAAAGGCATTTAGAAATGAGATAGCACCGCGTGATTTTCTTTTTAGATCTAGAGAATTTGAGCAAATGGAAATTGAATATTTTATTTTGCCAAACTCAAGTTGTCCTTATAAGGTTCCTGATATGAAAATCTTGGTTTTTGCCGAGGATATGCAAAAAAAGAAGAAACAACCTAGTGAGATGAAGATTTCTGAAGCATTAAAAAAAAGTCTTATTAAGAAAGATTGGCATGCGTACTGGCTTGCAAATTGTTTGTTATGGTTTAAGAGTCTTGGATGTGATATGAAGAATTTTAGATTAAGACAACATGCTAAAGACGAACTTGCACATTATTCAAGTGATTGCTGGGACCTAGAATATAATTTTCCTTTTGGTTGGAAAGAATTAACTGGAATTGCAGATAGAAGCAATTATGATCTTTCAAGACATGAAGAATTTTCTAAAAAAGATTTGAAGGTTTTTATCGAGGGTAAAGGCAAGGTTTTGCCGCATGTTATTGCTGAACCTAGTTTTGGTGTTGAAAGATCTTTTTTAGTTGTTATGTTTGATGCTTATAATTATGATAAAAAAAGAGACAATATTGTCCTAGGTCTTGATCCTAGACTTGCACCGATTAAAGCAGGAATTTTTCCAATTGTTAAAGTTGATAAGAAAGTAGTTGGGATTGCTAGAGAAGTTTATGAAATGTTGAAAAGCGAGTGGAATGTTCTTTATGACGACGGCGGAGCAGTTGGAAGAAGGTATGCAAGAATGGACGAGGCTGGAACACCTTTTTGCATTACAGTTGATGCAGATTCAATCAAAAGAAAAGATGTTACTATTAGAGAGCGTGATACAACTAAGCAGATCAGAGTTAAAATAAATGATCTTAAAGATGTTTTTAGGAAACTTATTTTAGGAGAGGTAAGTTTTGATAAGGCCGGAAAAAAAGTTTGATTTTTAATAAGATTTAAATACTATACTTGGTTTTTTATTGAAGATGAAAACAATCGGGGTGATTTCAATTAAAGGAGGAGTAGGAAAAACTTCTACTGTTGTTTCTTTAGGGGCATCTATGGCTAGCCTTGGCAAAAAAGTTCTTTTGGTCGACGGTAATTTGTCTGCACCAAATCTTGGGATGCATATTGGTTTAGATGCTAAAAAAGGCGTGCATGATGTTTTGGCTGGTAAAATCAGACCAGAAACAGCAATTTATTCTCACGAAGTTCTTGATATTATGCCTGCTTCAATGTTTAAAGCAAAAGCAAAGAATCCTTTGGCTTTGAAAAGCAAACTTAAGAGTTTGAAAAAGTATTATGATGTTATATTAATAGATTCAAGCCCTGCACTTGACAATGAAACACTTGCAGCAATGAATGCTTCTGATGAACTTATTGTTGTTACAACACCCGATCTTCCTACATTAAAAACTACTATGCTTGCTGTTAAGCTTGCAAAGGAAAAAAAGACACCAATTAAAGGATTGATATTAAATAAAGTGCATAATAAGAATTTTGAAGTTAATCTTGCCGATATGGAAAAAGAGACAGGCGTCCCTGTCTTAGCTGTCTTGCCTTATGATGTTAATGTTCTTCAAGCCCTGGCTGAAAAAAAGCCTTTTCCAGAATATAAGAAAAGGGCAGAAGGGGCTCAAGAATATAAAAAATTAGCTGCTGCTTTGCTTGGTCAGGAATATTCTGGATCTAGGTTTAAATCCTGGTTTAACTGGTTTTTTGGAATAAAACCTAAAGATCATGAATTGAATAGAATTTGTGTATATTACGAGAGTTTGTTTAAATAAAATTATCTGTAAAGATCTCTTATTTTGCCTGGCCCTCTTTTGGTCATTTCTTGAATAAATTGAATATGGCCTGCTTCTCTAACTGCATCGTCAATATTTGCACCATAAAATGTTATTATTTTTCTACTTGAAAGGAAACTTGCAAAATAACTTTTTAATGCTTCTGTTAATTCAGGGCTTAATTTTGCTTTTTTTTCATTATCAAAAAGAAGATTTCTATCTTGGCCATGCAACATAATGTGGCCGTATATTCTTTGATCTAACTTAATACTAAGATCATCTAGATGTCCACACGCATAAAATTCTTCAATATTTTTTACTCTAATTACTCTAAGAGTATCATAAATAGTAGGAGGATTTGTTATTGGTTTATCTGATGAAGGTTCAACATCCCTCATTGCAAATAATCTTCTTAAATGTGCTCTTTCTTTATCAGTTAAATGTATGTCTAAACCGTCATTAGCTTTTCCCATTGACCTAAGAACAAGCCCCTATTTTTAAGAATTATTGTACTATTTTAGCTTATTTATGGACCTGCCGGGAGTTGAACCCGGATCTCACCCAAGCCAGGGGTGTATCTTGCCATTGGACTACAGGCCCAAATTCTCACCTTGAAAATATCATTATGTTTATAAAGTTTTAATATTAATATAGGGTATGGTAGAGGAAAAAGAGGCTGAAAAAGAGTGTATTTTTTGCAAAATAGCCAGAGGAGAGGTGCCTAAAGAGAAATTTTTATATGAAAATGATAATTTTGTTGCTTTTCCAGATGCAAATCCTAAAGTTGAAGGCCATACTTTAGTTATACCTAAAAAACATTATGTTAATTTAATTGATATGCCTGAGACTATGGCAAGTGAAATGATGGATGCTATTAAAAAAGTGTTTGAACTTCGATCTAAGGAAGGAGCAGAAGGTTTTAATGTAGTTTCTAATGTTGGGCCTGCTGCTGGGCAATTAGTTATGCATGCACATATTCATGTTTTACCAAGAAAAAAACAAGATTCTTGGAAAATGGGTGTCTAACTAGGATGAGATTTAATATATTAATTGGAGGAAGGGCTGGACAAGGAATTAATGAGCTAGCAACTATTTTAGCTAGAACATTAGGAAAAATAGGTTTTTACACATTTAATTATAGAGATTATGGTAGTTTGATAACTGGTGGGCACAATTTTAACATTGTTTGTGTATCTGATAAGAAAGTTGGAAGTTACGATGATAATGTAGATCTAGTGTTGTCTTTAGATGAGAAAACACTTGAAATTCATAAAAAAAGATTTACAGATAAGACAATTTTTGTTGTAAACTTTCAAACAAATCAGAAAAATAGTGTTTATCTTGCAGCTGATAGAGACAAAACAGAAAATATGGCCTTTGCAACAGCTGTTTTTAAGATTTTAGAGCTAGACAAGAAACATTTATTAGATGAAGTTAAGATTAGATTTGCAGGAAAATCACTTCTTGCTAAAGATCTAGATGTTATTGATCATTTTTATGATAAAGATTTTGGGTACAGTATTAAATTAAATCATGAAAACACTAGTAAGGTGGTAATGAATGGGGCAGAAGCAGTATCAAAAGGAGTTATTGCATCTGACCTAGATGTTTACTTTGCTTATCCAATGACTCCTTCTACCACATTATTAAATTATCTGGCAAAGGAACAAGATGGAAATTTCTTTGTTTATTCTCCTGAAGATGAAATTGCAGTGGCAAATGCTGGTCTTGGTGCTAGTTTTGCAGGCGCTAGAACAATGGTTGGTACTAGCGGAGGAGGCTTTGATCTAATGACAGAAGCAATGAGCATGCAATCTATAACAGAATTGCCATTAGTAGTTTACCTAGCACAGAGAACAGGCCCTTCAACAGGCGTCCCGACGTATAATAGCCAGCAAGATTTATTAGTTTCTTTGTTTGGAGGTCATGGTGAAGGCTCTAGAGTTGTGGTTGCTCCTGGAAGTCCAAAAGAATGTATAGAAAAGACCAATGAGGCGTTTTATCTTGCAGAAAAGTATGGAATACTGAGCATAGTTCTAAGTGATAAACACATTGCAGAAAGTGATTTTAGTTTTAATGAATTTAAGTTGAAACCATTAAATATTCCAAAAAGAAAATTAATGCCTGGAATGTCTAATTTGAAGTTTAGGACAAGCAGTTATGAACATAACAGCAAAGGAGACAATACTGAAGTTATCGAAGAGATTAATGAAAGTTTTGGAAAGAGACTTGACAAAGATAAAGCACTAGAGAAAGAAGCCAAGAAATTTGAAAGATACAAAGTTTATGGCAAAGGAAAGAACTTAATTATTGGTTTTGGAAGTACAAAGGGGGCAATATTAGACACACTTGACAGTTTAGATGCAAGATTCTTGCAGATCCTTTATCTATCTCCTTTTCCAAAAGAAATTTCAAGCTTTATTAAAAGTTCAAAAAATGTTTTTGTTGTTGAAGCAAATGCTTCTGGTCAATTAGCTAAGGTGATTGCAATGAACACCGGCTTTGTTATCGACGATAAGAATAAAATATTAAAATACGATGGAAGACCATTTACTCCTGAAGAAATAATCAAAGAAATGGCAAAGAGAGGTGTAAAATAAAATGGCTAAGGTGAAAAAAGCTAAGATTCAGAAATGTGCATTGAACTTAAACACTAGTGCAATAAATACTTGGTGTCCTGGATGCCCTAATTTTTTGATTTTAACTTCTTTTAAAAATGCACTTTGTAATTTAATTGAGACTGGATATAAAAAAGAAGATTTTGTCATGATTACAGACATAGGTTGTAATGGCAAAATTTATGATTATGTTGATATTTCTGGATTTAATACTCTTCATGGTAGAACAATACCAACTTGTTTTGGAATAAAATGTGGAAATCCAAAATTAAAAGTCATTGGTTTTATGGGTGATGGTGGCGCTTATAACGAGGGACTTAGTCATTTTGTTAATGCTGGCAGATATAATTCTGATATGACTGTAATAGTCCATAATAATCAGTTGTTTTCTTTAACAGCAGGACAGACAAGTAATGTTACTGAAAAAGGTTTTGTTGAAAAAACACATCCTTTTGGATTGAAGGAAAAGCCATTAAATCCAATTGTACTTGCTTTAGAGGCAGGAGCAACATTTGTTGCCAGGGTTTCTGCATTAGATGTTGCTGAAATGGAAAGAGTAATGAAAGAAGCAATTAAACACAAAGGTTTCTCGTTAGTAGAAGTGATGCAGCCATGCATTGTATTTCATAATTTTTCTGATTTTCTTAAAACTAGTTCTTATAAGGTTCATGAAATGCCTAGAGAAGAAGCAATTCAAGAGGCTAAGAAGTGGAATTATTCACATGAAGGCAAAATAGGCCTTGGGATATTCCATAGAAGAACAGAAAAGACTTTTGAAGAAAAGAACCTAGATTGGAAGAAATAATTTTATTTTAATTTGTATTCCCAAAAATTCCTATACTTAATTTCCCCTATCCAATTATCTCCATTTATTTCTCTACGTTTCCTTCTTCTTACTGTTTTGAACATGATCCATCTCCCTTCAATTCTTCTAGGAAATATTACAAAAAAATTTCTCCATTGCATTTGAGGAATCTGAGTATAAAAATCACAAGGCCCACCTTCACCCATTCCCTTAACATCTACGCATTGACGAAAATTAAGCACTTCTCCTTCTGGTGGTCCGTATGGGCTACCACTTCCTGGCGCAAAAGGCACTCTACACAGTTCTCCGTTATGTGTTTCTTTTGCCCATTCTGCATAACGTACTTTATCTTTTCTTAAAATCTCTGCTTTCTCTTCTTTAGAATGAGGTGCTGCTGCACAATAATGATTATACCACATCTGAGGTGCTGTTAAATGACTATCTGGTCTAAAACTAGTACACTCACAACAATTAGTTGGATTTTCAATACTTAAATCTACTTTAAAATTGGGATCATAATCATCTTTTTTATTTCCCATATTTTTGATTAGAAATTGGACTTTTTAAATCTTTAGATTAGTTACCCCTTTATAATTACACTAATACTTAATTAAATGGCTGTGAGGAGAATTGAACTCCCTACCTCCTGCTTATGAGACAGGCGATCTACCAATGAGCTACACAGCCGATAAAGCTTATACAGAATACTTTAAAAAGTTAGCCTTCTTCGTTTTATTAGAGAATAGAGGTGAAAAGAGGATGAAAGTAGCTATAAATGGCTTTGGTAGGATTGGCAGATTTGTTTTTAAGGCAGGTTTACAAAAAGGTATTAATTTTGTTGCTGTAAATGACCTTACAGATCCAAAGACACTTGCTTATTTGTTAAAATATGATAGTATTTATGGAAATTATGATAAGAAGATAGAGGCTGGAAAAGATTTTATTATGGTTGGAGGAAAGAAAATTAAGATTCTTGCAGAAAAAGATCCTGCAAAACTGCCTTGGAAGCAATTAGGAGTGGATGTTGTTATTGAAAGCACAGGAAGATTTACTGATAGGGAGGGCGGTATGAAACACATTAAAGCTGGCGCAAAAATAGTGCTTATATCTGCACCTGCAAAAAACCCTGATGTAACAATTGTTCTAGGAGTGAATCAAGAAAAACTAAAGAAAGAGCATAAAATAATCTCTATGGGTTCATGCACAACAAATTGTCTTGCTCCTGTAGCTAAAGTTTTAGAAGATAGTTTTGGAATAAAAAAAGCATTTATGACGACCGTGCATGCTTATACTAATGATCAGATGATACTTGATCTGCCTCATAAAAAACTAAGAAGAGGAAGAGCAGCTGCAATAAACATGATTCCCACAACATCAGGAGCAACAACTTCTGTTGCTGAAACAATTCCTAGTTTAAAAGGAAAAATGGATGGGCTTGCAATCAGGGTGCCTATTGCATGCGGAAGTGTTGTTGATTTTGTTGCTGAATTAGAAAAGAAGACCGATGCTAAAAAAGTAAATGATGCATTGAAAAAAGCAGCAGCAGGAAAAATGAAAGGAATACTGCAATATACAGAAGATGAAATTGTTTCTTCTGATGTTATTAAAAATCCCAACTCATCTGTGGTTGATGGACTTTCAACACAAGTTTTAGATGGAAATCTTGTAAAAGTTCTTTCTTGGTATGACAATGAATATGCTTATTGCTGTAGAATGATTGATCTTATTAAACTTCTTAAATAATCAGAAAATGTATGATTTAATAATAATCGGCGCTGGACCTGCAGGAATAACTGCTGCAATTTATGCAGCTAGAAGAAATCTTAATTTTATTGTTCTTAGTATGGATATTGGGGGACAGGTTGCATGGAGTACAGAAGTAGAGAACTATACTGGTATTCATTTAATGGCTGGAGTAGAACTAGTAAGAAAATTTAGAGAGCATATGAAAGATTATAAAATAAAAGTCAAGCAAGAAGAAGTGTGTGATATCAAGAAAAAAGGAAAGAGTTTTGAGATTAAGACTAAGAAAGGAAAATATTCAAGCAAGGCAGTAATCGTTGCTTCTGGTAAGAGCCCTAGAAAGCTTGGAATCAAAGGAGAGGATAAGTTTAATGGGAAAGGGGTATTTTATTGTGCTTTGTGTGATATTAAGTATTACAAAGGTAAAGAAGTATTGATTGTTGGCGGAGGTAATAGTGCTTTAGAGAGTGCTTTGTTCTTTTCCAAACTTGCAAAGAAAATCTATATTCTTGATGTTAACCCTAAGTTGGGTGGTGAGGCAGGTTTGCGTGATAAGGTTCTAAGAAATAAAAAAGTTAAACATATTCATTCTGCAAAGATGCTTGAAATCTTAGGAAACAGCACTATTAATTCTGTTAGATATTCCCAAGGTAATCAGGAAAAGAGATTAAAGGTAAATAGTGTGTTTATTGAGATAGGTTTAGTTACTAAATGTGATTATGCAAAGTTAGTCAGAAAAAATAAATGGGGCGAAGTTATGATATTTCGATCTACCAAGACTCATGAAGAAAACATGACAAGTGTTCCTGGAATTTTTGCAGCAGGAGATGTTACAGACATACCTGCAAAACAAATTATGGTTGCAGCAGGAGAAGGCGCAAAGGCAGTAATGGCGTGTTTTAATTATCTTGATAGGATAAAATAAAAATAATATTATGATGAAAACTTTATCGAATTTTAATTTTAAAGGCAAGACTGTTTTGCTTAGAACTGATATTAATTCTGATGTTCCTGAAGGTTCGAAAAAAATAATTGAATCTGAAAGAATAAAAGAAGCAGCCATAACTATTAATGAACTTAGAATGAAAAAAGCAAAGGTAGTGGTATTAGCTCATCAAGGTAAGCCAGGTAAAAGAGATTTTACTGATCTGTCCTTACATTCTAGGTTCTTGAATAAATATGCAAAAATTAAGTTTGTTAGTGATATAATTGACACTAAGGCAAGAACTTCTATCAAAAATTTAAAAAATGGAGAAGCAATCTTACTTGATAATGTACGTAAAATCAAGGATGAATTTAATCCTGGAAAAAATAAACTAACAAAATTTTTTGTTTCTTTATGTGACATTTATGTTAATGATGCCTTTTCGGTGTGTCATAGAAAACATACTTCTATTGTTTCTTTTCCAAAGTACTTGAAAAGTTGTGCGGGCCGTATTTTAGAGCGTGAAATCAATGCATTAAAGAAAGTAAAACTGAAAGATACGCTTTATGTTCTTGGGGGAGCAAAGCCAGAAGACAATATTAAACTTTTGAAAGGCAATAAAGTGCTTGCTTGTGGGTTGTTTGGCCAGACTTGCTTACTTGCTAAAGGCAAGAACTTGGGATTTCAAAACAAATTTTTAAAAAAAGTTGGTGTTGATAACAAATTGTTAAAAATAATTCGCGGAAAAATGAAAAAAACCAGGGTTTTGACTCCTGTTGATTTTGCAATTAAAGTTAATGGTAAAAGACAGGAATTAGAACTTGAGGATTTTCCGAGCAAATATGAGATTTTTGATATTGGAAAGCAAACAATGAATAAATTTTCTAAAGAAATTAGAAAAGCTAGGTCAATCTATATGAAAGGACCGGCTGGTTACGCTACTGAAAAGCAATTTGCAAAAGGAACAGAAGTTTTTTTGAAGACAATAGCTTCTAGCAGGGGCTTTTCTTTAATTGGCGGCGGACATTTAAGTGATGCTATCAAAAAATCAGGGATTTCTAGAAAGAAATTTGGACATATTAGCCTTAGTGGAGGAGCTTTGCTTAATTATATTGCAGGAGAAAAACTTCCAGGACTTGAAGTTTTGGGGATAAAATGAATGTTATTAGAACTAAAAATTATAAAGAAATGAGCCAGGTGGCTTGTGAAATCTTAATTAATGAGATAAAAAAGAAACCAGGTCTTAAGATTGGATTTGCAACTGGAAAGACTCCTATTGGCTTGTATAAAGAGTTAGTTAAAGCCTACAAAAAAAGAAAAGTAAGCTTTTCTAGAGTTAAGGCCTTTAATCTTGATGAGTATTATCCGATGAACTATAGCGATAATAAAAGTTTTAGGCATTATCTTCTTAAGAACTTGATTAGCAAGATTAATATTAAAAAATCCAAAGTAAGATTGTTTGATTCTGCAACTCCTGATCCTGATAAAGAATGTAGAATTCATGATAGGATGGCTAGGAATGCAGATGTTTTGATTTTAGGGGTTGGAGTTAATGGACATATTGCTTTTAATGAGCCAAGATCAAGTTTTAAGTCTAAGACCAGACTAGTAGATTTGAGTTATGATACTCTTAGAAGAAATAAAGTGATGAAAGATGCATTAACAATAGGAATTTCTACTATACTTTCTAGTAAAAAGATAATCCTTTTAGCTTCTGGATATAATAAATCTAAGGCAGTAAGACACCTTATTAAAGGAAAAAAATCAGAAATGTGGCCAGTAAGCGCTTTAAAGAGACATAAAAATCTAATTGTTATTTTAGATAATATTAAAAACATGTAATTCTTGGAATATTTATGCTTGATGAATGTTATGGTAAGGCTTTGCAAGCACTAGGAACTTGCAGTTCAAAGTATGGATTGTATGCTTCAGGAGGCGTAGATGGTTATAGGGGTGTTTGGGCACGTGACAGCATGATCACATTAATTGGTGCTAGTACTGACAAAACAAGTTTTATTAGGGAACAATTTAGAAAAAGTTTATTTACATTATCAAAGTATCAGGGAAGGAATGGTGAGATTGCAAATGCAGTTTATGGTTTTGATACGGGAAAAGTAAAATCTGATTTTCAATCAATTGATTCTACTCTGTGGTTTTTGCTGGGGCATATGGACTATAAAAGGACTTATGATGATGATTCTTTAATAAAGAGACAGAGAAAGATTATTGATAAAGCATTATTATGGTTAGAATGCCAAGATATGGGCAATGATGGTTTGTTAGGACAATTGCCAACTACTGATTGGCAAGACGCATTTCCACATAAATATGGATATACAATTAACACCCATGCTTTATACTATAAGGTTCTGCTTGCTTATAATAGAAAAAAACATGCTTATCATATTAAGAATTTAGTTAATCGGGCAGATGGCACTAGCTTGTGGCAAGGAGAACATTATGCTCCTTGGAGATGGAAAAATCATAGAGCTTATAAAGAGATAGGAACTTGGTTTGATAGTCTTGGAAATTTACTTGCTATTATCTTTTCTTTGGCTGATGAAGATCAAGCAGCAAAAATTATTAAGCATATCAAAAAGAACAAGATTCATAGGCCTTTTCCAGTAAGAGCAATGTTCCCCCCAATTAAAAAAGGAGATAAAGAATGGCAGGATTATTATGAAGATTGTGATGCAAAAGAACCAAACCATTATCTGAACGGCGGGATATGGCCTTATATCGGCGGATTTTATGTCCTTTCTCTTATAAAACTAAAAAAATTTGAAGAAGCTGAAACTGAATTAAAAAGACTTGCAAAATCAAATCTAACCGGACAGTTTCCTGAATGGATAGATCCTATAACAACAAGACATCATGGATGTTTACAAGCATGGAATGCTGGATTATATATAGCCGCTTATAATTCTTTGAAAAGAAGAAGAGTTTTGTTTTAATGTTTAATTAAAGACCAAGCCTGTCTTTTGTAATATCTGCCATCTTTTTGGCAATGTGTTTATACTCTAGGTTCTTTTGAACATGTTTTACTCCGTTTTCACCCATCTTTAATCTAAGCTGATCATCTGTAAGCAGTTTAAGAAGATGTTTTCTTAGATCTTCAACTTTGGCTTGATAAGCAAATGTTTTTGGTTTGTCAAACTTGATCATTTTTGGATGCATATATCCATGATGCTCACCAGCAACATCTTCTTCTTTAATTACTTCAAACTTTGGATCTGGTTCTGCAAGCAATCCTGTTTTGTTATGTATAATTGTCTCTCCAGGACCCATCTTATTAATAGAGATTACTGGCTTTCCACAAGCCATTGCTTCTACTTGGATCATTCCATAACCTTCTAATCTTGAAGGTGCTGCATATAGATCGCATGCATTAAGAACATCTGCCATGAATTCTTGGCTAAACTCATCATCCATAAACTTTACTTTGTCTGCTATTCCTAATTCTTCTGCAAGAGCAAGCTCTTTACTGCGCCATTCCTCTGCACAATCACTTGGCCAAGATTTACAAACATATTTCCAATCTTTAAATTCCTTATCTACTTCTGCAAGAGCCCTCATAACTTCTTGAGCTCCTTTTGAAGTAACATCTCCGCCAATAGTCAGGATCATCTTCTCATTCTTTTTTACTCCGAAAGTTTTTCTGATTCCTTCATTGAGAATTGGATTATTAGTTGGCTTGAATAGATCCGTATCAATTCCAATATGCATTGGAACTATTTTTTTGATATCTACGCCGTCTCTGTTGTAAGTCTGTCTTACCCAATCGCTTGTTGTGAACATTAGATCTAGTTTATTAAAGTCGTCTTGATAGTTTGCAACCCATCCATCTGCATTGAACCATGGAACTGGTTTTAATTTTGCTTTCAAAGGCGAATGAACAACATCCGGGACATTGCCCCAGAAACCGACACTGAAGACAGCGTCGGGTTTAAGATGTTTAAAATAAGTCTGTTTTTGAAGTCCGTCTTGAAAATGACAAGGAACAGCATGATGCTGATTGTCTAAAAGCCCCCTATATAATAGGTTTCCTTGCATACTTGTTCCATCAGGCTCTGGTGGGTGAGCATATAATACTAAACATTTCATATTTTTTTATCAGTTGTAAAAGCTTCAACGTTTTTACAACACCTCTCTTCAAAGCTTTTTGCCTCGAAACCATAAATCCTTTGGATTATGTCTTTTTTAATTGAAAATATTAGGTTATTTAAGTTTATAACTTTATCTACACCACTTTGTGGGGAACAATATGCACCAGATTTCTTGTATGCAAAGAAAAATATTTTGTCGACGGTAATTAGATTTTTTTGCAGCATCTTTTTGACAGCCTTGTTCGCTTCAACATGTCTGATGTGTCCATACTCTCCATTTGATCCATGAGTGAAAATATAATTGTATTTTTTTCCTGCAAACTGCAAGATTCTTTTTATGATATCTTCCGTCGATATTTTCTTATAATCTTCTTCTTCTGAATCATCTAGATCAGAGATGAATCCTTTTGCATTTAATTTTTCGCAAGCTTTTTTGAATTTTGGGGCGCGATCCAGATCATTCTTTCTGCAAAGACTGATTATTGTTGTATTCCAATTGTCTTTGTTCTGTAAGATGGTTCCGCCCATCCAGATTGTTTCATCGTCGGGGTGAGCTACAATAACTAAAACTTTCTTTTTCATTTTATGTTTAAATAGAATAAGTGCTAGGTGTCTGCATCTCTTTCACTAAACTAATTTCACTTTCTTTTCCTTTTATCAAATCATCAAACACTTTTAAGTAGCTCTTAGCAACACTAGGCCAGATCATTTGTCTGCTGAATCCATAACAATTTTTCTCTAATCTGCTCCGTAGTTCTTTGTCTACTAAAATTTTTTCAATCGCTTCTGTATATGATTGCGGATTTTTGAATCCTACTAAGATTCCCTTTTCATCTGCAAGAATCTCTTTTGCATATGCAACTGGGGTTGCAACAATTGCTTTTCCACAGCCCATAGCATATGACAATGTTCCACTTGAAATCTGGTTATAGTCTAAGTTAGTGAATATGTATATGTCTGTTGCTAATAGGTTGTCTAAAATCTCTTGAAGTGTAAGAAATCTATTTTGAAATATGACGTTACTTTCAAGTCCAAGATCCTTTACTAGATTAATTAAAAGCTCCCTATATGCTTCGCCTTCTTCTTTTCGTGCCATTGGATGTGTCTGTCCAATAATTTGATAGACAATATTTGGATATTTTTTAACCAATTCAGGCAATGCCTGGATCATGTATTCAATGCCTTTTTCTTCATTTAATAGACCAAAAGTCGAAAGAACTATTTTATTGTCTAATCCAAGCCTGCTCTTCATGATGCTTGTATCTTGGAATTCAACATTTGGAATGCCGTGATAGATCACATGGATCTTTTTTTCATCAGCATTATAATCTTGTTTTAAGATATTTATAGCTTCTTTGGCTGTGACTATGATTGCATCTGCTTTAGCTACTAAGTATTTTGTAACTCGGTCTATTGAAGCATCTGGAACAGGAATTACACTATGAAATGTTATTGCAATTGGTTTTTTAATAGTCTCAAAGAAAGCAATTAAATAATCACCATCCATACCGCCGAAGATTCCATATTCATGCTGGATACAAACCAACTGAATCTTGTCTGATGAATTTATTTTCTTTGCTGCATTGAAGTAATCTATTATGTTGTCCCGATTTACATTTAGTATGACGTCATTTCCATATTCGTAAGAACTTCCCTCTTCACTTACTGCGACTATTTTGGGTGCGACAGGATTTGAATATTTGGCTATTGAGTCTGTAAGATCTTTTGTAAAGGTCGCGATTCCGCATTCTTTTGGCGGAAAGGTGCCTAAGAATGCACAAACCTCTGATCCTTTTCCATCTTTTTCTTTTGCCATCTCTTTATTTTCCATTTTGCTCTTTTTATATAGCTATTTTCCTGCAAATAAAAAGGTTTTTAATTTGATAAATCTTTCTATATGCAGCGAAAAGAGGCAAAATGTATGATGTTGTATGTTTTGGTAGTGCAGTTGTTGATGTTTTTGTAAACACAGATGTTTCTGAGACAAATAAGAAAATATGCTATCCTGCTGGCACTAAGATGTTGATTAAAGATCTTAAGTTTGATGTAGGCGGCGGAGGCACAAACACTGCTGTTGCGTTTTCTAGATTTGGACTTAAAACGGGCTTTATTGGCAAAATTGGCGACGATGATTCTGGTAAAAGAATAATTGAAGTCTTAAAAAAAGAAAGAGTTGATTTTTTAGGAAAGATTGAGAAAGGCAAAGCGAGCGGTTATTCTGTTGTTCTTGATAGTAGGGAAAAAGAAAGAACTATCTTAACATATAAAGCAATTAACAATGATGTTTCACCGTCTGATATTAAGAAAGTCAAGACTAAGTGGCTTTATTTTTCTTCATTGCTTGGCAAAAGTTTTGAAACACAAGTTAAATTAGCTAGGCAATTGAAAAAACAAGGAACTAAAATAGCTTTTAATCCAAGCGCTTATATTATTGAGGAAAAGAATATTAAACCTTTGCTTAGTATCTGCGATGTCGTTATCTTGAATAAAGAAGAAGCAGAAATGATTGTCGGTAAAAATAAAGATTTGCTTAAAGGATTGCGAAAACTTGGCCCAAAGATTGCTGTAATCACAGATAAGAACCGTCCAATATATTGTTCTGATGGAGTCAAAAAATATTCTTTAATGCCTCACAAGATAAAAGTTGTGGAAAGAACAGGAGCAGGAGACGCCTTTGCTGCTGGCTTTGTTGCAGGATTGATGTCCAATAAAGGGATTGCAGACAGTTTGAAGCTTGGCCTGCGTGAAAGTGAATCTGTTCTTGGTTATTTTGGAACTAAAAATCGCCTATTAAGACTTAGGCTTAAATAAAAATGAAAATAATAGAAAAAGCTTTGCTTTATCCTAAAAATTTTATCCCTTCTTTCAAAGGGGTGGAGGTAAAGGGTGCTTTTAATCCGGCTGCAATTAGAATGCCTAATGGAAAAATTGTTTTGTATGTAAGAGTAGCTGAAGGGTTTGATATGAGGTCCAAGACATTAAAGTTTCCAAAGATTGTTTCTGACAAATATGATATTGAGATTGAAGAAATACCTAACAGAAGAGTATTAGGAAAAAAAGAAGTCATTGAGTTGCCTCATGATATAGTTAGATTGAAAACAATATCTCATTTGAGAAGAGTCATTTTAGACAAAACAGGATTCAATGTTGAAGAGATAGATCAGAAACCCATATTCACAGGAATTCCTAGCGATGGAAATTATGGTGTTGAAGATCCGAGGATAGTTAAGATTGGAGATACATATTACATGACCTATGTATCTGTTTCAAGTACAGAAGATGTTTCAACTGCGCTTGCTGTTTCAAAAGATTTGAAAAAATGGGAGAGAAAGGGCATTATTTTTAGAAAACAAAATAAAGATGTTGTATTATTTCCGGAAAAGATCAATGGAAAATATGTTGCTTTGCATAGGCCACAAGGAGATTTTGAATTCGATGGACCTTCTATATGGATTTCACATTCTGATGATATGATACATTGGGGCGAGGAAAAGAATATAATAGAAGTAAGAAAATCTGGGTTTGATGTTGATAGAATTGGTTCTGGTGCCCCGCCATTTAAAACAAAAAAAGGATGGCTTTTGATTTATCATGGAGTTAAAATTGTAAGAGGAAAAAGAATTTACAGTACAGGAGCAACATTGCTTGATCTGAAAAATCCAGAAAAAGTTCTTGCAAGATCCCCTTCAAATAAACCTCTGTTTGAACCTAAATATGATTACGAGAAAAAAGGTTTTGAAAACAATATACTTTTTCCAACAAGTATTGTTCAGGAAAATAAAAAAAATGTTTTGATTTATTTTGGTGCTGCTGACCGCGTAACAAGTGTGAAAAAAGTTCCTTTAGATCATATTTTTAAAAATATGGAGCCTGTAAAATGAAAAAAAATCTTTTAGTAAAAGGAAAAGCATTGTTCTTGGCTTATGATCAAGGCCTCGAGCATGGCCCAACTGATTTTAATGATGAAAATGTAGATCCTGCTTACATAATTGATATAGCTAAGAAAGGAAAATATAATGCGTTAATCTTACAGAAAGGAATTGCTGAAAAATACAAACAAGAGATTAAAAGATCAAAAGTTCCTCTTATTATAAAATTAAATGGCAAGACAAATCTTGTAAAAGGAGATCCAATCTCTAGACAATTATGTACTGTTAAAGAAGCAATTAAGTTAGGAGCAAGTGCTGTTGGTTATACTATTTACTTAGGAAGCATACATGAAGACGAGATGTTTGTTGAATTTGAAAAGATTCAAAGAGAAGCTAGAAAGAATAAGCTTCCTGTGATTGCTTGGATTTATCCTAGAGGAAAAAGCATCAAAAGAAAGAGTAAAAATGAATTAATGGCTTATGCTGCACGCACAGGACTTGAAATTGGTGCTGATATAATCAAGATTACTTATACAGGAGATAAAAAAACATTGAAATGGGCTGTAAGATCTGCTGGCAAGACAAAAGTAGTGATTGCTGGCGGTGTAAAGAAAGGTAAGAAGCAGCTTTTGAAGCAAGTTAAAGAAATTATGAGTACTGGTTGCATTGGCTTAGCAATCGGAAGAAATGTTTGGCAGGATAAGAATCCTATGCAAATAACTAAAGAACTCAAGAAAATAATTTGGAAATCTAAAAATGGCAAAACCATTAGTTGTTGTTAATTTTAAAACATATAAGCAAGGAAAAAAAGTTGTTGAATTAGCAAGGAAACTCAAGAAAGTAGATAAAAATATAATTGTAGGCATTCAAGCAAGTGATATTCTTGAAGTTGTTAAAGCCACAGGACTTAGGGTTTATGCGCAGCATGTTGATTTTATGAAAAAAGGAAGAGCAACAGGATATATTCTACCAGAAGCTGTTAAAAAAGATGGGGCGAAAGGGGTTTTTCTGAACCATTCTGAACATAAACTTCGTTTTGATGTGTTAAAAAAGACTGTTATGAGATGTAAGAAGCTTGGATTGAAGGTTTTGATCTTTACATCTAGTTTGAAAGAAGCTATTAAAGTAAAGAAACTTGGGCCAGATTATCTTGCATTTGAACCTCCAGAGCTTGTTGCAGGAAAAATTTCTGTAAGCAAGGCAAAACCGAGGTTGATAAAGAATATTTCTAAGAAGCTTAGATATCCTTTTTTAGTTGGAGCAGGAATACATTCTAGTGAAGATGTAAAAATTGCAATGAAACTAGGAGCAAGGGGGATAGCTGTAAGTTCTGCAATTACTAAATCTAAGACCCCTGGAAAGGTTTTAAAAAAACTGCTTTCTTAATTTTAGTATGTGTTTAGCAATTCCTAGAAAAGTTCTTGAAGTTAATGGTAAAGAAGCAATTGTAGATTGTGATGGAGAAAAAAAGAAAGTTATGTCTTTATTAGACTTAGAACTTGGAAATTATGTTATTATTAATAGCGGAATTGTAGTTGAGAAGATATCTAAAGAAGAAGCAGAAAATGCTTTAAACATAAAAATAATGGATTCTGAATAAAATGACACCCGAACAATATTTTTTTCATTATGCCCTGCCTTGTGCAGATGTTTTATTGTCCCTTAATAGAATAACGAAAGAACAATATGACAAATTACAAAGAAAATTTCAAGATAGAGAAGTTCCTAGTAGAGAGGAATTAGAAAAAGCCTTTGAAAAAGCCTTTTTTAGAATTAAAAGATTAGCTCAAAGTCTTGGTTTAAATTATTGGGATATGAGAGTTATGCAAAAATATTGGATTGAAGAACACAATAGAGTTATTGATGCTGGAGAAGGCCTTTATGGAAAATGTTCAGAAACATTAAAAGATATTTGTAGAGTTCATGAATCTAGAATTATTGATAAAAAAACTTTGAATGGCAAAACTTTGTTTGTGGTAGAATATGATTCAGGCAATATAACTCGAACAAGAACTGTTTTTGCAGATTTTGTTCCTGAAATGCATAAAGGAGACAGAATCAGAATACATCATTCATTTGCAATTGAAAAAATTTAAGCTTCTATAATTCTTTTTTCACTTTTTGTTCTAGCTATTGTGTAAGCTCCAATTAAAATTAATAAAGACCCTAGTAATTGTAATGCTAGAATTGATTCTTTTAACCAAATATATCCTAAAACTAAAGAGATAACTGGTGAAAGCAATAATATTGTTGAAGCTTTTGAAAGATTAATGTATTTAAGACCCAAGTACCAAGTTAATACATATAGGAATAAAAGTGCAGTTGAGATTATTATATATAATAATTGTTGAGAAGTTAAGGTATATAACAAATTGCTTTTGCCTGTAATGAAAATTATTGCAAACAATAATAAAGAACCAAAAAACATTCTGCTAAAAGTCACTACATAGTTTGATTCTTTGTTTATCATTGCTTTTTTAGCAATTGTATTTTCAACAGCCCATAAAACTGTTGCACCCAATACAAGCCAATCACCCATTTTTACTCCTGGTGCAAGTTTATTGAATTCAAGTAATGCTAAACCCAGCATCATTACTGCTAGTGCTGTTAGTTGTTTTTTTGTTATCTTTTCTTTTAAGAAGATATAAGCAAAGATTCCAGCATATATTGGCAGGGTTTTATGCAAAAAAGCAGCTCTTCCTGCCATTGTTAATTTTAAACCACTAAAAAACAACCAAAAAGCCAGACCGCCGCCAACCAATCCTATTGAAATAAGATATTTCCATGAAACTTTTTTGAATTTTTGTTTATTTGTTTTTGATATGTATAAAGAAATTCCTAGGAAAACTAGGCCAATTATTATAGCTCTCACCGATGTAAAAACTAAAGGATCAATTTTTACCACAAAGAATTTATTAATAACTATTGAAAGACCAGAAATTAATGCTGTTAATAGAATTAATATTGTTCCCTTACATTCTATATTTTTATTTTCTTTAATTTTCCTTCTTTTTTTCATGACTACTTTAGTTTGATAATATTTTTATATGTTTCTAACTAACTAAGATAATGAAGGTGCTTGTTTTTGGAAACCCTCTTGTTGAAAAGGATAATCTTGCATTGAAGATCATGCCAAAACTTCAAGAAAAATTTCCAGATGTGGACTTTAAAGAGTTTGATCCTACTGAAAGTCTTGAAAAAGAAGGTAAGCATCTTAAGATTATTGATGTTGCAGAACCTAATTTTTCTGAAGTTCGAGAGCTTAGTTTGCGAGATGAAAAGGATTTTGAAAAATTACAGGTCAATAAGGTTTATTCAATGCATGATTTTGATCTTGGATATAATCTGAAGTTGTTAAAGAAGATGGAATTAATTGATAATGTAGATATATTATGCATTCCTCATAATATGGATGAAAAAAAAGCACTTGATCAAAGCCAATTGATCTTGAGGAAATGGGTTGCACAAGACATGCAAGGGTCATAAGCACGAATCAGTTTTTCAACTTCAAGGGAAATCTTTTCTTTGTTCAGCTTTTTAGCTAATAACTCTTCTACATATTTTGCAATATCTTTTTCCATATGGATAACATTTTGCTGTGTTGGGATACAGATGTCTACATCAATTATTTTTCCAGTTTCATCTATCTTAAAATGATAGTATAATGTTCCTCTTGGAGCTTCTACAACTCCCACTGCTTCTGATTTTTTTGGTTTGATTGGTACTGGCTTTTCTTCTTTTAGATTATTTTTTAAATTTTCTAAGATTTCAATTGATGAATCGGTTTCATGCAGCATTTCTATTGCTTGGGCAAGGTTGTTATTGAAAACACAATTGCAAGGAAAGACATCTAGAAATCTAGATACATCTCTTAAGGTATTTTTGTTAAAATTTTCTCTGTTTAGGTTTAATCTGGCTAATGCACCAACCATAAAATCTTCACTTTCCCATGTGAAACCACTGGCTGTTGAATAAGGAATTATCACTTTTTGCAGATGATCTCCATATTTCTCTTCTGGAATCTCTGTCCCTTTAGCTGTTTTAATATATCCGCGCAGCATATTTCCGTCTTTATTTACTAAAGCTACGTAATTTGTCTTTCTTTTGAATGTTTTTTTATCATCATAGAATATCTTTATTATTTTCAAGATTTTATCTCTAACTTTTTGGAGCTTTTCAATTGCTTGCTGCATTTCTTCTTTTTTAGGGAAACTAAGAAATCCACCAATTACTGAATTTGTAGGATGAACCGCCCTTCCGCCAATTATTGTTGATAGAAAATTACCCGCCTCTTTTACATCTAACCCATCATGAACAAATTCATGCTCCTGTTTATTAAAATCAAATACAGAATCTTTTTCAAAAATATCCGGAAGACAGAAAAAATAAAGATGCATTGCATGATCTCTTAAATGTCCGCTATATATTAATAGGTCTCTTAATTGTTCTGTTTGCTTAGTTACTTTGATATCAAAAGCTTTTTCAATAGTCTCTATTGCACAAAGAGAATGAGCAGAGCTACATGTTCCACAAATCCTTGACATTAAGTTAGGAACAAGATCATATTCCATTCCTTTTACAGCACTTGTAAAAAACCTTTTATTTTCACTTACCTTAAGCCTACAACCGGTTACTTTACCATCTTTTATTTTAATATCTAAGTGCGTATGGCCTTCTATCTTTGATATATTCTTTAAGCTGATATCTTCTCCGCCGTGCATTTTATTTTAAGTATGAATTAAATTTTGTTATAATCATTTTTTCATCAACAGGACAGCCAGGAATCTCATCATCCACTTTAATCACTTGCTTTATTGGAACTATCTTTGGAAGCTGATGAAATCTTTTTATTAATTTATTAACTTTTTGCAATTCACTGCCTTTGAGATTATTTCTTTGATTTGAAGGATAGCCATTTATCGCACCAGAACCAATTGCAACAACTTTTTTTGACATTTTTCTTATTTCTTTTATTTTTGTCATTTCACTTTTAGTAGAAATTGAACCTTCAACTATTGCATAATCTAATTTTTCAAGTTTTTTGAAAGGTTTTAGGGCACGAAAAGTTGTAATGTCCATCTTTTTCATCCATTTATCAAAGTTTTTGTTTAATGCCTCGATAAAAACAACCAAACATCCTTCACAACATGTAAATGAAAAGAACCCAAACCTGAGTTTTTTGTTAGTTTTCTTTATTGTTTTGCTTTTCTTTATAGGCTTTTTCACGTTTTTTTGCTTTTTCATCTTAATTTAAAGTTGAAAGCATTATTTTTATTTGTTATTATTGCATCTTTTAAACTATCTAGAGCATCATCAAATGTAACTTTTAGTTTTCCTTTATTTTTAATTTTGTTCACTAAGTTTATCATGATTTTATTTACTGAATCTTTATACAAATTTTCTTTTGTTTCCTTGAGAACTAAGTTTCCTTGTATCTTTTTATTTATCTTATAAGATTTTCCCCGTCCTTTAACTATCTTTTCCATATTCTCAGTGAGAATATTGCAATTTTTCATCACATTCTTTAACTTGCTATATTCATGATTGTTAACTAATCCAGCAAATTCAATCTCTTTTGGAATCCACCCCTTTATTTTTACTTCTCCTTTTTCAAAACAAAACGAAATCTTGGTTGTTTCAATTTCAAAAGCCTTTGTAAACGAATGTAAGAATATTGCATTACATCCTTTATTATATATACATAAGGCAGAAACTTGGTCTTGTATTTTATTGTTCCTGTTTACTGAAAAAGATGTTATTTTGATTGGTTTTTGGCCTGTTAAATATCTAAAAAGATCAAAAAAATGAACTCCATGCTCTATCCATATTCCCCCGCTTTTCTTTTTGTCCCAAAACCAATGATTTTCAGGCAGATTATCATCTCTAGCATAATTTTCAAATACGATATTTTGAATTTTTCCAAACACTTGATTGTCAATAATTTCTTTTACTAGATTAATTGCTTTATTTTCCCTGAACATATAATCAAGAGTAAAAATTTTCTTAGATTTTTTAATAACTCTTCGTATTTTTTCTGCTTCTTTTAAGCTTAATGCAAGAGGTTTTTCGCATAAAACATTTTTTCCTGCGTTTAATGAATCTAGGGCTAATTTAGCATGAAGAAAAGGAGGAGTTACTATAACGACAATATCAATGTCTTTTTTCTTTAATAATTCTCGGTAGTTAGTATAATAAAAAGGAATTTTGTATTTTTTAGCTAGATTTTGCGCTCTTTTTTTATTTGATTCACATATTGCATAAACTTCTATTTCATTTAGGTCTTTATAGCTAGATATAAGAAATTCTCCAAATCTACCAGCGCCTATTATACCTATTTTTAATACCTCTTTTTTCATAATGAATTATATTAATAGGACTTAATAAATTTAAGCAAGGATAAACTATTTAAAATCATTTGGGCTTTTTTATTTATGAAAGAGGTGAAGAGGCCGTGGGGTCTTTTTAAGCAGTTTATTCTTAATAAGAAATGTACTGTTAAGGTATTAGAACTAGCACCTAGGCAAGAGCTTAGCTTGCAAGTTCATAAAAAAAGAGATGAACTGTGGTATTTTTTTGATAATGCTATTGTCCAACTGGGCAAAAAGAGGATTTCTGTGCGGGAAGGTGACTTGATAAAGGTCAAGAAAAAAACTCCCCACAGAATCATTTCAAGTAAAAAGAAAGCCAGGGTTCTTGAAATCTCTCTTGGAACCTTTGACGAGAAAGATGAAGTTAGATTGGAGGACAAATATGGCAGGAAATAAAATAATTGCTGTTGATCTTGGTGGAACTAATTTAAGAGTAGCAGTTGTCAAAAACAACAGGATTGTTGAAATACTTAGCAAAAAGA
>Ga0209536_100003057_pt1 | contig 27053 bp, 35 predicted proteins | sample DeeMarSeWOR28_12_FD_187461 | JGI IMG/M metagenome (GOLD analysis project Ga0209536, IMG submission 187461) | Marine sediment microbial communities from White Oak River estuary, North Carolina - WOR-2-8_12 (SPAdes) (version 2) | ecosystem: Environmental > Aquatic > Marine > Intertidal zone >... | reverse complement strand
AAATGAGAGAAAATATAGAAATAGAGAAATTATTACAGGACTTTGAATTGATTAATCCTCCTCTTGTATTAATAATGCGGTCATTAAGAAAAATGGTTCATAAAATAGCACCTGATTCTGAAGAGAAGATAATGTATGGAGGAATTATTTATTCCATACCAGAACGTATGTTTTGTGGTTTATTTTTAAGAAAAAATCATATATCAGTTGAATTTGACCTCGGATATCTTTTAAATGACGATGATAAGTATCTTGAAGGGAAGGGTAAATACAGAAGACATTTGAAAATTCATAATAATGAAGAAATTACAAGAAAGAAAGTTGAAAAATTTATAAAAGAATCTTTCACTTTAGCGATATAAAAAAAATACAACTAGCAAATCAATCCAGCTACAAACTTTATCAGCCATTGTCTTGGGTGGATTGCCCGGTAAATCTAATGAAGTGGTGAAGTAGTTGTGAGCATATAAGAGATGATCGTGTAGTATAATTTGTAGTTAAGCGTAAGAAAACAAAATCAATAATTTGAATTAATAAAAGAAGCTACTTTGATTACTAATAACAAAAAGGAGGAAATTTGATGAATTATCCTTATAGAATCTTAATGGTAATGGTTGTTATTGGATGCTTAATTTCAAATATCATATATGGTCAGGAAATGGATAAAAAAGAGACTAATGATTCTAATCCTCTATCATCATTTGAACGTCTGATTGGGGGAGAATGGCATCTACAAGGAAACTATCAAACATTTGCATGGGGAGTCGGAAAACTATCAGTAAAGTCTGAAAGCTATTTCATAGTCGGTGGTGAAGCTCAAAAAGCTGCAGAAGGCATCTGGTTCTGGCATCCTAAGGAAAGGAAAATTAAAGGTTATTTCACAGCAATAAACATGCCCGTAGAGTTATTCGATTATACCACAGTTTTTGAAAACAATACAATGAAAAGTGAAATAAAATCATATTCATCAGATGGAATAGAAGATAAATACATTGAAACCTGGGAATTTACTGATGATAACAGTTTTGAATGGTCTCTATTTTCAAAAAGTATGGATGGAGAGAAAAAAGTGATGGGGGGGAAATTTATCCGGAGTGTAAATTCATCGGGAAGCAAATAATGTTTTTAAAGGTTCAGACTATTCTACTTTAGCACCTAATCAGCTACTTAAAACCTACTGTAGAATTTTGCAATGGTTTAGGCTGGTTAAATAAATAAAAAATTATGAATAACATTCAAAAAATCGGCTTCGATAATTGGTTTAAGGATAAAGTTGATTTATCTAAAACTACCAACTTTAGTATTGCAAGAGTAATAAGTGTAAATAAAAACAGCTTTGTTGTATCCAACGCCGTAAAAGACATTTACGCAGAGCTTACAGGAAAGTTTTTATTTAACTCAGAAGACTCTCTTGATCTGCCTGCTGTCGGCGATTGGGTTTATGCACAGCTCTTCGATGATGATACGCTTGCAATTATTCACGATATACTTCCACGTAAAACATTACTGAAAAGAAAAGCATCCGGCAAAAAAGTCGATTACCAGCTTATCGCCGCTAACATTGATACTGCAATCATTATGCAGTCGCTTGATTCTAACTTTAATTTAAGAAGACTCGAACGCTACCTTGTAATGATAAACGAAGGCAAAATAACTCCGGCAATATTCTTAAGTAAAAGTGATCTCATAAGCAAAGCAGAAATTGAGAAGAAGAAAGATGAGATCCATAAAATTCTGCCTGATGTTTCCATTATAGCTTTCAGCAACAACAGCGCAAGCGATATTGAAAATATTAAGAATTTCTTTAAACCCTTTAAAACTTATTGCCTGCTCGGTTCATCGGGAGTTGGCAAAACAACCTTGCTTAATAATTTAATTAACCAGGAGCTTTACAAAACACAACCAATAAGAGAGAAAGACGGAAGGGGAAAACACACCACAACCCGCCGCGAACTTATCCTTCTGGAAAACGGGGCGATAATAATCGATAACCCGGGAATGCGCGAGCTTGGTGTAATATCAGATGAGGCTGGAATTGGCAGCACATTCAATGAAATTGATGAGCTTGCAGATCAATGCAAATACAAAGACTGCACACACACAGTCGAAGCGGGCTGCGCGGTATTGGAAGCATTGGAAAGGGGAGAGATTTCAGAAGAGAGATACAACAACTACATAAAAATCTATAAAGAATCGTTGTATAACGAGATGTCTTATGTTGATAAGAGAAAGAAAGATAAAAAATTTGGTAAGTTCATTAACACTACTATGAAAGATATAAAAAAATTAAAGGGGAGAGACTAAGTGTTTTATCCTAAACTCGGAAGCCAGCTTTATCTATTTGGGAGTCTGGCAAGTAGATTCGGTAAAGTATATAGCGAGAGGAGCCAGCTTTTTGCATTGCTGCTAAAGTTTCCTCAACTAAATTTCATATTCAGTATAAATTATTTATTACTATTTAATTATCAAATGGGGTAAACTACACCAGGTTTTTACCTTTTCTTTTTTCAACACTAAAAGAAAGGGGTGTTATGAAATCAGTAATAATCTCTCTATTACTTGTTACATCATTTTTGCTGGGATGCAGTGAGGATAATTGTGATCCCTGTTCAACTCCAGCCGATAATCGATTTGATTTTGAGATGAATTTCCTTGAATACTCTGATAACAATTATTTTATTGATGATGTATATACGGACAGTTCCACGGGATTGAACATCTTCAATCAATATTACGGAAATATACCACCGATTGTTAACATTGAGTATTATGTGAACGAAATCGAAGTCTATAAGTCGATAAACATAATAGGTCCTAATTTCATCTATGCCAACGCCTACATAGATTTGCCATCACGTCAGGCTTCAAGCAAATACCCTGATTCACTAAGAAATAATTCTGTTCTAATTGCCGGAGAAGTAGAGGCTGGTCGGTTTGGACTTTTAAGTGAAGGAAAAGATTATATATTTCATCGGGAGACAGGGCACATCACTTTTCTATCATCATTACACGATCAGGATGTTATAGCCGTAGCATATAAAACAGAGGGACTACAAAACAAATTAATCTATGGTGAATTTTTTACGGATCTTATTCATAATCATGATTCAATAGCAGTTCTAAAGCTCGTTAAGCCAAAAAATCTTCAAACATTATATTCGAAAGCATGGAAATTGAAGATGAAAAATCTATATAAATTGATACCTGATCTGGGGGAAGCAACTGATGTTGATCTCGATATTTATCTTAAAAAAGCAGACGGCACAGAAACAAATTCAATTAATGGGAAAAGATTATTAGAATTATTCGGGTTTGACCGATTAAATAATGATACTGGTGGGTTGGGTACAGATGGCAAGTTTGATAATTACCCAGGGATCACATATGAAAGAGAATCTTCCGAAATAATATTTCCCAAGCTTGGACCTTTCGGAAATAATATTCCGCAGGAACTAATTGATTATAAATACAACTTGATTTATGATACAGCTAAAACGTTTCTAACTTTACCTGCAAATTATTTCGTTATAAAGGGAAAATACAGACCGATATAGAAAAATTATTTCCTTAAAGGCAGGAGGAAAAAAGTTCGGCAACTTTATTAATTCCTCTATGAAGGGTGTAAAAAAGATGAAGGGAGAGAGTGAATGATATTGAATAAAAATGAAGCCAGATCATAGAGGAAAACGTAAAAAGAGAGATATACACTTTTTAAATGACAATGGAATGGTGGCATGCAATCCCCGTGACCGTGAAGCCGCGCATCGTGCCGAGGTAGAAGGCATTGCAACAGAAAATCCTGAAGAAGTAACTTGCAAAAAGTGTTTGGCTGAAATACGTAGAACTCACCACTAGTTAACTCAAACTAAATTTTTTGGTACTTTTCTTAATAGTCTTATATTTATATCCAAAGCAAATCATTACAACTATAATACAAGGAGATTGAATGCCCCATTTCGTGATTACTTATTTAGGAGGTAATCAGCCGTCCAGCCCGGAGGAAGGCAAACAGCATATGGCTAAGTATATGGAATGGATAGCATCATTAGGCGATAATGCTGTTAGTCCTATGAATCCATTTAAGAATACATACACGGTTACTCCTGATGGAACGGCTTCGACCGGAGCTTCAACAAAAATGTCAGGCTTCACAATAATCAAAGCGGATTCAATGGATGATGCCCTTTCAATTGCTAAAGGCTGTCCTTTTCTTGATATAGGCGGCTCGCTTGAAGTTTCTGAATTAATGCAAATGCCGGGGAGATAATATTATGATAAAACTAAACTATTCCATAGAGATAAACGCAGCGAAAGAACACGTTTGGAAAACTATGCTTGATAAGGAAACTTACCAACAATGGGCTAAAGCTTTTTCATCGGGCTCTACATTTATTGGAGAGTGGAAACAGGGCGAAGCAATATTGTTTTTTGATGCCGATTTAGGCGGAACAAAAGCTGTTTTGGAAATCTTTAATCGTTATGATGAAATTCTTGCGAAGCACATTTCGATGGTTGATAAAGATATGAAAGATAACAATGAAGATGAAATGGCAAAAAAATGGATTGGCTCTACCGAGAGATACAACTTTATTGAAAGTGGAGACCACACAAAGTTAGAAATTGAAATAACAACAGATGAAACGTTCATTAAAATGTTCGATGCGGGCTGGCCGAAAGCTTTGGAGATAATTAAATCACTCTGTGAACAAAATTAACAATCAGAAAGAAAAGAGTTATCAATTTACAACCAACTTTAAATGGAGACCTTCTTAAACTCCGACCACTTTTTTCTGAGGATTTCGACGATCTTTTCAGCGTGGCTTCGGATCCTCTAATCTGGGAGCAACACCCGGCAAATAATCGACACGAAAAAAATGTGTTTGAAAAATTTTTTGAAGATGCTATTAATTCCGGCGGAGCGCTGGTAGCAATTGATTTAGGGAATAATAAAATTATAGGTTCCTCCCGCTATCACGGATATAATCAGGATAAAGGTGAAGTGGAAATTGGATGGACGTTTTTAGCCCGCTCATACTGGGGCGGCACTTATAACCATGAAATGAAAAGACTTATGCTCGAGCATGCATTTAAATTCGTAAACAGTGTAATATTCGTGGTAGGTGTTCAAAACATCCGCTCTCAGCGTGCTGTATTAAAAATTGGTGGTAAACAAGTTTGCACAGGGACTGATGATGGCGGCAATGAAAGTTTCATATATCAAATTCTAAAATCAGGTTATGTCACTAAAAAATGACGCAGAAAAACTTGCTCGTATCTGGATAGAGAGTTGGATAGCTGGCAAACCGGATGAGATTCCACTTGCAAAAGATTTCACACACTCAAGTCCGTTCGGTACAGTTTCCGGCAGGAAAAAATATCTTGAATGGGTAAAACCATTGGCTGATAAAAATGTTGCATCACTAAAAATACTTAAAACAGTAGGCAAAGATAATGAGGCTGCAATATGGTTTGAGATGAAAACACCCAATAGCGTGGTGCAGTGCTGCGATTGGGTGCAAACAAAAGATGGTGAAATTGTTTCAATTAATTCTTTCTACGATGCAACGGATTTGCGATAATACATTGGAAACACCACTAGAAGAAAAATTACTAAACTCTTATAAAGATGAAATGATATCCTTTATGAGTGCTAATCCTGAGTTTTTTGAAGAGGCAGTAGAATTAGCTATTTCGAATAAGCAACCTTATGCTTGGCGGGCAGCATGGCTGCTTTGGAGTTGTATGGAAGAAAATGATAAACGAATCAATAAATATATTCAGAAAATTGTTGATACATTAAAAACTAAAGATGATAGCCATCAACGGGAATTACTAAAAATACTTTTAAAGATGGATTTAATTGAAGAGTATGAAAGTATTTTGTTTGATCACTGTATGAATATTTGGGAAGGCATAAACAAACCTCCTGCAGTTAGAGTTAATGCTTTAAAGTTCATTGTTAAGATTGCAAAAAAGCATCCCGAACTGGCAAAAGAGATAACATTTCTTACGGAAGATCAATATTTAGAATCTTTATCTCCCGGCGCAAAACATTCTGTTTCAAAATTGATGAGGGAACTATCCCAGTAATGTGCAACAACTAAATCGTTCCTCTTCACTTACACTTGAGAAACATTTCTTTTGCTGCTAAATATTTCAAACCAATTTATTTTTCTTGTAAAGAACATCACTGCTGCAAGAATTATGAACAGTGCAATGTTGCCAAGCAGTAAAGAGTAATCCTGCAGCTGAAGAATCACGTACATAAATCCGTAAAACATAAACAACATTCCCATAATTATTGATGCAATCTGTTTGCTTTTATAAATGCTCTTCACATAGAATCCTATCAGGACAATTATGAGCAAACTTGATATTAAATAAGAATATTGGAAAAGTATATATTCAGAAATCGAGAGAAGGATTGAGTAAAAAATTAACAGCGCCAGACCAACCAGCAAATATTGAATTGGATGAATTACTTTTTTACTGAAAAGCTCGACCATAAAAAAGCTTAGAAAAGTCAGGACTATAATCATCATACCATATTTTGATGTTCGCATCGTTTTCTGGTATTCATCAACCGGAACTAAGAGTTTTACCCCAAATGCACTCGGGAATGGATCATATGTTTTACTTTCCCACTCCTGCGGGTAAGATCTGTTAAAATGATTTATTCTCCACTGTGCCGTAAATCCATCTTCTGTAATTTTGCGGGTTGTGGGGAGAAATGCTCCTGCAAAACCTGGATTATTCCATGGAGAGTTAATATTAACTTCAGTAAACTTTCCCAGGGGAATAAAATCTAAATTCTCAATTCCGTTTAAATCAAGTTTGATCTCAAAATTTTGTACAACATCTTCAGTATTCAATTCAAAATCTGAATAAAATCCACTCTTAAATATCTTATCTTTTAATCCTGAAATGAGGTTATAGTCATTATCATTTAGTTTTAAAGTTGCACCTTTCTGTATCCCCCTTAAATCGCTAATGTTAAATGATATATAACTTTGTTCAATTTTTTTATTCGCAAACTGTTTGAACAATTTTTCGAGATTAAAATTGCCACTCATTTTTAACTCGGATTTATAAAGCATCACTTCATAAATACCTTTATATCTTTTTTCGGGTATAACATTGACATCAACCTTTAAATTTTCCGGTAGATAGTGATAGCTTCTTGTAACAAAGTATTTATTTCCCTCTTTGTCTTCCTTCTCCTCTTTATTTGTGACAGTAATTATTGGTCCGGCGACAGTTTGCGATCCAGCCCAGCCTTTACTTATTTCCTGAACTGCTTCGAACCTGTATTGATGTCTATCTGTAATCAGCGATTGTATCATCAAAAGAGGAATTAACAACAGAATAGTTATCGCCGCAACGAGTAAAATCCGAAGTGCTACTGAGTCTTTTTTCATTTTCACCCCAAATGGATTTGTAATTATGATGTTGCTTGTTTAGAGCGAAATTGTTAAACGATTGTTCAATTTTATACAGGTCAAATAATTTTGCACTCAATTTTTTGCATAAAAGCTTTGTTTGTTTTAACTTGCCTTCCCCCGGTAGTGATTAATAGAATATCACTTTTTTAAAATAAACTTATTAGGAGGGCGCATGTCTCTACAAGTTAAATATGCTGAAGTATTGGCTTTAGCCAATAAACTCGGCGTGAAGGATATGAAAATCGTTGAAGATGGTGGAAAACTTTCAATTTCCGGAACAACGAAAACCCAGTACGAGAAAAATACCATTTGGGATAAAATTAAAGAGGTCGGCGGTGAGGCATATTCAGATATTGGTGCTGACTTAAAGCCGGAAAGAACTGATGTTTATCATGTTCACACCGTTCAAAGCGGCGAAAGCTTGAGCAAGATCGCAAAGCATTATTTCAAGGATGCAAGCAAGTATATGAGCATCTTTAATGCTAACAAGGATATTCTTTCTAATCCTGACTTGATAAAGATAGGACAGGAATTGAAGATTCCAAATCCTTAATTATTCCTTTTATACCAAATGAAAATCCCGGTTAGCTCCGGGATTTTTTTATTTTTTTTAAGGGGGTCACATAGAGCAGGGTGAAGCGTGACCCTTATAACTATAAAATTTGATTCATTAGGTATAATAATGAGTAATGAATTAACAGTAAAAAAAGAAATAATTCTAAACGCAAGTACCTCAGAAGTCTGGGATGCACTAACTTACCCCGAAAAAACAAAAACTTACATGTTTAATTGCGAAGTTGTTACAGACTGGAAAGTCGGTAATCCCATTATCTGGAAGGGTGCAGAAGACGGGAAGGAATACGTAAAAGGAAAAGTTCTGCAATTTGAAAAAGAAAAATTATTAGAATATACAACGTATGATCCTAACTCAGAGGAAAACGATGATCCAAATAATTTCATAAGCGTAAGGCTGTATTTAGTTTCAGAAAATAATAAGACATTATTAAAAGTCACGCAAGGAGATTTTTCAAAGGTTTCAAATGCACAAAAAAGATACGAAGAAACTCTTATCGGCTGGGAATATGCATTGGGTGGATTAAAAAACCTTTTAGAAGGTTGAGTATCTTTTACGGTTCCGAAATTATGTCATCACGAACCTGCATCTTCGGGTGAAGTGATCTTACTTACAAAAAATACATAATTATTTATGCTTCATACTGAGTTTGCCTGCTGCAGGCAGGGCTCAGACTGAAAAAATATATTTTATAGATTTCTTCATTCTCCCAAAAATGAAGCACTTGTAATGATTATTTATTAGCTTATATTTTTATTTCAAAGATTCTGCAGTTGCTTCTATACCGTCTTCGTAGCTTGTTGGTTTAAAATTAAATTCCTTCTCAAATTTTGTGCTGTCAAAAAGGTAATCGGAATCATTCTGGTAAAGCATTTCGTTATTTTCTTTAATTACTTTATTGAATAAACCCAACGTCGAAAGCATCCATCTGTTTATAACCATATAATTTGACTTTACGCCCATTGCTTTTGCAGCAAGCCCAATAAACTCTTTCCCGGTAAGTACATCTTTGTTTGTGGGTAAATGCCAAATTTGATTATATGCTGATTCGGTGTTTCCTAAAATTGCAGTTCCTTTTCCCGCATCTGGAGTATAAGTAAAGGAGTGCTTTTTATTTACATCAAGCATCCACTGCGCTTTCTTTCCTTTTTTTTGATTCTCAAAAACCATAATGTTAACAAAGCTAAGTGGGGTATAAGGTCCGTAAAAATCCGCCGCTCTTGCTATAATTGCCCGAAGAATTCCTTCTTCAACCTCTTTCATTATCATTTTATGAAGCTCAGCTCTAACTTTTCCCTTTTCACTTTCCGGTTTCACAGGAGATTCTTCTGTCATCCAGCCAGTTACTTTACCATATGAATAAACATTATCGAAAAAAACAAATTTGCTATTGCTTTGCTTGCATGCCTCTATCACGTTTTTCATCACGACAGGCCATTGCGTACGCCAGATTTTTATATCGTACTGAAGCCCTATTGTCAGGTAAACAACTTCCGATCCCTCAACTGCTTTGATTGTCTGCCCGGCATCAGTTAAATCTGCAGTAAAAAGTTCATCATTTTCATTTACTTTTTTTGGATTACGACTTACGAGCCGTATTTTATTTGTGTATTGTATAAGCGATTTAGCGAGCTCTTTCCCTATTACGCCGGATGATCCCAATATTGTCTGCATTAAATATTCCTCCGATTAATTCATTAAGTTTCATGAAATAAAATAAGAAAAAGATTAAGACTATGATTTGCTGTTGATCACTTATAATTGCTTATTTCACATGTTAAAATTTTTTTCGATGAGATTATTGTTATAATTAATTATGAAAGCGGCTGAATTAGCTTTAAAATACCTGGAGGTATTTTTCTCCGGGGAAAATTTAGATGAGCTGAAAAGTCTGCTTGCGGATAATTTTTCATTCGCCGGTCCATTTTACCAATTTTCATCTGCTGATAGTTATATTAATTCTCTTCAAGCAGATCCTCCCAAAGGAATGAAATATGAAATTATCAAATTATTCGAAGATAAAAACTCTGCCTGCATTATTTATCAATTCACAAAAGAAAATGTTTCAACCCCAATGGCACAATTGTTCGAAACTGAAAATGGTAAGCTTAACAAGATAGTATTGATTTTTGATAGTAAAGATTTCGAATAAACAGTGACAACTCCTTTCAGAATGTCAACTCTTAATCTAATGCTTGCTGTTTGTTAACCTGTCTGCCGACCCGCTCCGACTCGTCGGAGACGAAACGAGCAGGCAGGTTGAACATATTCGTTTAATCTATTAAGTTGCATTAAAGATTAATAATGTTAACAGGTGATGCTATGAAAAAAATACTATTACTCGTACTGCTAGTATTTGTTCAATCCTGCACCACGGATTCATGGGAAACTTTAAGATCAAAAACTGAAGATGCACTTGGCAAAAAAAATTATTCTGAAGCTTTAGAGTATCTTGAAAATGCTCTTTCCAGAGATCCTGAGAATGCAGAAATTCATTATTACCTCGGACAGACATACCGGATGATGCTTTTTGCTGATGGCTCAATTATTAATAATGTAAATATGCCCTATGCGTCAAAATCTTCAGACCATTTTCGCAAAGCAATAGAAATCTCACCCAAATACACAGGAAATAAATTCGTTGTAGATCCATATTCAAAAATTCAATCTATCTGGGGATCGGTTGCAATGACATATTTGTATAATGATAATCCCGATTCGGCAAGGTGGGCACTTAAACATGGGCAAGAAGAAGGGGGTTTTTATCCTGCAATTATGGAGTACAACAAAAACATAATGGCTTCCTGTGAGAAGAACGCTATACTGTTTACCAATGGTGATAACGATACCTACCCCATGTGGTTTCTTCAATTTATAGAAGAATACAGAAGAGACATTACTGTTATAAACCTCAGCTTACTAAATGTACCCTGGTATATCAAGCAGTTGAAAAATTCCTATCCATTTGGTGAAAACAATTTATTTCTAACCTTGACCGATATGGATATTGACAGTTTAAGAGCAAGAAATTGGCGGGAACAAAAGGTTGAAATTCCTGTAAATCATGATCCGCTTAATAAGGTCGGGAAGATTGCCTGGTTTATTAAACCAACAATTGATGGAAAAGCAATTCGTGTTCAGGATATAATGTTGATAGAAATATTCAGATCAAATAATTGGAACAGGCCGGTTTATTTTTCCACAACAGTATATGAGGGAAATAAAATTGGGTTGGATCATTATCTTACTCTTGAAGGTCTGGTATATAAATTAAATTCACATGAAGAACAGATATCAACAGAAAAGCTTAACAGTAACCTTACAAAAGTTTATATATACCACGGAGTAAATGATAAGCACATAGATTACGTTGAGGAAATGCAAAATCTATATCAAAACTATCGACATTCATTTGTTACCTTAGCAATGTTATACGATAAAACCGGACAAAAAGAAAACGTTGCGGCAGTTTTAGATATTATGGATAACGTGCTGCCAGAGAGTTTACTTCCATACACAAATGAAGAATTAAAAGCAGAAGCAATCGGACTACGGGAAAAAGCATTATAGAAAAAAGTGATAAGTGGATTAAATAATTTGGATAAAGTAAATATTAATCAAAAGCTTTCTCTTTTCGATGAATACTGGTCACCTAAAATAGTTGGCGAGCTAAACGGGCAGTACGTAAAGCTGGCCAAATTTAAAGGGGAGTTCATCTGGCATAAACACGATCATGAAGATGAAATGTTTTATGTAATCAAGGGGGAATTTATTATAGAACTGAGAGATCAGATTATAGAGTTAAACGAGGGAGAGTTTTTTATTGTCCCTAAAGGTATTGAGCACAGGCCGTCTGCTGAAAAAGAAGTATCCCTATTATTATTCGAACCAAAGACCACTCTTAATACAGGTAATCAAAAAAACGAACTTACAAGGGAGAATCTGCAGAAAATTTAGGTATTTGTTGCTCCATCCTTCACTTCCGCAATTGTGAACTGCATCACCAAAAAAAACTTCGAACTAATTACCGTTAAAATTTGTTTGTTATAACACATAAATAGTATTAATTTATTTCACTAAATCATAATTAATTCAAAAGGAGAAAATATATGTCAGATAAAAAAGTAATTGCCGTGCTTGGTGCAACGGGTGCACAAGGTGGCGGCCTGGTCCGTGCAATTTTAAATGACCAATCGGGTGAATTTACGGTCCGTGCAATAACAAGAAATCCCTCTTCCGATAAAGCAAAAGCTTTGGTAAACATGGGTGCAGAAGTAGTATCGGCTGATATTGATAATTACGAAAGTCTTGTGAAAGCTTTTTCAGGCGCACATGGTGTTTTTGCAGTAACAAATTTCTGGGAACACTTTTCAGCAGAAAAAGAGACAGCGCAGGCAGCATCGATTGCAAAAGCAATTAAAGAAGCTAATGTAAAACATGTAATCTGGTCATCGCTCGATGATACAAGAAAATTTGTTCCGCTGAGTGACAACAGAATGCCCACGCTTCAGGATAAGTATAAAGTGCCGCACTTTGATGCAAAGGGTGAAGCGAATAAATTTTTTACTGAGTCAGGTGTTCCGACTACTATTTTAAATACAGTATTCTACTGGGAGAATTTTATTTATTTTGGACAGGGACCGAAAAAAGGACCTGACGGCAAACTCATGCTCTCTTTACCACTGGCAGATAAAAAACTTCCTTCAATTGCTGTAGATGACATAGGAAAATGTGCTTTAACTGTATTCAAAAACAGCGACCAGTATGCTGGTAAAACAATAGGAATTGCCGGAGAACAATTGACAGGTGATCAATTAGCTGCAGCATTTTCAAAAGCATTTGGTGAAGAAGTTGTTTACAATGCCATATCACCCGAAGTTTACAGGGGCTTTGGTTTCCCGGGTGCAGATGATATGGGTAATATGTACCAGTTTAAAGCTGAGTTTGAAGACTATTACTGTAAATCACGTAGTGTTGAGCTTGCGAAATCTTTGAATCCTAACTTGCAAAGTTTTGCGAACTGGCTTGAAGCTAATAAATCTAAACTTCCCCTGGAATAACAAATAATTTAATCGCGGCAATGCGTAAGAGCATTGCCGTGTTATTTAATTTTCCTTCCACATTTAAAAAGCTGACCAGGTAATTTTTAATTCAAGACAATTCTTAATTAAATTAAGGAATATTTTATTCACTTACTTGCAGGAGGCAGAATGGAAATAGTCTGGACAATTCTTATCGGTTTAGCAGCCGGCTCGTTAGCAAAATTTTTAATGCCGGGTAAAGATCCGGGAGGATTTATTATAACAATACTGCTGGGTATTGCCGGTTCATTTCTTTTTACTTACTTGGGTAAGTTTGTAGGTTTATATCAAGAGGGAGAAACTGCGGGTTTTATTGGTGCGGTAGTTGGGGCAATTATTCTTCTCGCTATTTACAGATTGTTTAAGAAAAAAGGAGGGAATTAAAAGAGCGAATGCCAGAGAATAAAGGAAAGAAAGTTTCAAAAGACAAGGTTATTTTATTCTCTGGCATGATGTGGATAGCTCTTGCAGCCTTTGGAATGTTGTTCGATCCCGGGAAGGATATAATAATCATATCGCAGTTTGTGCTGGGTCTTTTTATAATTAATTATTACATGTTTTTTAGAAAATAGAAGAGAAGAAACAGAAGCAGTTGATATGGGCAAAATGTGCCGGTTTAAAGCTGATGTTGAGGAATATTACCGTAAATAGAGCAATGTCAAGCTTGCAAGAACATTGGGTCACTTATCGCAAATTTCGACAGCCGGCTTGAAAAAAAAGCAAAATTTCTCACGAATATCTTATAATAATTAGCGGTAGTTACATTTTATTCCGTACTACTGCAAATTTTTCTGTTTAAGTCTTACTATTGATACCCTGATTATTTTGCTTAATTTTAATATCAAATGAAGCAATTAAAAAAATTCTTGGACGAAATTTATAAACTCGCTGACAGCGAACTTGAAAGCTTTTTAAGCTGCTGGAAACCCATTAATTATAAAAAGGGGGAAATCATAAGCAGGGCGGGAGAAGTAGAAAAATATTTTTACTTTATTGAAGAGGGAATACAAAAAGCATACTATGTTAAAGAAGGGAAAGAATATGTTATTGCTTTCACTTTTCCACCATCGTTTACATGTATTCCGGAATCATTTTTAACACAAAAACCTTCATTTTATTTTTTAGAAGCAATTACTGAAAGCAAATTGCTTCGGATATCACATTCAAAAGTTGAAGAGCTGGCGAACGGTTCGCACCAAATTGAAAAACTTCTTAGGAAATCACACGAGCAAGTTTTGGCTGGATTGGTGGTGCGTTACCATCAAATGCTTGCTTATCCTATGAAAGAACGATTCAATGCATTTGTGCAGCGCAGTGCGCATCTTCTAAATGTCATTCCACATAAAGATATTGCGTCTTACCTGGGAATGGACCCAACCAATTTTTCGAAACTTTACAACTCCACTAAGCTGTAAATCTTGGTTTAAACCAACACCTCGCTTTCACTAATCTCCTACTTTTACATTAAAAATATCAGGAGGTTCAAAATGATAGATCAAATAATTAATTGGCTTAACCGTGAAGGTGAAAATTTTCAGCTTATATTGTTTTTCGGATTGCTGTTTCTTCTTATACTTTTTGAGTTATTAATTCCATTCAGAAAAATGAATAATAAAAGAAAGCAACGATGGAGTGCAAATTATTCTATGACTCTTTTAAATGTTATCCTGCTTTCATCATTACCAGTTTCGTTCATTTCAATTTCTGTCATTGCCGAAAGAAATAACTGGGGATTGTTAAATCAACTTCATCTTCCCCTTGCCTTAGTAGTAATTGCTAGCTTGTTATTTAGGGGATTCATCTCTTTTTTCACTCATTTTTTAATGCACAAAGTTCCTTTTTTATGGCGGCTACATAGGATTCATCATCTTGATACTGAAATGGATGTCTCAACCACCGTAAGATTTCACCCGCTTGAATTTGTTTTCAACCTGGTAATTGGTTTTCCGCTAATAGTACTTTTCGCCCTTGAACCGTGGACGCTGCTTCTTTATGAGTTATTTGATATTACAGTTACGATGGTATCTCATTCAAATATTACTCTTCCAGTTCAAATAGAAAGATTTTTACATTACATCATTGTAACACCCGATCTTCACAGGATTCATCATAGTTCTAACCCAAAAGAAACCGACAGCAATTTTAGCGCTGTGTTTCCTCTGTGGGATGTTGTTTTCAATACTTTCAGGACAGAAACAACTATCGAGCAGTCTAAAATGGAACTCGGACTAGAAGAAGTGAGAGATGATAGAACAAATTCAGTTCCGTGGCTTTTAAAGAGTCCGATTATTGATTTTAATAAAAAAGAAGAAGAAAATATTTTGCAGGATACAAAATGAAAAGGATATATCCGCCAATGTACTTTAAAATTTCATTAGCAGTTACTATTGCTGCTCATTTTTTAATTCCTGTTTTAACCATAATTCATTCACCTTACAATTATTTTGGGATTGTATTAATTATAATTGGCTTGATGCTTAACATTTGGTCTGATCGGATTTTCAAAAAGGAAAACAATCCTATCAGTCCGGATCAAAAGCCTAGGGTCTTAATTAATTATGGACCATTTAAAATATCCCGTAATCCAATGTATTTCGGAATGGCATTAGCACTACTAGGCACAGCAGTATTACTAGGTTCCGCTGGTTCCTCTATTGGTTTGCTGTTTTTTATTTTTTGGATTGAAAAATTTATCATTCCTATAGAAGAAAGGCATCTGGCTGAAGTTTTTGGGAATGAGTACATAGCATACAAGAATAAAGTAAGAGGTTGGATTTAACTAGTTGTGTATAATTGATCTGTTTTGCAGCTTTTATTGTTTACTCTTAGATTTTGATTATAAATAGGTGTTAGTTTCAAAATCATATTCAACTACATGAAGAATTATTTAAATTTTACCTTTAGCACAGCCGATCAAGAACTTATATCCGTAATTGACGAGCTTCCTCTCTGGTCGGCTCCTTTTGGAATGAAATTGCTGGATACAATAAAGCTTAAAAAAGGAATTACTGTGCTTGATGTCGGGTGCGGTCTGGGTTTTCCTCTGATTGAAATTGCGCAAAGACTTGGTGCATCATCAAAAGTGATCGGCATTGATCCATGGAGGGAAGCGATTGAAAGATGTGAGCAGAAAATCAGAAAATATAATATTACTAACGTTAAAGTAATCGAAGGCCTTGCTGAGCAAATGCCTTTTGAAAATAATTACTTCGATCTGACCGTTTCAAACAACGGAATTAATAATGTGCAGAATATGAAGAAAGCTTTGTCTGAATGCCGGCGTGTCAGCAAACCGGGCGCACAGTTTGTACTGACAATGAATTCAGAAAGAACGATGATAGAATTCTACGACGTTTTCGAAGAAGTATTAAAAACAAAGGGACTGAACAATGAAGTTTTGAAAATGAAGAATCAAATTTATGATAAGAGAAAACCATTAGAAGAAGTTAAGAATCTGCTCATTAATTCAGGTTTTAAGATAAAACGAATTGACGATGATAGTTTTTCACTGAATTTTATTGATGGGACAACTATGCTTAATCACTCGCTAATTAAATACTGGTTCTTAAAGGGCTGGCAAAATATTTTAGAACATAATAACATGGAAGAAGTATTCGAACAAACTGAAAACAAGTTGAATGAAATAGCGTTGCAAGAAGGTGAACTGCAATTAACCATTCCTTTTGTTACAATTGAATGCATTAGGGAATAAAATCATATTTGCCTTGAAGAAGAATCCAATATCATTACCCGGCAATCATTAATTGAACAAATAGATACAAAGTCTTAATTTAAAAAGAAAACATTTAATTTTACTTTAATGTGCACAATTAAAGTATGTATGAGCGCAAGAGATTTTGAGAAAGCAAAAAAAATAACCTCCGACTACATTGCCTGGTTGGGAATTGATCTTTGTTTTCAAAATGTCGATGACGAGTTCGCAGAATTCGAAAATATGTATTCAAAACCTGGCGGTTGTTTTTTAATCGCTGTTTCAGAAAAAAACGAAGTTCTGGGTGGAGTTGGCTTAAGAAAGCTAACATCGAAAATCTGCGAGATGAAAAGACTCTTTGTATATCCCCAGTATTTAAAAAAAGGGATCGGCAGGGGACTGTGCCTGGAACTAATAGCGGAGGCAAAAAGCTTTGGATACAACAAAATGAGGCTTGATACACTTAGCAGATTAGTAGCTGCCAATAAACTTTATGAACAACTTGGATTCTACGAAATTGCACCTTACAGAATTAATCCTGATCCAACCGCAAAGTATATGGAGCTCAAATTGTAGAGTATATCAAGGATTATTTAATATTAATCATGCTTTAACTTTTTTCATTGGGTTCTACGAGCCATTTCCTACTGCGAACAGAATCTTATAACGCCACTGAACCTTTTTCGGTATTCCCTTTTCATTTCCTTATAAAAATGATTAAATAGCATCATTTCAATTACAGATTACTTTTATTCTCCAGATCACAAAGCAATGTTTGTCACAAGAAATTATAAATTAAAGAGCGTTTCCTTTTACACCGTTGTTGGAATCTTGGCCGGGACGGGGATCGGTTTTGCACTCCAATATATTGACAGAATTGATTCTTACCTTCCAACCATCCGGGGAATGATAATCGGCTTCTTTGTTGGTACTACAGTCGGACTATGTGAAGAATTTTTGTTCCTTGAAAAATTTAGAAAAAAAAGCTACCTGTTTCTTTTATTATTCAGGACAATTGTCTATTCCTGCGTGTTTGCTTTTTATGAGTTATTAATAAACTCACTGAGTAAATTTTTTGTTTCAGATTTGTCGCTAAGCAAATCAATCAATTTTGCATTTTACCAGGAAAATTATCTGAGAGACCTTGGAATTATTATAGTTATATCTGTAATGCTGATATCATTAATTCAAATACGGCGTCTTCACAGACCGGGGGATCTAATTAAATACATAACCGGTAAATACCATAAGCCGGAAGAAATAAACAAAATATTTCTTTTTATAGATTTAAAGTCATCTACAACCATTGCCGAAAAGCTTGGAAATACTAAATACAGCTCATTCTTAATTGATTACTATCACGATATGACCGGCGCAATTTTAATGTCAAAAGCTGAAATCTACCAATATATTGGAGATGAAATAATCCTCACATGGTCATTTACAAACGGCGTAAAAGATTCCCGTTGCATTAATTGCTTTTTTGATATTAAAAATGCTATAGAACTAAACAAGGATAAATATTTAAAAAAGTATGGATTATCTCCGCATTTCAAAGCAGGCATGCATGCCGGGAATGTATCAGTTACCTGGATAGGTAGTATCAAAAAAGAAATCGTTTATCACGGTGATGTCCTGAACACCACCGCCAGGATACAGGACCAATGCAACAAATACGAACAATGCTTTTTAATTAGTGAATATATGCTAAACAACCTCCGTCTGCCGGAATACCTTAAATCGGAATTTGTAGATGAATTGCAATTAAAAGGAAAACAGGAAAAAATAAAAATTTTCGGACTTAAGAGTATTACCGAAATTTAAAAAAAGAAGCATTAGAACTAAAATTTGGAAAATATTGAGTTCAAAACATATTACCTGGCTATTACCCGCCGCTTACCTGATTCATCTTTTGGATGAGTACTTCTCCGGAGATAGCTTGCCTGACTGGATCTCAGCTGTATTTAATGTTAGCTTATCCTTAGATGATTTCATTATTATAAACTCGATCGGCTTTGCTGCGGTCCTTGTAATCATAACATTATTCAGCTTGGATAAGATTGATCATTTTTTCCCGGCTGCACTTGGGATTTTATTTTTTACTAATGGAATCATTCACCTTATTGCAAGCATTTTCACAGCCTCATTGTCGCCGGGCACAATTTCAGGTGTAATATTATACGTTCCTCTGGGTGTATTAATATTTAGAAAGATATTTCCTGCCTTGACCAGGGGTCAGCGCTCGCTGGCTGTTGTAACAGGAATAATTATACAAATTATTGTTTCTGCTGTCGCATTCAATATTTAAATGCGTTTTAGCTTCTATTCTTTTTAATAATGTAAAGCAGTTTTAAAGAATACCCTTATAACCGGACTTTTCAGAAAAACATCATTAAAATTATTATAGTAACTATTTCTCCAGTAGGCACCTATCCCTATTCCAATCGCAAAATATTGTCTGATTGGCAAATGCCCGCTGATCAACAGCAGATGCATATGATGCCTTGATTCACCTGGTTCACTTTGCGTATATAACCATTTGGAGGTGTATAATATTTCAAATACATCCCAAATGTAGTTATTTAATGATGCTCTTAAATTAATTCCGACCCCTGGTCCGAAGTCGTAATTTCTTCCCTCAGCATCAGTGTAATAATCATTAGGTGTTGCGCCCATAGCGATCAAATCAATGCCTGCATTTATAATAATATTGGTACTTTCGCCAATCTGGAAACGCGAAGCGATTTGCGGATCTATGGAAGTGCCGCCGTAAATGAAGCCGGGATTATTTAAATAATTATAATCAAGAGTTGTTACAAATAATATCTGTCTGTTCTTTCTGTTATACAGGTAATGCCCAAACAGACTTCCATAGGTCTGAATCCGCGTTAAACTGGGTGATCCGGATGAAAGCGCCATTGTAAGCTGGAAATTTGAAAACGGCTTGTTGATATTTTCATTAAATATATTGCCATAAAAAAAATCGATAACAAACAGACCTTCCTGAACCTGTTCCTTAATTGAAACATTACCGCCAGCTTTTCTATCAAGTGATCTTATTCCCGCATTAACCATAACTAAATATTCGTTCGGCTTACGGTCAGGGGGATTGGGAAAAAGTTTTCCCGTTTCTCCACTGACTAAACGGTTAAAGCCTCTCACCGGATTTAACATTGCTCCCCCAATCTCCCTTAAAATCCTGTTAGGACCTGTTGCGGTATTATCAGTCAGCATATTAGATAAACGATATAAAACTTCTCCCAGAGCAATTCCATTTAAAGTTGTATTGATCCAGTCATTAATAGAAGGTCGGAACGTTTCGCCAAAGTATTCCCACATCAGGCTTCCTGTTGCAGCCCATGCAGATGATTCCCAGAAATTGTAGCCGTTTGTTCTGCCTACATTATAATAAAGATTCCCGTGGTAAGGATGTGCAAAATAATTTGTCAAGAATGCATCGCCGTCGTATTCCCATCCTTGACTTATGTTTCTCCACCATGTTTCGGGGGAAACATTAGCCCAGTTATCCTCGGGATTTTCCCATTTCCTTCCCCACTTTGCAAGTGCGAATGGAATGAATTGCACCGCTGCTAATTCAGATGTAGCGATCCAAAAGCTTCTTCCTGTTTCCCAGGAAAGATAATTATAATCCAGCGTATCATTCGGTGAAGTATATTGAGAGGAGTGGGGTTCTTCGTTATTATGATTTGCAATGCGAATATTTCCGGAGTTCACCTTGTTAGGTATACCAAAAGATTTATACTTATTTGATTCTGAAAAGAAGTTGGTAAATGTTAATTCCTCCCGGGGCAATTTGAGGGGATCTAAACTTTGTGCATGTGTTTTTAACAATGGTGTGAAGAAAAAAATTATTAGGTATAAAGCAAAATGTTTTTGCATAGAGCTTTTCCCTTCAATTAATCAGCGCGGTTGCATTTGCCGGATTATAATCAAAAAAATATTTCTAATTGTAAAGCTAAGATATTTTTACTTAAACCTATGCTGGAATGCAAAAAATTTAAATTGTTTGCTGTGTAAGTTGAACATATTTTGGATTAAAGTTAAGTTGTGAATACACTTAAGAGGAGATTTGCTATGCCTAACCAATTGTTACTTTACATTGGAGCCGCAATCCCTTTTTTATGGGGTACTGCTCACCTTTTTCCTACTGCTTCAGTTGTTAAAGGTTTTGGAGATATATCTTCAGACAACAAAAACATTATCACAATGGAATGGATCATCGAAGGAGTTGCACTGATTTTTACAGGATTTATTGTCTGGGGTGTGACTTATATGGGAGAAGTGAACAATACCACCAATTTTGTCTACATTGCTTCCGCGGGATCGTTAATTGTGCTTGCCGTTGTTTCATTATTTACGGGTTTTAGAGTAAACTTTTTACCATTTAAGCTTTGTCCGTTTCTGTTTACTCTTTCTGCGGTGTTGATATTAATTGGCCACTAATTTTAATAGACTGAAAAATTAAACAGATATGAGATTTTTTATCTGATGAGTATAGAAATAAATAAGAGTATATTTAAAACATTTCCTGAACTCAGGAGTGAAAGACTTTTCTTCAGGAAGATAGTCGCAAGCGATGCAAAAGATTTATTTTCCATCCGGACGAATGATGATGTAATGAAATTTATGGATGTATACAGATTCAAATCAATCAGCGACGCAGAAAAAATGATTGGTTCAATAGAGGAATCATATCAAAATGAAAGCGGCATAAATTGGGGAATCGTAGAAAAAGATTCAAATATCTTTGTCGGTTACTTCGGATTCTTCAGGTTAATTCCCGAACACTGCCGTGCTGAAATCGGTTATGCTCTTAATGCAAAGCATTGGGGGAAGGGGTATATGAATGAGACAATAAACAGAATGGTAAGGTTTGGTTTTAAAATTATGAAGCTCCATAGTATTGAAGCAAATATCAATCCGAGAAATGAAAGATCTAAAAAGGTATTGGAAAAAATCGGTTTTAAAAAAGAAGCTTATTTCAGGGAGAATTATTTATTCAATAACAGGTTTCTTGACAGTGTCATTTACTCACTGCTTGAAAAAGATTTAGCCAAAGAGTAAGGATATAATAATCCCAAAGTATGGATAATCTCAAACACATAAATTCTCTAACACAACAGGCATACAATCTTGCCGCCCCAAAATACCACGACCTTTTCCACAATGAGATGGACAAAAAAGAATATGACAGGAAGCTTCTCGATTCTTTTGCTGCAAGTTTTAATAGCGACTCACTCTTATGTGATGCGGGCTGCGGGCCTTCGGGACATATTAGCAGGTACCTGATTGATAAGGGACTAAAAGTTATCGGTATAGATATATCAGAAAAATGTGTTGAGCTTGCACGGCTTAATAATCCTGATATGAGGTTTGAATGCGCAGACATTAGCAATATGCCATTTGATGGAAACTCTTTTGACGGGCTTATTTCTTATTATTCAATAATCAATACTCCCAAAATTTATGTGAACAAAATATTTAACGAGTTTCACCGGGTGCTTAAGCGGCAAGGCTACATATTGGTAGCAGCTAAAGCTGGAACCGCAGAGGGATATGTGGATGATTTACTGGGGATAAAAACCAAAATTTACTCTGCTCTCTTTACACAGGAAGAAATTACTGCTTACTTTCAGGAAGCGGGGTTTGTCATGGAATTTATTGACATGCGGAACCCGTATGACTTTGAAATAAGCTATGAAAGAATTTTTGCAATTGGTAAAAAAGTATAAATGTAACAATATGTTCTACTGCTGTATTTTATTGTATCATTTGATGGTTTTTTGTTTTTGAGTTAAGTTACAAATGAAAGCTTGCATTATTCGAGCAAAAAGATAAATAAAAAGGAGTAAAGATGTTAAAACGCTTAACAACTATTCTAATTTTCCTGCCAGTTTTGTCAGCCTGTTCTGAGAATGAAAAGGTTGCTCTGGAATTCCGCATTGCTGAAGAAGAGCCGGCTCCAAATTTAACGGAAATGGTGTTCGAACCGACGGGGAAAATATTCTATCTTCACGATAAGGTTCTCGTAGATCAATCCGATATAGAATCCGCTGTGGTTAAGATTCAAAATAGACACCCGGCTGTAGAATTAATTCTAACATCCAAGGGAACAAAAAAATTTGAAGAGCTGACCGCACAAAATGTCGGAAAACGGTGTGGAATGGTAGTAAGCGGAAAGCTTCTATCTGCACCAATTATCAGGGACACAATATCAGGCGGTCGTGCAATTATCTCCGGCATCTTTACTGAATCAGAGGCAGAAACTATTGCTAACGGTTTGAATAAAAAATAACAACCTATGAAAAAAATTATAGTGCTATTAAAATCACCTCATATCCAAATTGCGCTGGCAACCGGTATAAGCATAATACTAATAGCTTACTTTTCTAAACACGTTCTGTCAAAGCCAATAGGTTATCTGCCTACTGCGATACCCCCCTTTTTTATGGTAATTTATGAGGCTGTTGTAGCTAAGTATAAAAACCATAAAATAACTACAACATGGTATTGGATCGCTGCAATTTTTGCATCGACTGCTTTAGTAATTGTGCTTAATGCAGTGTGGGATAGTTGACAATTTTTTAATTTTCTTTATTAATATTCATTTATGAATAAGGAAATACTAATAGATTTTTGCAAAGCTGTAAGAATATCCACTCTAAAAAGAATTAAATCTGTTCCGCAGGGTTTTGAAAACTGGCACATAAGTAAAAACTCTCTGAGCTTTGCAGAGATCATTAAGCATTTAATAGAAATAGATGAATGGACAATTAGAAAAATAAATGAACCAGCTATTAAATCTATTCTACCGGAGAAGGGCAGTATAGAAAACTGCACCCGGGAACAATTTGATGCACTGATACTTGAGCTTGATAAAGGTTTAGAAAGAAAAATTAATTTTATTGGTTCACTTGATAATAAAAAATTGCAAACAAAAATTTATGATGATAGATTTATCGATGAGGTAAGTGTTGAATGGATTATTTTAAGAGGAAATCTGGATCACGAAATACATCACCGCGGACAGATTGCTGCGTACCTTCGAGTGCTGATGGACAAAAGTAAAATCTAGCCCGCCTAATAAAGAAAGCTTTATAAAATGAATTTTCAACCAGGGACTAGAAATGATCTCGAAACTGTAATTAATTGGATACCAGATGCAAAGAGTTGTTCGGTTTGGGCAGGACCGAAGGTGAAATTTCCAATAAAATTAGAGCAGCTAATCGAAGCGATAGAGTTTGATAAAACTCATACATACAGCTTATCAGGTGAAAACGTTTTGCTTGCATTAGGACAGATAAGGATGTTTGAAAACAAACGGGGACATCTCTCAAGAATAATTGTTAATCCTGATTACCGTGGCAAAGGTATTGGAAAAATATTTTGTTCGAAGCTCATCTTTACTGCTAAACAACTGGAATGCAAAACTATTTCCTTAAACGTTAATAATGACAATGAAGTCGCTCTGGGGCTCTACAAAGGTCTTGGATTTATCATACCATCTACTAAACCGAATGGCTTAAGAAGGGACGTAATATATATGGAATTGAAAAGTAATTGGTAATCATGAATCCCTCCCTGCAAACTCTACACCGTTGAAAAATATTATTACTAATTAAAAGCCAGGAAAAATATTATATCATCCCTGGCTAAAATTTTTGTATACAAGTAATATTAACTTCAATCTGCTTTTTTCTACTGCGTGAACGCAAGACCAAAAGGATTTAGCTCGACAGTAATTTCTTTCAGAAATACCGGAACCGGACTATGATTAGAGATTTTATAAACCGTTACCTTATCAGAGGTTCCTCCCGAATGTGTTAGATATAATTTTCTCGATGAATTGTTTACTGCAACATTATGCGGAACGGGATAAGGTGTATTTGTTGAACCAAGCACCTGGTTGGTTCTGGTTTTAATTGCGTACAGTCCATTCGTACCACCACCCGGTAGGTTAGTAGTATAAAATACTTTACCGTTTGTAGTCATAATTGCACCATGTGCACCGGGCACTGATATCGTTTCAACCACACTCATATTAAAACGATTTAGTACATATACCATATCGGAATTTTGACAGGGAACATAGAGAAAGCGACTTACCAGCGGGATTGATAAATGAGGATCTTTGCCAACAGCCGCTCGCCCTGTTTCCTGAAAGGTTCTCGTATTGAACTGAACCACATAATCCGATGCACCAGAAACTCCCACCACCGATATATAAGCTAGCTTACCAAGGGGTCCTAAGAAGACATCATGAGGTTTGCCGCCCATACTTACAAGATCTCCGGGTGTTGGAACAGTCGCAATAACCTGGAGTGAATTTAACTCAATAACGGAAGTAGTATTGTCAATATCATTATTTACCCAGAGCTGTTTACCGGATTTATCTGCCCACATATGAAATACTCCCTGTCCGACAGGGATAGTCGTTTCAACGCTGAAATCCGAAGCACGAAAGACCACGACCTGGTTATTTGCCCTATCGCCTACAAATACTCGTTGTCCGCGTTTTACAAAAACAACATACATTGGTTCCGGATTGTTGGGACCGGCCGGAAGCTGATATGTACCGGTTACCTCATCTGTTTTTGTATCTATTACAGATATACTTCCCGATAAGCGGTTTGCAACAACAATATTCCCTGCACTACCGTTATACCATCCAGACTTTTCAAGCTGTTGATCATCTTGGTTTATACCTTCAAGTGGGGTTGTTAATTCGCTGCAGGAAGAAATGAGTAGCATTAATGGCAACATTAACACCAAGAGAGCAAATAGTTTCTTCATTTGATTCCTCCTTATTTTGTTTAGGAATTAAAAAATTAAGACGATGGAAAAATTAAATTTCACTTATAACGAAACTATCACGGAAGTATAAAGATTTGATTCTAACTACTAATTCCACTTTGCCTTTTATTCAATTTGATCTCGAAGGTGCGGGTTGAGGATTTTTTGCTTTGGACTTAAATTTGATAATCAATTATCAATATTCATAATATGAAAACATTAACTGAGCGTTTTGTTAAATGATTTAGTTAAAAAAAACGCAACACCTTTATCCCGACATTGCAGCGGAAGTATTTTAGAGTTGTATTTTATGGGGCTGAAATCTCTGTTTGGAAAAAGGTATATTTACTTTTGGCAGCACTGCAAAAAAATGCTTGGTGCATCTCACCATAAGGATTTCTTTATGGGGTAAGAAATAAAGCTTATGAACAAAATAAATCAAAAAAAGAGAGCAGAACAATTTTTAGAACTGCACAGGCAAGATAAACTTCTTGTGCTGCCTAATATCTGGAATCCAATTGGTGCAAGGATTTTAGAAGCAAAGGGATTTCCAGCTGCAGCAACTGCCAGTGCTGCTATTTCATCTTCTTTGGGATACAGGGACGGTGAAAAAATAAACCTCTCAACTCATCTCGATATTATTGAGCGTATTGTGCAAAGTGTGGCAATACCAGTTACAGCAGATATTGAATCAGGATATTCTCCTGATCTTAAAGGATTAAGAGATTCTATGAACAGGATTATTAATACTGGAGTTGCAGGAATCAATGTAGAGGATAGTGTTTCTAAAGAAGGGGTGATAAGAGATGCAGATGAGCAATGTGAGCGGATTGCAACTGTGCGGAATGTGGCCGAAGACAGGGGATTACACCTCGTTGTGAATGCAAGAATTGATTGCTTCTTATCAGATACAAGCAATACAAAAAATGAAGTGATAAATGAAGTAATAAAAAGAGCCGATGCCTATTGCCAAGCCGGGGCTGATTGTGTTTATCCAATTGGAGTTTTGGATTTAGAAACAATTAAAATTTTACGAAAAGAAATAAAATATCCCATAAATATTTTAGGTTCTCACAGAACAATTCCTTTAAAGACTATGCAGGAAATAGGCATAAACCGAGTTACCTTCGGACCATTTATTTTTAGATCTGCACTTAAGAAGTTCGTAAATATAATTGAAGAACTGGGCAGATTGGGAAGTTATAATAGCTTTGGCGATGATACATTTTCCTTTTCCGAAGCATTAGAGTTTTTAAGGGATGAAAAGGAATAGGTATACAACAGCATCACATCCTCTTACAATCTTAATTACTTGCCAATTGTTAACCTGTCTGCCGACAGGCAGGTTGAAGCTTTCCCTATTTTAATTTATGTTTCAGTTTAAAGGAGATGATTCTAACCGAAATAAAAGTTTCATTAATTAAGTCTTC
>Ga0209536_100003056_pt1 | contig 27054 bp, 21 predicted proteins | sample DeeMarSeWOR28_12_FD_187461 | JGI IMG/M metagenome (GOLD analysis project Ga0209536, IMG submission 187461) | Marine sediment microbial communities from White Oak River estuary, North Carolina - WOR-2-8_12 (SPAdes) (version 2) | ecosystem: Environmental > Aquatic > Marine > Intertidal zone >... | reverse complement strand
GGGATGGGGATTATAAGCTCATACTGAGCACCCGTGACGGTTGGGCCGAGTTGTATGATCTCAGGAAGGATATTTCAGAGTCCTGGAATCTGAAGGAACAGATGCCCGATCTATACGAGAGACTTTTCCTGCTGCATGAGCAATGGCAGAAAGAGAATCTTCCTGAAAAGCCCATGTGGCCGCGTATCATGGACATGAAGTTTATCATCGATGGGAAAGAATACCTGTTCCCCGCCTAAAACATGGAAAGATGAAAAAGCTGATCATCATAGCAGGTTTGATCATGGTACCCATGTTTGCATGGGCCCAGGTACCTAAAATGCACATTAAATTGTTCGGAGGCTGGAACGCAACCCGGCTGGCCCTTCGTATAGAAAACACAACCAAGTACCTGCACGGATGGCAGGCAGGCGGAGGCTTCAGGGTCATACACAGAAAGAGGTTCGCGGAAGCAGATATTACCTTCTTAAGATATGGCCTTACCTACCAGCCCTTTGATGAAGCGGGTGGAATGAGCCCCGAGCCGGTGGATATCCTTATCAGATCCCTTGAAGTTCCGTTAAATATAGGGTATGTGCCTGTAAACAAGCCGCTTTTTAAGTGCTTCTTATATGGAGGCCTCGTCAACAGATTTATGTTAAACGGCCGTTATGGCCCTGAAGGCGAAAAGGAGACATTCAGCCCGGGGGAGCTTAATCTTCATATCTATAACCTGGCGGCACGTGCGGGGATCCAGGTGGATGTCGGATTAATCAACGTCGATTTCAGCTACACCATAGGCATAACAAACAGTTTCAAGGGCGATCTGCGTACAAACAGCCATGGCCTGATCTTATCGGCAGGGCTGGCTTTATGATGAACCTCAGGTTTTTGATCCCGGATAAGCCTGAATAAGGGTGGAGCCGGCATTTGAAATCGGGATAACTTCTCAATAATCAATATCCATGATCTCAAATACCAGATCCTTCCGGTCCCGTTTAAGAATCGCCTTCTCCCCTGTTCTCTTATTGATGAGCGCTTTGGCCAGGGGTGAGGTAAAGGCAATTTTCCCTTTGGAAATATCTGCCTCGTCAACGCCTACGATCTGAAACGTCTGAATGGTGTTGTTGGCTGCTATTCTGAGCTTTACCACAGCACCGAACCTGATTTCATCCTGGGCCTGCTCGTTCTGCTTCACGATCTGGGCCGAAGCAATTCTACTTTCCAGCAGCTGCAATTTTGCATTGATGTGGTTCAGGGCTATCCGTTTTTCATTTTCGTTGGAACTGTCCAGCATACTTCTTTCATTGATCAGCGCCTGTTTCTCTTCCAACAGTTCATTCATACCTGCCCGGGTCACATAGTTTGTTACTCCTTCGGGCAGATCTGCCCTGGGTGGTACCATCGGAATCTCTTCCTGATCCTCTTCTTTCACAAATCCCCTGCTCATGCTTAAAGTAGCTTTTACTCAAAGATATGAAATGCTGATCAGTTTGAATATCCCAACATTGTTCTTAAAAATCCGTATATCTCAGGGTAGTTGTTTAAAGAATAGCGATGATTAAAAAAAGAAACCTGATTCCGGCCCTGTCGCTCCTCCTGCTTTCAGGATGTGCAGAACTCAACACAATCATGCAATCTATCCCCACGGATGCGCCCTTAACGGAAGCGGACGCGGCCAAAGGCTTAAAAGAAGCCCTGACCATCGGTTCGAAAAACGCCTCTTCCATCCTATCGGCCGTTGATGGATACTACGGGGACGCACTGGTGAAGATCTACCTGCCGGAAGAAGCATCCGTTATTATCGATAACCTGGGCAGGATCCCCGGAGGAGACAAAATGGTGGAGGATGTGATCCTCAGGATCAACCGGGCGGCTGAGGATGCAGCCAAAGAGGTGGCTCCTATTTTCGTCAACAGCATTACACAGATGACCATCAATGATGCTTTTTCCATACTCAGAGGGGCGGATAATGCGGCCACACAATACCTCAGCAACACCACCCGCACGGATCTTTACAATTTATACAAGCCAAAGATCAGGCAGTCCACCGAGAAGGATATCGTAGGCGGGATTTCCACCAAAGAATCCTGGGAAACCCTTACCGGGAAATGGAACCAATTTGCCGGCTCTGTAGCCGGCCGGGTGGGCGGTTTCGAAGAGGTGAATACCGACCTGGATGATTACCTTACCAACAGGGCCCTGGACGGCATGTTCCTGAAAGTGCAGGACGAAGAAAAGAAAATCAGGACCAATGTCTCTGCACGCGTCACTCCCCTTCTTGAAAGGGTCTTCGGCAGTGTGGATTGATCCTTCAAGTCAACTCACAAATTCAGGATATACAGAACCATCCTTGTTTCGTGATTTCCTGGTTGAAAATCCATATACCGGAGAAATCAACGGGCTTTTTGCCCTACTTCAGGACTTTTAAGTACCCTGCCGGCTTACCCTCTCCGTTATATATTTCTAAAAAGTACATGCCCTGATGAACCGATGACAGATCGATCCCACCGATCGGCGTTTCAGTTTCCATCAATATCCTTCCGTTCAGATCCACGATCACAATGGCTGAAATATGAAAAGGGGCGTTGATATAAAGAACATCCACCACAGGCATTTACTTTCCAGGGCTTCATAAATAAAGAATACATCCTCGAAGATCATCGACCGGGAATTCAGCTTCTGTTCCACACCGAATTATTACCGATCCCTGCCGGCAGGATCACCGGTGTGGTAGTGGATTTCCACCTTTCCAGCCTGAAAAGGGAGATCGGGATCCGAAAGGTCAATGGTGCCGGGGACAGGACCTGGTCAGCATGCATAACAGCGAGTTCCTGAAGTGGGTATTGCTGGCGCATATCCTGACCCTGCGCCTGTCGGCCATTCCGGTGTCGATCCAGAGCTGGAAAGCCGCAAGGCGGAACCCGGTGGATGCCCTCAGGTATGAATGACTGATCTCCTGTAAAAATTCAGCCATTGCCTGATCCGTCCAATCGCCGCCAGGCAGTTGACTCATGTTGCATAAAACAGTAAATTTAATTAATCCAAATAATATTGAGGATATGTCTCAATATCAATCCTTTAAATTTATTTCAACATGTAAGATTTCTTGAACAACCATGAACCCCAACCAATGCTCCAATTTTATTCTGCAAGCACCAGTATCGTAAATTCCAGGAGGGCCATCAACGAATGCCTTGAGATGGCCCTCGACGGCGAATCCAACCTGGACTGTGACCTGCTTATCATCTATACCGGAATGGGTCATAATTTCCAGGATCTGCTGAACGAAGCACATATTATTGCGCCAAACGCGCAGGTGGTGGGCTGCACCTGTGCCGGAATCATAGGCAAAGACGGCCCCAATGAATCCCTGCGATCCTTAGGGATCATGGCCATCAAAGGCCCGAAGGAGGAGTTTGCGGTTTCCGCGGTTGAATCCCTTGTCGGCATGCAACAGGAACAGATTTTTGAGACAATTGCTTCAGCTGCGGTAAAGTTGCAGACGGAGCTGCCCGGAATAAATTTCCTCTTTGCTCATCCAAGCGTGGGTGCAGGTGGTTATGCAACCATTCCTGCAATTGAATCTGTATTTGGTGGAAATCTTCCCATCGTTGGAGGGGTCTCCAGTGATAATATGAAGTTTGTCAGCGATTTTCAGTTCATCGGAGAAAATATCATTGAGAAAGGATGTGTCATGATCGGGTTTGCAGATCCCACGCTGGAACTGGTCAGCCAGGGAAACCACGGAACGGAGGTGATCGGTAATCCTTTCGTGATAACAGACGCCGGGGATTTCCAGATTTATGCACTGGATAAGTTACCCCCCTGGAAAAAGTGGAATGAGAGCCTTGGATTGACCGGGGATTCCTGGGAAGCGGTTTTGTTGTCTCCCCTGGCCAGTGAATTACCAGAAGAGCAGCATGAAGAGTATGGATCCCCGTATATTATGATAGGTGCTATGCCGTCTTCGGATGGTGCAATATTGTATAATACCAGAAATGTCCAGACAGGAACAAAACTATGGCTGACCAGGAGGAACGAGAGGAATGTGAATGAAGGTGTCGACTGGATGATGGTAAAGATCCTGGAAAGTATAGACGGCAGACGGCCCGTAGCCGTTTTCCAGGCGGATTGTGTGGCCAGGGGCAGGTACTTTGCCAACCGGGTGATCAAGGATGAACTTGTGAACCGGTTGCAATATCCCCTGCACAGGGGTGATGAGCTGCCCTGGCTTGGAATGTACGGGGCAGGTGAACTCACACCGATATGTGGTAAAAATGAACTGCAGATTTATACCAGTTCTTTATATGTGCTGGTGAGGCGCAAACCTGAAATCAAAAAGGAAAAAACTCAGTCGGTTATAGAAAAAATAAATGAATCACCCTTATTCAAAATTTCCACCCTCGGGAACCTCTCAGTTAAGAACCGATTCATCTGCTCGGCTACCTGGATGGGCATGGCCAACCTGGATGGCTCCTGTGCCCCGTTGTTGATCGCGTCGGCTTCAAGGATTGCCAGGAATGAGATTGGCCTGTATATCAGCGAAATGGCCTATGTGGCCAGGAACGGGCTGAGTGCAAATAACCAGATAGGGGTCGACCATGATGACTTAATCCCTGGTCTAAGCCTGATGGCTAAAGAGATCCACCGGACCGGTACCCCGGCCGTTCTACAGCTGAATCATGGCGGATTGCTTTCCGTACCTGTTATTTCCGGGTCCGATGAAATAATAGGTCCTTCAGAGCTGCTCAAGGGGGAAAGCAAGGTGGGCCGTGAAATGAAGGCGGAAGAGATTCATGAAATGGTTCAAGCTTTCAGGAAGGCAGCAATCAGGGCCAGAAAGGCCGGTTTTGACGGGGTGCAGGTACATGCGGCGCACGGATGGCTGCTCAGTCAGTTCCTTTCCCCATTCTATAACAGGAGAAAGGATACGTACGGAGGAAGTCTCGAGAACCGGGCAAGGATCCTGATCGAGACGGTACGGGGAATCAGGGAAGATAACGGACCGGATTTCCTGCTCCTGGTCAAGATCAATTCCGAGGATTTTCTGGAAGGTGGATTCAATCCGAAGGAGATGGTCCTGGCATCAAAAATGCTGGAGAGTGCGGGAGCAGACGCCATAGAGATCAGCGGAGGGACCATGGCGGCAATGTATGCAGGAGATTATGATAAATCCTATTCCCCTGTATCGAAAGTTCCGGTATACTATAAGGAAGCAGCGGATATGCTTAAAAAAGAGTTGAAGATCCCGGTCATCCTGGTAGGTGGGATCCGTTCGTTCGAAACTGCGGAAGCGCTGGTAAAAAATGGGATCGCTGACTACATTTCACTTTGCCGGCCGCTTATCCGGGAGCCCGACCTGATCAAGAGATGGAAATCCGGAGATCTCAGGGATTCCGAATGTATTTCCGATAATGCGTGCATGCAGCCGGGCATGGAATTTAAAGGCGTTCAGTGTGTGCATATAAAAAATTGATGTTAAGATAACTAACCTGGTAATCATGCTTCAATTCTTTTCTGCCAGCACGGGCATTGTCAACTCAAAAAGAGCCATGAGGGAATGCCTGGAGATTGCCCTGGAGGGTGAACCGAACCTGGATTGTGACCTGCTCATTATCCATTCTTCCATCGGGCATAACTTCAAAGAACTCCTGGGCGAGGCCCGTAAGCTTGCACCCGGCGCGCAGATCGCAGGCTGCACCGGCGCGGGAGTGATCGGGGCTGAAGGGCCCAGTGAATCCATGAAGGCCCTTGCCGTCATGGCCGTCAGGGGGCCAAAAAAAGAATTTGCCATAGCGGGGACAGGATCGCTGCCTCAGGTAGATCCGGTTCAGCAGGCATTTGAAGTAGCCCGGGCATTACGGGACCGGAATCCACATATTCAGCAGATTTATTTCCTCCCGCCATGGGGTGAAATTTATATGCCGCATAAGACAATAGAAAGCATTGAATCCGTTTTCGGACCGGAGGTATCCATATTCGGAGGGACGTCTACAGATAATATGAAGGGTATAAGCAGTTTTGGTTTCCTGGATGATCAAATACAGGAAAAGGGTACAGTGATGATCGGTTTCGCCGATCCCACGCTGCACCTGTATTGCCAGGCAAGTCATGGAATGAAGGTTCTGAAGGGTACTGCATATGAAGTGACGAGAATTAAGGATAACTGGATTCTGGAATTAAACGGCCAACCCGCGTGGAAGCTGATCTTATCGGCACTTGGATTACCTGAAAACGCAACCATGATGGACGCTTTTGTGCTGGGATTTCTGGCGACAAAATTTCCGGAAGAGATGCGGGATGCGTTTGGATATGAGTATTACCTGACCTCGATATGGGGAGACCCGGAAGCAGGCAGCCTCATAAGCCTGATTGAGACGGAGGAGGGCATGGTCTTTTACCTGGCAAAACGGGATGAGGAACTGATGTTCAGAGGAGTGGACCGGATCGCTCGCAGGATTAGCGATCATGTCAAAGGCAAAAAACCTGTAGCTGTCTTTCATTCAGATTGCCTGATCAGAGGGCGTTTGAGTTTCAACAGGGACCTCAAGGATGAAATCGTGAAGCGCATGCAAACCCCCATCTGTGGGGATAAAAAGATCCCATGGCTCGGGTTTTATGGATCAGGAGAGTTTTCCAGGATCGGGGGAAAAAATGGGTGGAACGGATTCACTTCTACTATCTGCATGTTATACCGGAACAATGAGTGAAAACAAAGAAACAAAGGATGAGCTGCAGGCGCGGTGCGACGAGCTTCAGGGGCAGGTGATCCGGTTCCTGAAGGTGGAACAGGATCTGGTCAATACCAGGAACCAGCTGGACCGTGACCTGGACCGGTTCAGGGCCATCCAGGCATATAGCCAGCGAATCATTCGGGCCGAATCCATGGAGGAGTTTGCGGAGATCACCGTGGAATCGATCATCGAGACCTTTGAGCTTGAGTGCAGTGCCCTGTTCCTGCTGGACGAAACGGAACAGTGTTTCAGGATCAAAGGCCTTTTTGGAATAGATGAGGCACACACAGACTGCAAACTTGATAGTGACTGGATCTCCAAAAGGGATCTTCACAGCGAAGGCAGGGTACTTATTGCAATGGTGGCAGCCAATGAAGGGCCATTCAGCACCGTGGGACTTGCACAGGTGATCCTCTCTTCCTTTCACAACGACAACCATCAGCTAGAAGGGATTCTGATGGGAGGAATCACTGAAGAAAAGAAGGAATATTATGACGAAATCAGCAAGGAACTGATCCCCTCTTTTACGGTTTTTACCCAGCAGATGAGTTCCCTGCTTCAGAACTTCAAAGCCAAAAGGCACCTGGATGAAAAAGTGCAGCGCCGGACTGCTGAGGTGGTAAAGCAAAAGAAAGAGATAGAGCAAAAGAATCTGGAGCTGAACCATCAGAAAGAAGAGCTCCAGGCCACCAATGAAATGCTGGCTGACCAGAAGGAGGAACTTGAGAGTGCCCTGGAAAACCTTAAACTGGCCCAATCACAGCTGGTTCAATCTGAAAAGATGGCATCCATCGGGCAGCTGGTGGCGGGCATAGCCCACGAGATCAACAACCCTGTGACCTTTATCAGCGGCGGCGTCGATTCCTTAAGTACCAATCTGGAAGAAATAGGTCATGTATTTAATCTCTATCAGAGAATCACTCCTGAGAATTCAAGGGAAAAGCTCAGGGAGATCGAAGAATTGAAAGAACAGATTGATTACAAGCAGGCGATCCGTGAGATCAACGAGTTGATCACGAGCATTAAGAACGGGACCGAAAGAACCACCCAGATCGTGAACGGACTCCGTTCCTTTTCACGATTGGATGAAGACGTACTCAAGTTTGCCGACCTGCACGAAGGATTGGAATCAACCCTGATTTTACTGAGAAACAAATACAAGAACAGGATTGAGATCCTCAGGGAATACGACAACCTGCCTCAAATAGAATGTTACCCCGGACAATTGAACCAGGTGTTTATGAATATCCTGTCCAATGCTATTGATGCCATTGAGGATACAGGGACCATTGCGATTGCTACTGAACAATCCAATGGAACGATTACCATCCGTATCCGGGACAACGGGAAAGGGATTCCCGAGACGATCCGGGAAAAGATTTTTGATCCCTTCTATACGACCAAAGAGGTGGGCAGCGGAACCGGCCTCGGATTATCGATAAGTCACGGGATCATTAAAAAGCATAAAGGGGAGATCAGGGTTGTCAGCGAAGTCGGGAAAGGAAGCGAATTCATCATAACCATACCTGTCAGACAGGAGAAAGAATGACCAGCCTATTGTAAAAACCAGGAACCATGGATCAGAATAAATCTTTACAGCCCATCCTCTACATCGATGATGAGAAAGATAACCTCACCGTGTTCTATTCCACATTCAGAAGGTACTTCGAAGTACATCTGGCCTCCTCCGGGGAAGAGGGCCTGGAGCTCATGAAGAAACATGATATGCATCTGGTCATTGCCGATCAACGGATGCCGGAAATGACGGGGATCGAATTCCTCGAAAAGATCATCCCCGAATATCCCGATTGCGTCCGGATGGTGCTTACCGGGTACAGTGATGTAGAAGCGATTATACAGGCCATTAATAAAGGGAGGGTATACCGCTATGTGACCAAACCATGGCAAAAAGAGGAGCTGAAGATAATCATCGAACAGGCACTTGAAACCTTTCAGCTGAAGAGGCAGAACAGGAAACTGGTCACCGATCTGCAGGAAGCCAATCAAACCCTGGAGAAAAAAGTGAAAGAACGTACAAAGGAGATTACAGACAGTATTGAGTATGCAAGCAGGATCCAGAATGCACTGCTGCCATCCAGGGAAGAACTGGATGTACTGCTACCCTCCTATTTTATTCTGAACAAACCACGCAATATTGTCAGTGGAGATTATTACTGGCTGGCTCAAAAGGAGAATAAAGTGGCTGTTGCCGTAGCCGATTGCACGGGGCATGGAGTCCCCGGCGCATTTATGAGCATTCTGGGCATTGCATATCTGAATGAAATTCTGAACGAAATAGAGCAGGTCAGGGCAAGCGATATACTGAACCAGCTGCGTAGCCGGGTCATTGCATCACTTCGTCAGTCAGGAGGGATCAAAGAGGCAAAGGACGGGATGGAAATTGCACTCTGCGTAGTAGACTTTACAAACCAAATGCTGCAGTATGCAGGGGCTTTCCGGCCGCTCTACCTCTTCCGTGATAATGAATTAGTTGAATTAAAAGGGGATTCCATGCCCATCGGTTATTATCATGATGAAAATCTACTCTTTAAGAACCAGGAAATGGCCTTCAGGGAGAATGATATGATCTACATGTTCTCGGACGGTTATATAGATCAACTGGGAGGCCCCAATAGAAAAACCTATAAATCAAAGAGATTCAAACTACTACTCAGAGATATTCACCAGAAATCCCTTTTGGAACAAAAAAAGATGCTGGAATCGGAATATGAAGGTTGGAAAAGCAATAACGTCCAGATCGACGATATCCTGATTATGGGAGTAAGGTTCGCATCTGAATAATCTCTATCAACCAATTGGGGCGACCAGTGAGCTGCTCAGTCTATCTTTATTCATTTAATTATCTAATAACCAGAACAATGAAAATCAAACTCGACAATCTGCCGGTAATCACCGAGGCTCCGGGTATGAAAATGCAAGTGCAGGGCGGATTGGGAGGCATGGCCCTGGCTTACTGGCAAACTGGCCCGATGCCTGCAACACCCAATCTGCTTGAAGGCTTGCCAAATGACAGTTGCCCCTGTCCACACTGGGGATTAATGCTGAAGGGATCTATGCATATAAAATTTGATTCAGGAAAAAAAATAGAGGTTCATGCCGGGGAAGCATTTTATATGGAACCGGGTCATATCGGTTGGGTAGATAAGGAGGCTTCCTGGATTGAGTTCAGCCCGGAAGAAGAGATGATGAAGGTATTGGACCATGTTGGGAAGAAAATGCAGCAGCTGAATTCATAATATTTGAATTCGAACAAAACATTGAAGCAACTTGAGGCAGATCCTGAAAAGGATCCAGTATGATCACAACATCTCATTCTCCTCCAGCCCTATTATGAACGCTTGTTGGTATGAAAATAGACAATCTAAGCTATTTTCGAATAACGGTACGATAGGCTCATTGTAAAACAGGTGAGATGGTTCTATTGGCAAGGAATCTCCAGTAATACCAACCAAAAGTAAATGTTATACGCCAACTGTACGCCCAATTGACTTTTCCAATAATCAGAAGAAACGCTTTTCATTTTAAGCATCACAAATAATCATTTTTCACGTAATATGTATTATTTTAATTATTTTTCACAATCAATAAACATTTTTCACGTATATTTGCATTAAATATATTTCACGCATCATGCCTAATAATAAGCGTTTTTCACGAGAAATAAGTATTTTTCACGGAAGGCAGGCTCCAGAAAAAGGAACATTGGTTGGATATGGAGCTATTATTGAAACATTGGAACTTCCAATACCTTACCCAAACACTTTAGCTCTGATAAGTGAGAAGCGAAGACAATACAGAGTTCCTGGTTGGGTAGTCTATACACCTCGTCACAAACCCCAGGATTCTCTTTATAATCAGCTTGTCTTTAGTATTAAATACGAAGGCATTAATCTTCTATTCTTCAAGAAACTTTTTGAATCTTTAGATGAAGCAGTTATTGAAGAAATGGTTAAGAATGAACCATTGAGTCAATTCAGCAGGAGGATATGGTTTCTTTATGAATGGCTATTACAAAAGAACTTAGATCTTCCAGACCTGAAAGAAGGTAATTACGTTCCTTTGTTAGATGAGAACCTGCAGTATACAATAGGGAAAGGTGATAATTCACCACGACATCGGGTGAGAAACAATCTCCCAGGCACAATAAATTTCTGTCCATTAGTGAATAGGAGCGAAAAGCTGGAAAAATATATAAAGGACGATCTTTCAGAAAAAACCACAGGTATATTACGAAATATCCATAAAGATATTTTACTAAGAACTTCCGCCTTTCTATTACTAAAAGACTCTAAAGCTTCATTTAATATTGAAGGTGAAACCCCGTCAAACAGCCGAGCAATCAGATGGGGCAAAGTGATCGGACAGGCAGGAAAGCTTTCACTATCAAAAGAAGAACTAATCCGTCTTCAACAAATTGTAATCGAGAACGAAAGGTTTACAAAGATGGGGTTCCGTGAGGAAGGTGGGTTTGTTGGTGAACATGATAGAATTACCGGAGAACCTATCCCGGAACATATATCAGCAAGATGGCAGAATCTTGATGAGCTACTGGATGGTCTGGTGAAAACGAATAGTAAGTTGGAGAATTCCGAATTTCATGCTGTTTTAACAGCAGCAATTATTTCTTTTGGATTTGTCTTCATCCATCCATTCGTAGATGGCAATGGAAGAATTCACAGATACCTCATTCATCATATTCTCGCGAAAATGAAGTTCACACCACAATGGATAATATTCCCTGTATCGGCAGCTATATTGCGACAAATCGATGATTATCGGAGGGTGCTTGAAAGTTACTCATATCCTCTTCTTGATTTTATTGAATGGAGGACAACACAGGATCATAATATCGAGGTTATCAATGATACAGCTGATTATTATAAATACTTTGATGCAACTATGCAGGCCGAGTTTTTATTTGATTGCATAGATTATGCGATAAAGGAAATTATTCCGGAAGAAGTCTCATATTTGGAGCATTTCGATCATATGAAAGCCTGGTTAGATGATCATTTTGAAATGCCGGACAAAACAGTGGCCTTGTTGATCCGATTCCTTGTACAAAACAATGGCAAATTATCAGGTCGGGCTCAAGCAAAGGAATTTTCTGCTCTCAATAACGATGAAATACAATTAATTGAGAATCAATATCAAAATATTTTCCATTAGATTCATGCATTGAAATAACGCTTTGCAATAATCTGGTTGTAGATTCCAGTCGCATTGAGCAGCTTATACCGGAGTAAAGTGAACATACCATTCCAGGAAGGACTGAGCACCTCATTCCGGAGTGTAAATATCACAATATCAATACATAGTGATTCTTCCTTATTTGAAAATGTTGATTGCTCAGTTTAAAACGGCGCAAGGTGCCCAGTTACGCTGGAGTATGCAGCCTGGTCATCGGATTGCCGTGATAGGACGAACCGCCCTTTCCAATTACCTGTTTCAGACCATCATCAGTATTTTCTTTTTCTACGGGATAGGATTAGGATATGCCTTTTCCTATGGTTACTCGTTTTCTGTACTTTTTGTCCTGATCGTGTTCGCACTGCAGATTCTCTTCAGTTCTCTCTGGTTACGGTATTTCCGTTTTGGACCCGTAGAGTGGATCTGGCGGCAGCTTACCTATGGCAGAGTAATCAGGTTGAAGGGAAGCAGATCCTGATTTCGTAAGGATATCAGCGAGAAATCTTTAAAGTGTCCGGCAGGGTATGACGCACCTACACCGGGCCGGCAGGAATATGGTCAAAAATACCTTTTTCATGATGTGAATCTTTGATTTATCGCATGAGGGATTGAACATTTTCAGGTAATAAGATAGCAAATTCAATCTGTTTTTATATTTCCGCCCGGTCCCTGGGTACCTCCGCTGTTTATTGAATTGCACCATCCGGAAGTATTTTGAGTTAAAGAGTTCATGGCAGGTGTTAATATTCTAATTCATTTCAATTTACTTATCCCCTATCTTGACCCATATTTAGTCACAGGTCCATGAGCATCCAAATTGAAAAAACCCTGGCCTTTATATTCCTTCTGCTTGTGCTGATCTTAACATGGTACCTGTTCCTGATTGATGACTTCGTTACGGAAACCGAAGAAAGAATTACAGGAGTATTCGCCTCGCTGGCACTGGGCTTTGGGATTTTCCAGTTCTGGATACAGGAACTGAACGATATGAAGCGGAAGCTCTATGATATGCGGTATGAGGCATATAAGGATTTTGTGCTTCAGATTGAGTCTATCTCTGAATCATTGCATATGGAATTGATCGGTGACGAGATAGGCAGTATCCACAATCTTTTGAACCGCCTGATCAATAATTTAAACAGGATAAATACAACCATTGCCATAAGCAGTGATTCTCTGTTCCCCGGTCTGCAGAGTGCACAGGAGACAAAATCAATGTTGCATATTGTTGCGAAGATCCTGACAAAGACAAATGAATTCCGGTTGAAGATTGAAAAAGCCAACCGGCAGGGTAAAGAGATTGCACGGGATTTTCTCCAGTCCCAGGATAGAATGCGCTGGCACAATGAGATCGGGGAATTTCTGAATGAGCTCCATACCACCAAACACGATTTCTACAGGATTTTGAAGGATCATTTTTAATAGCCCGATTTCTTCGCTTCTACCCGGCTAAAGGTGGTTTTTCATACATTTGGAATTGAGTATGTCGGTACTGAAAACCATCACCGTGCGCTGTTTCGCGGAGCTGAATGATTTCCTGCCAGCGGGGAAAAAACAAACACCCTTTACCCTTACCTTGAAAGAGCCCGTTACCGTTGGTGAAGTCGCAGAGATACTGGGGATACCCTTATCGGAGGTCGACCTGATAACGGTCAACGGCACACCCGCCGGAAGAAGCTACCGGCCGCTCGAAAATGATTACATAGCGATCTACCCCGTTTTCGAGAACTTCGATGTCAGTTCCCTTCAGACCGTACAGAAGATACCTCTGCGCATCACCCGGTTTATCCTCGATACCCATCTCGGAAAACTGGCCAGGTATTTACGGATGCTGGGCTTCGATACACTTTACAGGAACGATTACAGTGACGAAGAAATCATTGAAACCGCCCGGGATCAGAAAAGGATCATCCTGACCAGGGACAAGCTGCTCCTCAGATCTCCCAGGGTGGATCACGGTTATTATGTACGTTCCATAGAAAAACACGCCCAGTTGACCGAAATCGTGAAAAAGTTTGACCTCTACTCACAGTTCAGGTCCTTTACCCGCTGCATGACCTGCAACACTGAATTATTGCCGGTGAGTAAAGAAACGATCCGGGACCGGATCGATCCCGACATTTACAGCTGTTTTGACCAATTCTATTCCTGTCCCTCCTGTGAAAAGTTTTTCTGGAGAGGCTCACACTTTGAAAGAATGGAACGGCTGATCCGGGATATCATTGAAAGCAAAACGGAGAACGATCAATCCGTGTGATCGGTCAAGCTCAAAACCATGATAAAAATGAACAATCTAGACCTGATCCCGATCCATGTGGAATCTCATTCCGGATACAAGGCTGATGAATATCCGAAGTCTTTCCTCCGGCAAAATGAAAGGCACGAGGTCATTGAGATCATCGACCGGTGGCACCAAGGAGAAAATACCCCCGAATACAATATTTCCGACTATTTCAAAGTAGCTACCGACCGGAGCGAAACCTACATCCTCAAGCACGATCTTAAGGAGGATGCATGGTACCTGTGCCGGTGATATTTTCCCGGAGAGTTCCCTGAGAATCTATTATAATGCAGTGGCAAATTTCACCACATGTCTTTATCCTCCAGCCACTGCCTGACCCCCTGATGGGTCGCTATATATTTGGTGGGAAATTCATTTTTTCCTGGATGGCTTTAAAGCGCGGTTCATCTCTCAGGATATCATACATAGGTTCCACCTGCAATAAAACAAGCCATCCCTCTCTCTTGTCAAAGGCTTGCTCGAGATAATCCAGGGCCGTGTCATATTCCCCCAATGCTGCATAGAGCATAGTAAAATCAGTGGGATTTACATAGCGCATTCCTGAAAGGTCAAAACGGTAGTCCAGGACTTCCCTCACCTTATCCGTTTGCCCTAACCGTCCGTAGATGTACCCATCCATCGGGTCGGTACCTTTTAAGTTCACTTTTGAGAACACTTCAATTGCCTCCTTTGTCATTCCTTTCTCAAGGTAGGCCAGGGATAAATAACGATGGCCATTATCGCTACTTGGGTAGTTGCTGAGATATCTGTTCAACTCCACAATAGCCGAGTCAATTCTGTCTGCATATAAGTATATACGTCCCAGCCATAACCATCGACCATGGGAATCGGAAAGCGGATCGAGATCCATGGCCTGCTTTGCCTTGGCAATGGCTTCGTCATGCCTTTTTAAAAACGTCAGCAATGCGCTTAAATTTACATGACCCAGGGCATAATTCGGATTCAACTGCAAGGCCTGCCTGAGTCCCTGTTCGCCTTCTTCCCAATCAAAGTCCTGATAAATCCGCACCCATGCCAACTCCGCATGGGCTTCTCCCAGGGTATTATCTATTTCAAGCGCATTCAGGGCCGCATCCCTTGCTTTTTCCATCACCTCGCTGCGAGGAAATGATCCGGTATTAGCGTATCTGGAATAGGAGGCTGCAAGTGCTGAATAGGCCAATGCAAACTCCGGGTCCAGTTCCAGTGCCTGTTTGAAGTATTTAATACTTTGATCAATACTTTCTATGCCAGAGGCATAGTCGAAGGACCCCAGTCCCTTAAGATACAGATTATAAGCCTGCAGGTTTTCTGTTGGTAAATTTCTAAGGTTCTGCATCTCATCTTCTGTGATTAATGTTTTCAGATGAATTGCAACTTGAATTGCCACCTCGCCGGGAATACCAATAACCTCTTCAAAGGGCATACTGTAATCCATGTCCCATAATACTTTGCCGGTTTTTGGTACTATCAGCTGAAAGGTGATCTTAATTTCATCGGCCATCTTCTTTAATGACCCATCGACAAGGTATTTTACTCCTAATTCTTCGGCTATACTTTTCATGTCTCTCACGGGAGCCTTATAGGATAACATGGAAGAAAATGATATTACCTTTTCAAATGATCTCACCTTGACTAATTGGCTGATAATCTCAGAGGCCAATCCGTCACAGATCCAATCCAGTTCATCATCCCCGCTCAGGTTATGAAGGGGAAGTACGCCAATGGAATTTTCGAGACCCTCTGTTTCTTTCACCCTGTTGGTACGAATTATCGTACTCAGCACAGATATGACTGCCAGAGCTGCTATAATGACGCCCACAAAATAAATTAACCTGAGGTGTACATAATATTTTGATCTCTTTGATCTTACTGAACCCGAAATTCCGGATTTATCTTCCGACGACGGATGTTTCATTATGCCCGAACCTTTCCGCCGCAACTCCCCCGGAGAAAACTGGTATACTTTCTTAAATACTTTAATGAAGTAGCTTGGACTCCTGAAACCTACCTTAAAGGCTACTTCTGAAACGGTGGCCGCATCGTTTTCAAGGAGTTCCCTGGCTTTGGACAATCTTATTTCTGTAATCAGATCGCTGGGAGATTTACCTGTAAGCTTAACAAGATTTCTGTGCAGGGTGGATCGGCTCAGACCGACTTCTTTTGCCAAATCTGCAACAGAGAGATTTTCATTGCCAATATTTCGTTCAATTATTTGCCGGATTTCGGTCAGAAATTGATCCCCCATTGACATTTGATACTCCATGGCTGATCCAGTGTGCAATGATCTGACTCCTAGGTTGGAGTCAATATTCCTTCTGATAAACATCATAAATTTACAACATGCATATTTGAAAATAAAAACATCAGCTGGAAGTCTTTCGGTTCACATGTGTGTTACCTCAAGTGGCTGTATGGTAACTGATCTTAATCAGTAACCATAATCATTAATAACATTTATCAGAGTGGCTCAAAGAATGCCCCGGCCTTTATGTCCTTCAGACACGTCAGCTGTGCAACCTGTACCAACCAATGTATTAATTGTTTCTATTCGTATCTCCTGAACAATCTATTTCAAACAAGATATACTGAATTAGTAATTCATTCTATAACAGGAGACCAAATATGTACAACAGAATTCTCATGTAATAAGGAAATCTGTTTCAATTAAGGTATTGGGTACCTATCTCCATTTATGTTCTTCTTATGGATATATTTGGATGGTGTTGAACTGAATTTATTTTTGAAAATTTTGGCAAAATAGGAAGGATTATTGAATCCTACTTGGTGCATTACTTCGGTTACTCTATCATTTCCTTTTTCAAATAAGTAGGCAGCTTTATTCAAACGCATTTGGATCAGGAGTTCATTTGGAGAATGGCCGGTAAGTGCACCAATCTTTCTGTAAAATTGGGATTTGCTCAGATTTAATACCTTGGAAACTGATGCCGCATTGAATTCAGAATTGCCTAAATTATCATTATAGCATTTTATTGTATTGGAAATGATCCGGTCATTGTAGACTGGTTGACGTCGCTCTTCTTCACCTATCAGAAATTCAAATTGAAATCGTTCCTTTCTCCTCAGATTATTTTCCAGCTGATTCTGAATCTTGAGTTTTAGTTCTTCAATATCAAATGGTTTTGTGATATAATCCTCCGCCCCATATTTTAAGCCCCTAATCCTGCTCTCTCTATCTGTTTTTGCAGTTACGATTATAACAGGAATATGATTTGTGTTATCATGCGATTTAAGAGCAGCACACAACTTGATCCCGTCCAAACCCGGCATCATTATATCAGTTATTATTATATCAGGGATCTCCTCTAAAGCGATGTCTAATCCATCTTTTCCATTTTCGGCCGTAAAGACTTTAGCTTGCTCCTCCAGATGACTTGAGATGTAATTTCGAAGTTCCCTATTGTCCTCAACTATTAATATCTTATGGTGTTCACCATTTTCTGATAAATCTTGAGAATAATCATTTTCAACATCCTCCACTTCGGAATTTAATGAAACTTTTAGGTTTGATTTCTGGAGGTTTTTGGCCAGTACTATTCGTTCTTTTTCGAAATCTTTCAGAAGATAGGGAAGACTTATTGTAAAATTTGAACCTATATTTATATGACTCTTCAATTCAATTGTTCCACTGTATAGTTCAACTAATTCTTTTGTAAGCGACAATCCAATTCCCATGCCTGTAAGATCCCCGGTATACGTATCCTTAATCTGATAAAACCTATCGAATACTTTTTCTTGCAGATCCTCAGGTATTCCTTCCCCAGTATCCTCAACAGTTAGAATTACCTGATCCTTTCCTTGATTTTTTTCTAACCCTTCGTAATGCAGAGCTACTTTTACTTTACCTCCATTTTTTGTGTACTTAATTGCGTTGGAAATCAGATTGGAGACTATTTTCTCGATCTTATCCTCATCAAAGTATTTTTGACCAGAAATGTCTTGAATATCATATTTATAATCAATTCCTTTTCCATCAGCTAAACTTATAAAAGAAAGCACAATTGCTTTAACAAATCCACTTAGATCACCGCAAACAATGTTTAACTTCAGTGAACCATTTTCTATCCTAGAAAGGTCAAATAATTGATCCGTCAAATATGCTATCCTGCTTGTATTTCTATCAATAATTGAAAGGAGTTTTTTTTCTCTTTCTTGTAGTTTTGATTTCCCTTTTTTCAGGTCATTTAGTGGGGCCAAAATTAATTGCAACGGCGTTCGAAATTCATGTGAAATATTTTGAAAAAAGTGAGACCTCATTTGCTGTAAATCCCGGACTCGTTTTAATTCTGCTTCATTTAGCTTGATTGATGAGATGCGCCGTTCTCTAAATACGAAAAAGCGAATAATTAGGGATAGTAAAAGAAGTGCAATCAAACAATATACTCCAATGGCCCATAGCTGATACCACCATGGTTTGCGGATTGTAAATCCGTATTCATAGGCATTGCTCCAGATGTCCCCATTCGGACTTGCCCTGGCTTTCATTACAAACTTACCTGGCGGCAAATTGTTATACTCGATTATTCCATTTTTGACTTTGGGTCCCCAGGTTTCTTCAATACCATCAAGCATGAATTGATACTCTATTTCTTCTGGATTATCCCAGGTAATTGCGGAAAACTCAAATGATAGTCTATTCAAGTTGTAAGGTAGTTCCAGGTCCAATGGAACAAATGAAAAAGGCGATATTCCTGAAAATTTTATTTCGTTGTGAGTTCCTTTTTCAGCTTTAACTGGTTTTCTATAATAAACTCCTTTCGAGTCTACGTTATCCAGAAAATCAAGAACTTTTTGATTGATTGAAATTCCATTCAATTTTAATTTTGGTTGAACCAAATTAGATTCAATCAATCCCCCATTATATATTGTCAATGCAGCTCCTGTTCCCCACCAAATCCTGCCTTTGCTATCCATACTCACAGCATTTTCATTGAAGGTAAGTCTATTTAATCCGTCCTCCCTGTCAAAGGAAACAATCGAAGACACACTGTCATTTACTATTCTTAGAAGATTAAGTCCGTTCTTTGTTCCAACCCAAAGGTTACCGGACTTATCCTCGATAATGGACCGGATAGAATTATTTGACAGGCCATCCTTAACTGTATAGTTAATAAAAGTATGATCAGCCATCTTAAACAACCCACAGTCAGCGGTACCTATCCAAATATTGCCGGATTTATCACAATATAGAGTTGCGATGCCATCTATCTCGAAGTTGAATCTTGAGCGATATCGATAAACAGCACCTTCCTTAATCTGATACAGACCACTTCCAGAGGTGCCGCACCAAATATTATCATCGATATCTTTTATAAGGCAACGAATAACTGGCCCCACGCCTTTGATTTCATATAATTTACTGTAATTATCAGCTAATAATTTCAATCCATCGTTCATGGTACCAATCCACAGATTTCCATTATTATCACCCACCACACTATTTACATATGAAATTAACTTTTGCTCGGGGAAATGATAAGACGTCAAGGACAATTCGTTTACATTCTGCAACTCCTGAGTAGCTCCTCCGTACCAAATGTTACCCTGATTATCGGGAAAAATACAGCGGACATTATATTTATCTAAAGGAGCTGTTTTGTTATAGAATGTTAGAGTATCATTGTAACATTTTATTGGTCCCTCCCCCGGCATGCCGATCCATAAATCTTCGTCAGGATCGAATGCAATGGAGGAGATTACATTATGGTCCTTTTCTCCCGGATTCGGATAAAATGTGAAGGGAGATTCTGATAATTTAAAGATCCCTGATCCATGAGTAGAGAGCCATATATTTCCTGCTCTATCCTCCATGACAGAAGAAATTCCAACAATTGGGATTCCCTCATTTGTTGAATATTGAGAATAATAATCATTACTATACTTAACAATTCCCTTTCCCCAGATTCCAAACCATAAGCTTCCGAATTGATCTTCACATAGAGATTCAATCGCATGTTCATTCCAATCAAAGGGTAGTTCAAGTCTGCTGAGGATGGAATCCTTGTAAAAAAGAACTCCATTGTTTGTTGCGATCCATATAGTTCCATCTGTACCCTTGCAGAGATCATTGATTTCGTAACCATTTAATTCTTCCACCGGTACAAAGCTATTATCCATAAACAGACATAAACCATTTTTTGTGCCGACCCAAATAATTGAATCCCTATCTTCTATTACACATTCTACCTGATTGCAAGTCAACCCCTGATCAACTGTAAATTGATTCCAAATTATCCCATTTTTACAGAACAAGCCATTGGCAGTCCCAAACCATAACTTTCCGTTTCTTGCTTCCATTATTGAGGCTACCTCGCCAGCAATGCCATTTGAGAGGTAATCGGAAAAATTAAAACCGTCGAATTTGTTAATTCCGTATGCAGTGCCAATCCAGAGATTTCCTTCTCGATCTAATAGAAGAGATTTGATATAATTATTAATCAGACCCTCCTTAAAGGTGTAGTGCATTAAATTTGTGCCATCAAACCAGCACAGTCCCTCTTCTTTCGTTCCCAGCCACATACCACCCCGTATGTTATCTTCACAAAGTGAAAGGACAACATCATCTTTTAATCGATCTTCAATTCCCAGATGTGAAATATTGACATGCGAACCGGTGATCTGCTTAAGCCCACTGGTTTTTATTCTTTCTGGGAGACTTTTTAACCTCGAGATTCCACGGATGTTAATGATTCGGTATTCATTACTTGAAATCCCGAGTTTTTGGAGGGTATCTTCCAACATTTGAGAAACTTGCAGAATATTTTCATCATTTACTTCATGATTGAGATCAATCCAAACATATTCCCTCGGAGGAGCTGATGAGCTTTCAACAATTATTGTAGGGAATTGATCACTCATCGAAAACCTGGCTATTTCGGATACTCTTTTCCTACTAATTTGGAACTCATTTCCAAGCAAAATCTGATATGGTTTGCTTCTGAAATATTTAGTGGTTTGGAAAGGAATACTTATTGAATCTATATGTATCGTGTTAGGTTCCCCTACATTTGAAACAATGATTTCCTGAGCTTGAGCACTTATAATAACTGACTTATTATCAATTATTAAGCTGAGCGAAAAATATATTGAACAAATAACCAGAACCTTCAGGACAAACCTTATGAATTCTTTATCCATTAACTCAAAATATTTATTTGATTTACGAATCATGATGATTGATTTAAGAAGATAAAACAAATTGCAGGGATATTCAACCGGTTAAATACATCGTAATCAAAGATTTCTTCAGGATAATTCTTGAATAAAGTTACATTCAGATTATTATTGAAGACTATAACGCTAGTGCCAATATTTAGCAGATTTTTGTCATTAACTCAGGACTATTTCATCATGAAAGTAAATACCTAAATCATTGAAGGGAAAACGTATGCTTGTTACTCTTAAGGACAAACTGACTGAACTGAAAGTTTAAAGTCTTCACCCTTCTCAAAAGATCCACGTTATTACCCTTGATATATGGATTCAAGAAATCTGGAGGATTATCCTGATGATCGGATATAAGAATTTATATAGTTACAGGAGGCCGCTCTATAAGCGGAGCAACCTCCTGCAGAGAGACGATGAACCAACCTCTATTAACCCTCTCCGATCATGCAAAACCCGCAGCACAATATTGAACCGGCGACTCTATGAAAAAAGTCATCAACGGTGCACTGCCTATCGACTCAAGTCTTTCATATGCACACGAATAATGATGCACTTTATTGATAGTGAGTGCCATTTCACTTATATTCTTTTTATTTGAAAGCACTTCAGAATCATAGGTCATTTTAATCATCGCATAATTGTAAAACTGAGAACGCTTGGACCCTACGGAAACAGAGATGCCCCGATCCAATAGATGATATCCATATAAATACAAATGGTTCAGAGGGAAAGAGGCAAGGTTTATATGGGTTGGTACTTCAAAAGCACCTTCCGAGAAATTAATTACTGTATTCATTCAGTTTCATAGTTTTAAGTTCTAGTGGGTAAAGTTTACTATTAATCACTTACATAAAGTTATGGTAATTGGATCACGTGTACATAGCAATGGGGTAGGATTATTTTGAAGATGAAGCCTCCGATTGTTGCATCCTTTTAATAAGGTTGCATATTGGAATTTAAGTTTCATGCTGATTCGAGGGTTGGATGTCAAATTATTTGAAAAATATGGGAGGCTGCCCTACCTTAAGCAGCCTCCCGGGGAGAGACGGTGCTAACCACTGACCACTAACTCTCACCAACTACATAAGTACCACAGCAGTATAAACAACCATTGAAAGAATTACCCGAGATATCCCTGGTACATTTACTCATCAGTTCAATCCTTTCGTTTGCAGATCCGTAATGATTCAAATAAAAGATTGTGAAGGCAGATTCCATTGTACCCTTCCTCCCAGCAAGAAGGTTTGAATCAAAGCTTATTTTAATCTTTACATAATGGTTTAATGAAGAGCTAATCGGCTCATATTCAGAATCACGTGTGATTGAAAATCCCCGATCCATCAGATGATATCCCTCCCGTTCCAATCCATCTAAGGGAAATGAAGCGAGGTTAACCAGGGTTGGCTCATTTACTACACCTTCAGGGAAGTCAAGAATGACGCCCCCATTGAAGGCATTTATTGTAGTGCCTTCGGGATCCACCCAGTATTGTTCAGTCACAACCCTGAGGTCAAGATATTTTTCTGCAGCCAGGGACCCAGGCGTAGGAGGTACGGGAGGTTCCTTGGTACATCCAATGCATGTGACCAGAATGACTACAGCCAAAGCCGGATAATAGCGACTTGATTTGTGTGATGAGATCCATTTAGTTTTCATAGCTTTTGATTTTAATGGTTAACACTGATTTTTAATTACTTATATAAAGCTATGACAAGCTAGTCCCTGGTGCATAGCAACCTCGTAGCAATTGTTTGCAAGTGTAATAGTCCGATTGTCGCATCCTGGTAATCAGGTCGCAATATGATACTCTGGTCGCATCCTTTTACTTTGGTTTGAACTATTTGACTAATAGCAGAATACTAGAAAGTTTAATAGCGACCGAGAAAAAGGATTATGAGAGCCTATGGAGCTGATGATCGGAAGTTTTCATGAAAACGATATGGATCTCTATACCCGTGGAGTTCCAGTTTTACACAGTAAAACAGGTGGTATTTATGATCCAGGTTGTATTGGTTGGGAGGAGAAAGGCTTTCCGCATGACCACATAATTCATTATAAAAATGATGGGCAATGGAAATGAACAATGGGCGGTGATCCCAGTTCTTTACTTTGGCAACATTGCCAAGAAACTCATTTTCCTTTGCTGGATTGTCCAGCCCGTAATTAAACACATGGCTACCCTCAATACTTAATATTACAGATATCACATTAAGCGTAGTATTGTTTATGTTTTGAATGATATCACCAAAATTCTGAGTCAGTGAATATTGATACGTATTATTACCTAATTTACTACACAGCTCAAGTCCTTTACTCGGTGCATGACATGCAACACTGAATTATTGCCTGTGAGTAAAGAAACGATCCGTGACCGGATCGATCCCCACATTTACAGGTGTTTTGACCATTTCATCACTGTTTCTCCTGTGATAAATTGTTCTGGAGAGGCTCCCACTTTGAAAGAATGGAACGGCCGATCCTGGATATCATTGAAAGCAAAACTGAGCATGATCAGTACGTGTGATCAGTTTTTTGAATAACTAAGATGACACGGCTCAAGTTAGAACTGATCCCGATCCATGTGGAATGTCATTCCGGATACAAGTCTGATGAATATCCGAAGTCCTTCCTCTGCAAAATGAAAGGCATGAGATCACTGAGATCATCGACCGCTGGCACCAGAGAAAACATAGCCCTAAAACAATGTTTACGACTTTTTCAAGGTAGCTACCACCCGGAGTGAAACCAATATCATGAAGCACGATTTTGAGATTGATGCGTGGTACCTCTGCCAGTAATATTCTCATGTAGAATTCCCTGAGTATCTATTTTAATGTAGTGGCAAATTTAACAATATGTCTTTCTCCTCCAGCCACTGCCCGACCCTCTCATGTTCTGCCTGGTATTTAGCTTCCACATCACGGAGGATCTGTTGAAATTCCGGTTCATCCCTGAGAGAGTCAAATAATGGATCTTTTTTAAATAAGTTGACCCACCAAAGAGGGAAAACCGTCCTTTCATTGAACTTATGTAAATAGTGATATGCTTTCTCCTTATCACCTCTGAATGCATAAACCCCGGCGAGATCATAATGTATGGCCCTTAGTTTGGCATATCTGCGATCCAGCTTAATCTGTTCCTCACCGTATTCCAATTGTCTGTTAAAATAAAATTCAGCCTCTTCAAACCTGCCCAACTGATATAGGGTATACCCTATTCGATGCATGCCATTGATCCAAGGTTTATTGATATCTGTCTTTTTTGCTAACCATTCCATGAATGCAACTATTGCTACGTTGTGTTTTCCACACATGGAGGCATTGACTCCAATTCCCCAAAGTCTTTCAACCCAAGAAGAATCAATCGACAATGCATATTGATTAGCCTCCATAACTTTCTCGTAATTACCCCTAGGATAATCACAGCTTCCAAACATATACATCACGGTATCTCCATCCAACATAAGTGCTTTATTGGCATACTCATTTGCTATTTCATGATAACCCATGTTACAATAAGCATATACTAATCTTCTCAATATTCCTGGTAATTCCGGACCACTGTTGTGATACGCAGCCAGATGCAGACTTTCGATGGATTCTCTCCCCTGACCATAAACACTAATTATAGCCCCTTTGTGAAAATAGGCCTTCCAATCATTTGAATTATAGCGGATTGCTTTATTCAGACTTTCTATTGACTTTTCCATCAGACCCATTTCATCAAAACAAATACCTTTGATCAAATGTGCTTCCGCTAGCCGTGGGTCATTATGAAGTGCTACATCGGCAATGATCAAAGTTGAATCCAGATAATTTTCTGAAAAATAATCATACCTGTTCTTATGAAAATAGATCCATGCCTTCCCGGAATATGCCAATGCATAATTATTGTCGTGTTTCAATGCTTCTGCAAAGAGTTTTTCAGCTCTGCCAAGTGCAACAACATCCTGACGCATCTGAAACTCCCATAGTAGCATCATCCCACTTTGATAATAATCATATGCTGTAATACTGGGAGTTGGATCATTGTCTATCAGTTCCTTCTCCTCAGGTGACAAGACCAACATTAACTTGTTTGCAACATTATAGGCAATTTCGTCCTGTATCGAGAATATATCTTCCCATTTACGATCGTACTTATCACTCCAGATAATTTTTTCATCTTTTGCCCGTATTAACCGGACACGTATACGAACATCATCCCTCTCTCTTTGGATGCTGCCCACTACGATATAATTAACATTCAACTTCTTAGCTATCTCAGCTATGGTTTGTGTCTCTTTATCAAATTGCATAGTTGAGGTGCGGTCAAGTACACGTTCAAATGCATGTATCTTTTGCAATTCTGTAATGATTTCTTCCGTAAATGCGATGCCTATGTAATCATAATTGCTATCGCTACTCAAATTTTCAAAGGTGACAACAGCAATAGTGGGTTCGGGGCTCTTCAATTCATTTGACCTATTTGTACGAATTATCGTGCTCAGAATTGATATGAATGCCAGTGCGGCTACGATGACACCGATAAAATAAACTAACCTGAGATGCACATAGAATCTGGATCTTTTTTTTCTTTCTGAGCCCAAGATCCCGGATTTATTTTTGGTTGCCGGATGTTTCAATGTTCCCGGACCTTTCCGCCTTACCTCCCCGGGGGTAATTTGGTATGCTTTCTTGAATACTTTGTGAAAATAACTGGGACTCTTGAAGCCAACTTTATAAGCAATTTCTGAGGCAGTGGCTGTATTGTTCTCAAGGAGTTCTTTGGCCTTGGCCAATCTTATTTCTGTGATCAGATCTGTGGGAGATCTGCCCGTCAGCTTGATGAGATTTCTGTGCAGAGCCGACCGGCTCAGACCGATGTCTTTTGCCAGATCCGTAACAGAGAAATTTTCATTGTCAATATTATTTTCAATTATCTGCCTGATCGTAGCCAGAAATTGATCCCCCATTGACATTTGATTCTCCATGGCCGACCTAATGCGCAATGATCTGATTCCTATGTGGAAATCAATCCTCTTTTTGATAACCATCGTAAATGTACAGCCTTTTAAAAATGGATTCAAATATTCTGGGGATTATCCTGATGACAGGACATAAGAGATCATGTAAATGGAGGCTGCCCTAACCTAAGCAGCCTCCTAGGGAGAGACGGTGAATACCAACTTGCACTATTCCTCTCCAATTACATAAAATCCACAACAGTAGATACAACCACTTACTGTGTGGCGATCAGCATCTATTGTGCAATTCCCGATAGATTCGAGCCTTTCGTTTGCACAAGAGTAATTGCATACTTTAAAGATGGTCAGGGCTGATTCGTTTACCTCCTTCTTACCTCTTAGCATCATTGGATCGTAGGTCATGCTAACCATTGCATAACTGTTAAAATTAGGACGTTGTAAATCATTGGTAATAGAAATACCTCGGTTCATCAGATTATAACCATCCAGATCAAGGTGGTGTAGTGGGAATGAGGATATGTTAATCAGGGTTGGTTCTTTAAAAGCCCCATCCGAAAATTCAAGGATCACGGCACCATCAAATGCTTTAATCACTGTACCCCCAGGATCCACCCAGTACTGCTCGGTTAGGATATTCTGATGAAGTGAGTATTCTTCAACCAAGGATCCAGGTATAGCTTCATCGGGAGAGG
>Ga0209536_100003055_pt1 | contig 27063 bp, 21 predicted proteins | sample DeeMarSeWOR28_12_FD_187461 | JGI IMG/M metagenome (GOLD analysis project Ga0209536, IMG submission 187461) | Marine sediment microbial communities from White Oak River estuary, North Carolina - WOR-2-8_12 (SPAdes) (version 2) | ecosystem: Environmental > Aquatic > Marine > Intertidal zone >... | reverse complement strand
GCGTCGCGGAGACGGGCATCGCTGCCGCCGTGAAGGTCATGCTGGGTCCCGATCCTCCCGCTCCTGACAACGTCCTTTTCGTGCGGGGGGCCGGCGCCGCGCTCGATCTGATCCTGCTCGATGGGGCTCCGGTTCAGGCTCCCTTCCACCTCGGCGGACTTCTGCAGCCGAGCGTGCCCGCGAGCGTGACGCAGGCCGTCCGGCTGCAGGGGGGCGTCTCCCCCCGCTGGGATGGCGGGCTGTCGGACATACTGCTGCTGGAGAGCCGGTCCGGATCCGGCTCGCCGGCCAGCGGGCTCGTGTACGTGGACATGCTTTCTGCCGGGGCCCAGCTGGAGGGCGGATCGCCCGGCCGGGCCTCGTGGCTGGTGTCGATGCGGGGACTGCACGGAGCCGGGGCGGACCCGTTCGTGGATGGCGGCATTCCGCAGGAGTACGCCGACGGTCTGTTCCGGCTGGATGTGAACGTGTCAGAGACCGATACGGTCCTGGTCAGCGGGTTCTGGAACGAGGAGACCGTGTATCTGGACCCGGCGGGTTCAGGTGGGGACTCGCCGAGCTGGGGAAACCGCGCCGGGGCCGTGCGCTATCGGGGGGACCTGTACATCGGGCGAGCCGAGCTCGCCATCGCCCACGGCGAATTCCAGACGCGTCTTCCGGTGGGCCGGGAGCTGCCGCTGACGGCCGACGGCGCCACGAGGCGCACCCGGATCACCGCCGACCTGTCCACCTTCCTCGGGTCCGTCCCGGTTGGATACGGCTTCCACGCGGATCGGCTCGACCAGCGGACCGGTTTTCGCCGGGCGACCGCGGAGGCGGACGACCCGCTGGAATCGCGGCAGCGGGCCGACGCGAACGCGCTGTCCGCGTATCTGGAAACCGGGTTCTCGATCGGGAGGGCCGCGCGGATCGCCGCCGGCGTCCGGGCCACCTCGTTCTCCGATGGCCTGGGTCAGGGCCTGTCCCCGCGCCTGCGGGCCGATTTCCTCGTATCGCCCGGATTGCTGGTGAGCGTCTCAGCGGGGCGGTACCGACAGCTGCTGGTCTCGTCCAGCCGAGCCGCGCCGGCCGAAGGGTCGCAGGACTCGACGTCGGGCGCTCCCGTGTATACGGGAATTGCGGCGTCCAGCTCGGACCACCTGATGCTGGCCGCGGAGCATTCGACGCCATCCGGGTCGGAGGTCCGGATCGAGGGATACTGGAAGAACGTGAGCGGCCTTCCGGACCTGTACGGCAGCCGGTTGCGCTACGCGGGCCTCGACGTCTGGCTCCGGCAGAACCTCGGGGCGTTCCAGCTGTGGGGCGCGTACTCGCTGGGTTGGGGCTGGGCGGCGACAGATGGTGCTGCGGACACCGAGCTGTACTCGGGACGCCACCTGCTGCGCGGCGGGTTCACGAAGGGCTTCCGCGATGACGTGAGACTCGAAGCGGAGATCTCGTACGGGCAGGGCCTCGAATTCGGGGCGATCCCGCGAGTCGAGCGGGGCGGCGCATTCGCGCCGGTCTCCGGCGGGGGCGAGACTCCGACCGGACCGGGTCCCACGGAGGGTCCTTCCTCGCCGGGCACCGGGGGCGGCACGACGCCGACGTTCGCCATCCCCGCTCCCGTTCCTCAGCCGGTCGTGGTTCGTTCGCCGAGCGGGTCGTACCTGCGGCTGAACGTCCAGGCCACGGCGCAGATCCGGACCCGCATGTTCGGCCGCCGGCAGACCCTGTATCCGTATTTCCGGATCATCAATGCACTGGACCGGAGCGACGCGCTCTTCTATCGTTCCGAAGGCGATCCGGGCCTCGATCCGCGACCGGTCGGGGCGATCCCGATCCTGCCGGTCCTCGGCATCGAGTGGAGGTTCTGAGACAGGCCGGCTCAGCCCTCCAGCAGCGCCGATAGATCCGAGCCCGCCGCCAGCTCCTCCGGCGCTTCGCCGCGCCGGAACAGCCGCGCCCCCCGGTTTCCCCCCAGCGTCATCCTTCCGTCCGCCACCTCCAGCCAGGCGCCCTCGCGCAGGCCGATCACGGGCTGGTCGTTCAGGACGTGGAATTCCCGGATCCGGGTCTCCCGCGTCTCGCCCATGTGCGTCGATCCCGGGTCGGGATCCAGATAATGGGGGTTGAGATTGAACGGAACCAGGGCGAGCGCCTCGAACGCGGGAGGGTGTACGATCGGCATGTCGTTGGTGGTCCCGATCGTCAGACCGGCGACATTCGAGCCTGCGCTCGAGCCCATGTACGGCATACCGCTCTCGACGCGCTGCCGGATCGGTCCCAGCAGGTCGTATGCATACAGGTCGCGCAGCAGCAGAAACGTGTTGCCGCCCCCGATGAACAGCGCGTCCGCGTCGCGAACCGCCCGGATCGGGTCCGGCGCTGCATGGATGCTCTCGACCTCCAGGCCTGCCGGCTTCATGGCCCGTGACACGAGATCCGCATACTCTGCGTGCGGAAGGCCGCCGGGGCTGGCGAACGGGATGAACAGTATCCGTCCTCCCCCACCGAAGTGTCCTGTGATCGTCGGCCGGCAATACTCCAGAAAGCCGCTTCCATGGACCGTGGAAGTGCTGAGCAGCAGGATTCGTCGCAAGTCGGTCATCTGGAGATCTCCCAGGGTGCCGTGAACTGGATCCCGCACCGGTGCGGAGTGGCTCGCGCCGGCCGGCGATCCTGCCGGCCACTCACCCGATGCACGCCATCAACGTCGCGCATGGGTCCAGCGCCCGAAAGACCGATCCCGCTTGCGTCAAGCCGGCCCGGCCGGTCTGTTTGACCGCCATGCAGGAAATGGCGATCACACCTCACGACGCCACGGAACTGGCGGCGGCCTTTCTGCAGGCGGCGATCACCGTCGGCCTGGTCACCGTCTGCCTGTACCTCTACGCGCGCTACAACAAGGCGTACTTCGGACTCTGGGCGCTGGCGTGGGCCCTCTACGCGCTCCGCCTGGGTGCGATCATCAGCTTCCTGGTCACCGAGCAATGGGGTTGGCTGTACTGGCACCAGGTGGCGACGGGCTGGTCGGCGCTCGCGTTCCTCTGGGCCGCCCTGGTGTTCAGCGAACAGATGCAGTGGCGCGACCGGTACTGGGTGCTCGTCGTGTTTCCACCTCTGTGGTCGTACATCGCCATCTACAGGCTGGACAATTTCTTTCTCGCGGCCGGCCCCGCCGTACTGTTCCTGAGCGTCGCCACCTTCTTCACCGGGTTCGCCCTGTGGCGCCACCACCGCCGACTCGGTTCGCTTCCAGCGGCCCTGACGGCGGCCGCCTTCTTTCTGTGGAGCCTGCACCACCTGGACTACCCGTTCCTTCGCGCGCGCGGTGCCTGGAATCCGTGGGGGTACTACCTGGACATCGTGTTCGAGCTGGCGATCGGCGTCGGGCTCCTGCTGCTGGTGCTGGAGGATCAGTACCGCGGACTGTCCGTGTTGTCGGACCTGTCGGGGGACCTGCAGAGCGGAGAAGCCGAAGACGAGGTCCTGGACGCTCTGCTGAACCGCATGTTCGCGCTGCCTGCGGTGCTCGGCGCGGCGATGTACGAATTCGCGTCGGGCACCTTCACCCGCGGTACCGGAGTCTGCCGGGCATGGATGGGAGAGAAACCCGACGGAGGGTCCGAGATCGCCATCGCTCGCGTGGTGGAGTCCGGTGAGCCCTCCGTGCTCCGCGACTGGCCGGGGGAGGGGGATGCGCCAGGCCACGCGTATACGGCGGCCCTGCCCATCTTCCGGGGCGAGACGATCCAGGGAGTGCTGCTCGTGGTGGGCAGCTCGAGGGATCCGTTCGCCGTGCTCGACAAGCCGTTTCTCCTCGCCCTCGGACACCAGGTCGGAGCCGCACTGGCGAACGTCGATCTGTATCAGCGACTGCAGGAACGCAAGGCGGAGCTGGAGAGACTGGCGGGAAGGATGGTCAACCAGCAGGAGGAAGAGCGCAGACGGCTGTCCCGGGAACTGCACGACGAGAGCGCCCAGGTCTTCGCCGCCGTGAAACTCCAGCTGGGCATGGCGCGGGAGTCCGCCGGTGAACGGCAGCTGCCGGCTCTGGATCGGGCGATGGAGCTGGTGGGGTCCGGAATCCGGAGCATTCGCGCGGTCGCCCGCGACCTGCGCCCCTCGCTGCTCGACGATCTCGGCCTGCTGCCGGCTCTGCGGGCCCTGGCGGGGGACTTCGAAGAGAAGTCCGGTCTCTCCGTGTCCATCGACGTGCCGGACACGATTCCCCGACTCTCTTCGGCTTCCGAGCTCGCGCTGTTCCGCGCGCTGCAGGAGGCACTGTCGAACATCGCCCGGCACGCGGACGCTACCGGAGTGCAGGTCCGGGTCGCGGTCGAAGGCGATCTCTTCACCCTGACCGTGCGTGATGACGGCAGGGGTCCGCCGGAGGCGGAATTCGAGGCCCTCGCCGCCGGTCGCATGGGACTGGCAGGCATGCGGGAGAGGGCGCTCGCACTCGGCGGATCGGTGGATCTCTCGCCAGCCGACGGAACGGGAACCGTGCTGCGGGTACAGGTACCGGTGGACGGGGAAAGAACTGCGAGAAACCGATGAGTGATGCTCCCATCCGGGTGCTGATCGCCGATGACCACGCACTGGTTCGCGAGGGCATCCGGCGAGTGCTGGACGAAGATCCGGGCTTCGACGTCGTAGCCGAGGCTGCGGACGGTCGCCAGGCGATCGAGCAGATCGCCCGGACGAATCCCGATGTCGCGATCCTCGACATCTCGATGCCGGAGCTTTCCGGGCTGGAGGCGGCCCGGTGGCTTCGCGACGAAGCGCCGGGACTCAAGGTGCTGATCCTCAGCATGCATGAAGAGTCCGAATACGTGATGCGGGCCGTTCACGCCGGTGCTGCCGGTTACCTCCTCAAGGACGACGCAGGCCCCGCCCACCTCCGGCAGGCCGTGCGGGCGGTCCATGACGGCGAGTCGTACTTCAGTCCGGCCGTGGCTACGAAGCTCACCGACGCCCTGCGCAGCGGTTCGTCGGGCCCGGCGGACCCGCTGGAACGGCTGACCGGCAGGGAACGGGAGGTCCTTCGCCTGGTCGCCGGGGGAAACAGCAACAAGCAGATCGCGGCGGAGCTCGGCATCAGCCGCCGCACGGTGGAGAGCCACCGCGAGAGCATGATGCGGAAGATCGAGATCCGGACGGTCGCCGGACTGACGCGATTCGCGCTGGAGAACGGACTCCTGGACGACCTCGGCTGATACGCCGTCGCCCGGCGATCGAGGCCGTCCACCGCCTCAGGACCCCCTGCGACTCCGTACAACTACGGGTCGAGGCTCGGTAGATTTGCGAATGTCTCGGCCCGTTGGCCCCCGGTAGGATCCTGTCACGCTCTCCTTCAACCCGGCGGGGCACTCCCGAGGGAGCGCCCCGCCGGTGCTTTTTCACCAGGAAGACGATTCATGGAGGACGCCGTGCTCGCAGCGAACGCGATGCGCGCGCCGGTCCGAATGAGGCTCGTCAGGATCTCTGCCCCCTTCGCCGTCGCGCTGCTTGGATTTCTTTCGCCGCTGTTCATTTCACAACCACTGCTGGCGGCTGCCGGCGAACTGGCGCTGCAGGTCACGCCACAGGAGGCCCCAGACTCTGCGCGGGCCGACACCCTGAAGCTCAAGCCGATCATCCTCGACCCGATCAACGTCACGGCGACGCGCGAGGAGAAAGGGATTTTCGAGACGGCGGCGCCCGTGTCCGTCATCGACTCGGCAGCGATTCGGGAACAGAAGCCGAACAACGCGGCGGCCCTGATCCAGGACCTTCCCGGGATCGACATCAACGGAGTCGGGGCCAACCAGGCTCGTCCGACGATTCGAGGCCAGCGAGGCCAGCGGATCCTCCTCCTCGAAGACGGACTGCGCCTCAACAACGCCCGTCGACAGGCCGACTTCGGCGAGCTTCCGGCCATCGTCGACGTGACGGGTGTAGAGCGGGTTGAAGTCGTCCGCGGTCCGGCATCGGTGCTGTACGGATCGGACGCAATCGGCGGCGTGGTGAACATGCTGCAGAACGTGGCGCCATCCTACGGACCCGGCGACCGATATCGCGGGAACCTGAGTTTCTCCTGGCGCGATGAAGGCGACCAGCTGTGGCCGAGCGGCGAGGTCTACGGACGTGCCGGTCATTTCGGCTATGGCGCATCCGCTTCGTATCGGAATACCGACAACTACTTCGCGCCGAGCGGCTCGTTCGGCGACATCAGCTTCGACGACGACGTCGAAGTTCAGGATTCCGGGGTCCGGGACGAGAACTACGGAGTGTATCTGGACTACGCGTTCGACGAGACTCAGAAGATCTCGTTAAAGGGCGACTTCTATCGGGCCGAGGATGCCGGGTTCGGCTACGTCTCGAACGCCGACCTCGGACAACCGGATGATGCCCAGATCGAGCTGTTCTACCCGGATCAGTCGGTGGACCGCTTCACGCTCGGTTACGAAGGGATCCAACTCGGTCTCCCGTTCGCCGATCGCGCGCAGCTGTCCGGCTCGTACATGAACAACGAGCGGACGTTCAGCCAGAACATCGGGATCTTCGATCCGTTCGGGCCGGGTACGGCAATTCGAATCCAGAACGAAAACTACTCGGATCTCGAAGGATTCGGTGTTCGTGGCGAGGCTTCGAAACTGCTGTTCGGCAAGCACCTTCTCACGTATGGTGGCGACTACTACCGGGACGATTCCTTCAACCGCGACTTCAGTCGGACCCAGCTGGAATTCGGCCCCCCGGAGTTCGTTCCGCCGTTGGTCAGCGAGGACAGCACTTCGAATGTTCCGAACGCCGTTTACGAGCGGGGGGGCGTGTTCGCGCAGGTGGACCTGCAGCTCGGCCAGCGGGTGGCGTTGATCGTCGGCGGCCGGTACCAGAACGACAAGGCGACGCCCAAGCCGACCGATGGATTCGGGGCGCTTCCCGAGTCCAGCACGAACGACCAGTTCGTCGGAGCGGCGAACCTGCTCGTCGAGGTCCTGCCCAGCCTCAATGTGGTGGGCAACGTCGGTACGGGATTCCGCTCGCCGAATCTGATCGAGCTGTTCTTCGATGGGGCGACACCGGAGGGAGGCGGCTATCAGGTCTCCAATCCGAGTCTGGAGCCCGAGACCAGCGTGAACTTCGACCTCGGCCTCAAGTACAGGCGCTCGAACGTGGCATTCGAGGGCTACTACTTTCAGAACGAGATCGAGGACGGGATCCGCATCGCCGCGATTCCGGACAGCGTGGTCGGTCCGTTCCCAGCCTTCCAGAACGTGAACGTCCAGAAGATAAGGGTCAAAGGGGTCGAGCTGCTGGCTGAATGGCAGCCCCTCCTCGGATTCACGATCGGGGCCACGTACACCTGGCTGGATGGCGACGACCTTACCCCCCTGGGGCAGGAAGATGCCAATGTCAATCCTGTCGGCGACACGTATTCCAACAGGATTACGGGGGAACTGAGCTACCGGCAGCCGAGCGGTCGATTCTGGGCGTCTTACCAGATCCGTCACAACGGCGAACAGAAGAACGCGGATTCACTGTTTCAGACTCCGGTGGACCAGACCTGCGATCCCGCGGGTGTCGATCCGTCGAACTGCACGATTCCGTCGTTCACGGTCATGCACCTTCGTGGCGGCGTGAAGCTGTTCGATTATGGCCAGACTTCGAGCAGCCTGATGCTCGGCGTCGAGAATCTCACGAACGAGCTGTATGCCGAGTTCTCGAACGCGTCGTTCTTCCGTCCGAACCCGAAGCGGACCTTCGTCATCAGCTGGGTGACCAGCTTCTGAGGGACCGAGCCGGCCTGGACCGCGGAGTCGGATCTCGCGGTCCGGGCCCGGCAGGCAGAGCCGAAGTCAATGCCGGGACAGCCGGGGGTTTGACTCTCCCCGACCCCCGCGGATAGAGTGGTCGGCACCGGGACACCACGACGCCGACGGCGGCCCCCCGGGCCGCCCGCACCTGCGGGAGACCCGATTGAGCGACAGTCAGATGAGTTCTTCAACCCCGCTCCGGGTGGCCGTGATCGGCGCCGGTCCCGCGGGGTTCTTCACGGCAGATCAGCTGGTGAAGCAGAAGGACCTCGACGTGCGGGTGGACCTGTTCGAGCGCTGGCCCACTCCGTACGGCCTCGTGCGCGAGGGTGTCGCGCCTGATCACCAGTCCATAAAGGGCGTGACCCGGGTATTCGACCGGGTCCTCGACCATCCGCGGGTGAGGTATTTCGGCAACGTGTGCTTCGGAGAGCACGTGACCCGGGAGGACCTGCGGCGACTGTACGACCAGGTGGTCTATGCCGTGGGGGCCCAGACGGATCGTCGGATGGGCATACCGGGCGAGGACCTCGCCGGCAGCTGGCCGGCGACCGACTTCGTCCGCTGGTACAACGGGCAGCCGGAGTGCGCCGACCTCGAATTCGATCTCGGCGTCGAGCGGGCCGTGGTGATCGGTAACGGAAACGTCGCCGTGGACGTGGCCCGGATCCTTCTGACGGACCCCGATGTGCTCGCCCGCACCGACATCGCGGATCACGCTCTGGAGGCGCTGCGGGCCAGCTCGATCCGCGAAGTCGTGATGGTCGGCCGGCGGGGCCCGGCGCAGGCCAAGTTCACCAACGTGGAGCTCAAGGAGCTGGGGGCTCTGGAAGGCGTGGATGTCGCAGTCGATCCGGCCGAGCTCGATGCCGCGCCCCTCGGCGAGGACGAGTCGGAAGACCGCCGCGTCTCTCGAAATCTGGAGATCCTCGCCGACTTCGCCGGACGTGAACCGTCCGGTGCGCCCCGTAGGCTCGTTTTCCGCTTCTTCGCATCGCCCGTCGAATTGTCGGGCGACGCAGGCGCCGTCCGGAGCGTCCGTCTCGAACGGAATCGCCTGGTACCGGGAGGAGGCGGTGCGTTCCGCGCCGAAGGCACCGGCGAATACGAGCGGATCGACGCCGGCCTGGTGCTGCGTTCGGTTGGATATCACGGGGTGCCGCTGCCGGAACTTCCGTTCGACGAAGGCGCCGGGGTGATACCGGGTCGGGGAGGTCGCATGCTGGATGCCCCGGACGGCGAAGTGGTGCCCGGCGAGTACGTGGTCGGGTGGATCAAGCGGGGCCCGAGCGGCGTCATCGGCACCAACAAGGCCTGCGCCGCCGAGACCGTGGCCGCGATGCTGGAGGACGCCGCCTCCCGGCCGGAAACAGCCGTGCGTGGCCGCGATGACGACGCCATCCTGGAACTGCTCGCCGAACGCAGTCCGGCCTATGTGACGGAGGCGGATTGGGCCCGACTCGACGCGGAGGAACGCGCCCGTGGCGAAGCATCCGGGCGACCGAGGGTGAAGCTGGTCCGGGTGGACCAGATGCTGGAACTCATGGGAAAGAGGCGAAAATGAGCCCCAGATCCGTTCGTGCGCTGCTGCGGGCAGCGTTCCCGGCCGTGCTGCTGTGCTCAGCCTGCGCAGGGAACCCGGCGCCCGGGGAGTCCGGATACCGGTTCAATCTGCAGGGGAGCTACGACGTGGCGCTGACCGTCCAGGGAATGGCGTTCACCGGCACGGCGGAGCTCGACACGGCACCCGGGGGAGCGGTGACCGGCGAGATCCGGCTGGAGAGCCCCGAGGCCGTGACCGCGGCGCTCACCGGCATGGTCGCCGACAGCAGCTTCCAGTTCGAGTCGACCTACACCCGAGGCGGCGGCTGCGAAGGTGCCCTGCTGGGCAGCGGCGCAATCGCTGCGGAGGGCGCCGGAAGCTCCGGCATCCTGGATGTCGCCGACGACTGCGCGGGCGGAATGATGGAAGGTAGCTTCGAGTTCTCGCGACGCTGACAGCGCCGGTCGGACTCACCCGTCGCTGCGAAGCGGCCTGAGCACCGCGCGCACCGGGCTGGCCTCGAAGCCGACCAGGGGCAGCGGCAGGGCCGTAAGCTCGTAGCAGCCGGCCGCCACGCCGGCCAGTACGAGGCCTTCCAGGATCGTAATGCCGCTCTCCAGGCAGGCGGCGTGGGCGGGGAGGTCCCTCGAATCGGCCGGATCGACGCTGGGAGTATCCACGCCGAGCAGCCGCACTCCGAGCGCTCCGAGACGCCGGACGGCGGCCGGATCGAGACCCGCGAAGTCGGGGTCGAACCGGTTCGGGTCCGGGTAGCTCCCGGTCGAGAGCAGCAGCCGTTCGGTCGGCGGTTCATCCCCGAGCGCCGCCCGAATCTCCTCCCAGCCGATCCGTTCTGCGCGACGTCCGGGAATCGGAACGACGCGGCAGGGCCCCACGAACAGTTCCAGCGGCAGCTGATCGATGGACTTCTCCCCGGCTCCGTAGTGAAGGGGCGCATCCAGGTGCGCTCCCAGGTGCACGGTGGCACGCAGGGTGGAGAGGGTCAGCGAGTCACCGCGCTCGAAGTCCTGCAGGATCTCGCGAGTCAGCGGCGTGTCCCCGGGGAAGGTGGCGATCATCGGACCGAGCGGCGGCGAAATGTCGATGACGGTCGATCGTCCGGGCGGGTTCATCCGCAGGTCACCCCGAGCGCGTCGCGGACGGCGGCGGCCGCGCGCCGGACATCGTGATAGCTGTTGAACAGTGGTGCCGGCGCCAGGCGCACCACGTCAGGCTCCCGGAAGTCCGCCACGATCCCTTCCGCCTGGAGTCGATCCCTGAACGCCGCGGGCTCCCGGAGGATCCGCAGCGACAGCTGGGCGCCCCTCCGATCCGGGTCACGCGGGGTGAGCAACTCCCATGGACTGCCGGAGGAAGGAGCCGGCAGCCAGGTGTCGAGCAGCCACTCGAGATAGGCCGTCAGCCGGACGGACTTCTCCCGCAGAGGACCGCTGCCCGCTTCCGACAGCAGTTCGAACGCCGGACCCAGCGGTGCCATGGCCAGCGCCGAAGGACAGCTGAGCTGCCAGCCCGCGGCGTCGGCCCGCGGAGCGAATTCCGGGTCCAGCTGCATCCGGAACCGGGTCGCGGGATCGTTGCCCCACCAGCCCCCGAGCCTCGGCAGCGGATCGCCTCCCAGGTGACGTTCGTGTACGAACAACCCCGCCGGGGCCCCGGGGCCGGCATTGCCGTACTTGTAGTGGCACCACGCAGCGAAATCCACCTGCCAGTCGTGCAGCTGCAGCGGCACGTTGGCGAAGCCGTGTGCGAGGTCCACCCCGAACGTCACGCCGGCCTCCCGGCTTGCCGACGCCAGCCGCGCGAGGTCGAACCGCTGTCCGGTGAGGAAGTTGACACCCCCGAGGAGGAACAGTGCGATCTCGTGCCCGCGGGAAGACAGGATCCGTTCGAAGCGTTCCTCCTCGATCAGGCCGGCTCCGGACTCCGCCTCTACCTCGATCAGGTGGGCCTCCGGGTCGAGTCCGTGCCAGCGAAGCTGCGTCTCGACGACGAAGCGGTCACTCGGGAAGCAGGGCGACTCGATCAGGATCTTCGTGCGTTCGCCCGAGGGCATGAAGAAGGTGGCGAGCAACAGGTGGAGATTCACGGTCAGGCCGTTCATCACGGCCACCTCGTGCGGCCGGGCGCCCGTCAGGCCGGCGAGCGTCTCGAGGAACCGCTCATCCAGGCCGTACCACGGATCGGGTGGGACGAACCAGCCATCCACGCCCTCCCGGCTCCAGGTGTCCAGAATTCGACCGACGGCGTCCCGTGCGGCACGAGGCAGAGGACCGAGAGAGTTTCCGACGAGGTAGACCCGCGGTTCTCCATGCGGGCCGGAGGGCAGCTCGAAACAGTCCCGGAACGAGGAGAGCGGGTCGTCCGCGTCCAACGCGATCGCGAACGACTCCGCCTGTTCGAATTCGATGCCGGATCCGCCAGCGCGGCCCGCCGTGCTTCGGGCAGTCAATCGCCGGCCCAGCCCGGGCCCCGGACGAAGCGGCCGGCCAGAGCTCCGGTGTGTTCGCCGTCTCGCAGCGTGTGCACCCCGTTGACGATCACGTGGCTGACGCCCACTGCGTACCGGTGAGGCTCGGCGAACGTGGCACGGTCCTCGATCGTCGAGGGGTCGAACACGACCACGTCCGCGTACATGCCTGGCTCGATCGCACCGCGCCGCTCGATTCCGAACGTCTCGGCGGGAAACGAAGTGAGTCGGCGAATCGCCTCTTCGAGCGGGATGACGGCCTCATCGCGGACGTAACGCCCGAGAAGCCGGGCGAAACTGCCGTAGGCCCGCGGATGCGGGTTCGCCTCCAGGAAGACGCCCTCGGGAGCGAGGGCCGCCTCGTCGGAATCGAAGCTCACCCAGGGCAGGGCCACCTTCTTCCGCACGTTGTCCTCCGACATCAGGAAATACACGGTGCCCACGTCGTTTCCGTTCTGGATCACGAGGTCCATCGCGGTCTCCGCCGGCGACGTTCCCCGCAGCTCGGCCACCTCGGCGAGCGACTTCCCGGTCAGCGGCTTGAGCGAATCGGCGCTGAAACCGACGAGCAGGATCCGGTCAGGGGAGCCCGCCGCGACGAAAAAATTCTCCCACTCGTCGGTCGGCGTGCGCATTTCACGCGCGACCCGCGCCCGGATGGCGGGGTCCTTGAGCCGCTCGGCCCATGCATCGTGACCGCCTTCCTGCACCCACGGGGGCATGGACGCATCCAGTCCGGTGGCGCCGGCCGTGTACGTGTACATGTCCGCCGTGATCTGCAGCCCCTCGGCCCGGGCCGCCTCGATCCGGGCGATCGCCGAGTCCAGCTTCGGCCAGTTCTCCTGACCGGCGGCCTTCAGGTGATAGACCTGGGCCGGTACCCCGGCGCGGCGGGAGATCTCGATCAGCTCGTCCAGCGCCTCGAGCAGGCGCGCGCCCTCGCTGCGGATGTGCGAGATGTACATGCCCCCCGATTCTCCGGCCGCCGACGCGAGTGCCACGAGTTCCTCCGTGTCCGCGTAGAACGCCGGCGCGTAGATCAGCGACGAGCCGACGCCGAGCGCGCCTTCGCGCATCGACTCGCGCACGAGCTCCTGCATCCGCTGGAGCTCTTCCTGCGTCGGCGGACGGTCTTCGTAGCCGATCTCGTGCACGCGCACGGTCGTCGCCCCGACGAACGACGCGACGTTGGGAGAGATCCCGCTCTGCTCCAGGTGCTCCATGTACTCCCCGAAGGTCGTCCACGGAATTTCGTACCGGATGTCGCTCTGGTGCGAGAGTCGGTCCTCGCGCATCCGCTCGTTCATCGGACCCATCGACCAGCCTTCGCCCATGACCTCGAGCGTGACCCCCTGCCGGATGTCGCTCTGTCCGCGGCCATCCACAAGCAGCGACTCGTTCGCCCAGCTCAACACGTTCACGAACCCCGGCGCGACGGCCTGACCCGTGGCGTCCACCGTGGTCCTGCCCGTCACGGTGCCCGGGCGCGAGACGGAGGTGATGGTGTCTCCATCGATGGCGATGTCCGCGAGCACGGGCGGCCCGCCCCGGCCGTCGTACACGTTGCCGCCGACGATGACCAGATCGTGAGGTTCGGCACCGGTGTCACAGCCCACTGCCAGAGCGCTGACGCCGAGCGCCAGCAGCGGAACGATCGCGTTTCGCAACAACGTTTCTCTGTTCATGAGAGTAATCCCTGCAGCCCGGGGCGCCCGAGCGCAATGGCGGCTCGCGATCCGGAGGCTCCAGCGACTGGCCCGACGTCGGTTGCCTGCCTATTCTGACGCGGTTCGAAGGTCTCGACGAAATCCGCGTGGCCGCCAGTTTTCTGACCCACTTCGACGCGAGAAGCCTCCAATGAAATCCGGCCGTTCAAGCCTGCTCGTCGGGCTGCTGCTTCTGCCACTCGTCTCCACCGCAACCGCGGTCCAGGCTCAGACCCTGCCGGTGGAGGACCCCGTGCTCCGTGCCATGTGGACCGAGGGCATGGATCGGTCCGAAGCCTGGGACATCGGACAGGCGCTGCTGGACTCGATCGGGCCGCGGCTGACCGGAACGCCCGACGTAGACCGGGCGAACGAATGGGCGAGGGCGATGCTCGAGAGCTGGGGCGTCGATGCGCGAATCGAGCCGTACGGAACCTGGAAGGGGTGGGAACGGGGGACGACGCACGTGGATCTGATCGCGCCGCGGGTCCGGACCCTCGATGCGACGCTGATGGCGTGGAGCCCAGGTTCGAACGGGCCGGTCGAGGGCGGGGTCGTGGTGATCCCGGCGCTCGACGGTCGGGCCGCCGTGGAAGGATGGCTGCCGACCGTCCGGGGCAACTTCGTGGCGCTCGCGGAGCCGCAGGCCAGTTGCCGGCCGGTGGAGAGCTTCGAAGAATTCGGCGTGGACGGAGCCGCCGATGAAGTGCGCGAACAGCGCAGGGAATCTGAACTCGCGTGGCGCCAGCGGTTTGCCGCGATGGGATATGCTCCGGCGGAGCTCCTGGATGCCATCGAGTCGGCCGGCGCGCTCGGCATCCTGTGGTCCGACTGGTCCGGCGGCTGGAACGCGCGGCGTGTGTTCGCGCTCAACACGCGGTTCGGTGCGGCTACGAAGACGATTCCTGCGCTCGACCTGTCGTGCGAGGACTATGGGCTCGTGGCGCGCCTCGCCCTGAAAGGGCAGGGCCCGCGCATCCGTGCCGATGCCCGGGCGACGATCAAGGACCCGGTTCCGGTGGCCAACGTAATCGGTATGATCCGCGGGACCGAACTGCCGGACGAGTACGTGGTGCTGTCCGCGCATTTCGACTCCTGGGACGGTGCCTCCGGCGCCACCGACAACGGGACGGGCTCGATCACCATGCTGGAGGCGATGCGCATCCTGTCCGAGGCGTGGCCGCGTCCGAAGCGGTCGATACTGGTCGGACTGTGGGCCAGCGAGGAGCAGGGCCTGAACGGATCGCGCGCGTTCGTGCGCGACCACCCGGAGGTGATCGAAGGCCTGCAGGCGGCGTTCAACCAGGACAACGGGACCGGCCGGATCTCCCGGGCCTCTTCGATGGGCATGGTCGGCGCGGCGGAGAATCTGGCGAGCTGGATCGCCCGGGTCCCGTCCGAGATCAGCACACACATCGATCTCACCCTGCCGGGCAGCCCGAGCGGCGGAGGCAGCGACCACGCGGCATTCAACTGCACGGGGGCGCCCACGTTCGGGCTCGGTTCGAACAGCTGGAACTACTTCGCCTACACCTGGCACACGAACATCGACACCTTCGACAAGATCGTGTGGTCCGAGGTGCGCAACAACGCGACGCTCGTCGCGATGCTGGCGTACATGGCGGCCGAGGACGAGCGGGTGCCCCGCGATCGCCGCGTCATGCCGCTGGACGACGAGACCGGCCAGCCTCAACAGTGGCCGGTGTGCGAGGATGGCGCTCGTGAGACCAACGAGCGCTACCAGTAGGTCCGGGCCGGTGGAATCCGCGGGCGCAGTCCGCAGGATCGCGTCTTCTTCACCGGGGGTGCTCGTCGGGGTGCGGGAAGCCGGTGCGGTGGATGCACCGCCGCTGCTGTTCCTGCACGGATTTCCGCTCAGCGGCGCGATGTGGGGGCCGCAGGTGGAGGAGTTCGCCGCCGACTGGCGGACCCTCGCTCCGGACGTCCGCGGTTGCGGCACCAGCGATGTCGGCACGGGCCAGTACACCATGGAGACGCTGGTGGACGACCTGTTCGCGGTGCTCGACCAGACCGTCGGGGGGGAGCCCGTCGCAGCCGTCGGACTGTCGATGGGCGGGTACATTCTGCTGCGGGCGCTGGAGCGTGAGCCCGCTCGGTTCCGGGGCGTGGCGCTGTGCGACACCCGCAGCGGCGCGGACGGCCGGACCGGCAAGCTGGCGCGTGCCATCGGGATCCGCCGGATCGAGCGCGAGGGGCTCGAGCCGTTCGTCGATGATTTCCTCGCGGCGGTGCTCGCGCCGGGAACGCGGCAGACTCGGCCGGATCTGTGGCATGGCCTCAAGCGGTTGATGATGGAGAACTCGCCGATCGGAGTCCGGGGGCAGCTGCTGGCCATGGCCTCGCGCATCGACACCGGCCGGGTGCTCGAGAAGATCTCCGTTCCCGCGCTCGTCGTGAACGGCGGTGAGGATCGGCTCACCCGTCCGTCCGCCGGACAGGCGATGGCCGCGAAGATCCCGAACGCGGTATTCTCCACCATCGAAGGTGCGGGCCACCTCAGCAGCATCGAGGCGCCCGGTGAGTTCAATCGGATTCTGCGCAGATACCTCACGTACGTCAGGTAACCCGGAGGTTCACGATGGCGGGCAAGCAGCTCCTGATGCTGGTCGGCGACTTCGTGGAAGACTACGAAGTGATGGTCCCGTTCCAGGCCCTGCAGGCCGTGGGACACGAGGTGCACGCAGTGTGCCCGGGCAAGAAGGCGGGCGATTCCGTCGCCACCGCCGTGCACGACTTCGAAGGCGATCAGACCTATTCCGAGAAGCCGGGTCACCGTTTCTCGCTCAACGCGAGCTTCGATGAGATCGATCCGCGCAACTACGACGCCCTCGTGGTGCCGGGCGGTCGGGCGCCGGAGTACCTGCGGCTGAACGAACGCGTCCTCGAAATCGTCCGGCACTTCGACGAGGCCGATAAGCCGATCGCCGCGATCTGTCACGGACTGCAGTTGCTGGCCGCCGCCGGTGTGCTGAGCGGGAAGCGTTCGACCGCGTATCCTGCCTGCGGCCCGGAGGTGACCCTGGCCGGCGGTGAGTACGTGGAGGTCCCGGTGACGGACGCCGTGGTGGACGGACAGCTGGTGACGGCGCCGGCCTGGCCGGCTCACCCGGCGTGGATCGCCCGATTTCTTTCCCTGCTCGGTACGACGATCCAGCACGGTGGAGCGAAGATCTACGCCTGACCGGCGAGATCAGCCGAGCCGTGCCGACGCGCGGGGATCAGGAGGAGACGTCGCCACCGATCGCGCGCAGGTGCCGATCCACCGACCGGGCCAGCGCCTCCCCGGCCCGGTCGGGGATCACGCGTTCCCACCACGCCCCGTAGATCCTGTCGAACTCGAACGGCGCCAGGACATCCCGCGTGTGCCGCACCGCGTCGGGCCCGAGCGGGATGTGATTCGGATAGCTGTACATGAAGCTCAAGTGGCGCCGGTCCGGGCAGACGTGCGGCTGGTCGCCGGACATCAGCGCCCCTCGTCCTCCCGCCCCCTCGCTCCACACGAGGCACTGGAAGCCCGGGAAATGACCTCCGGTGCGCACGAGGGTCAGGCCCGGGGCGAGTTGATGCGTGTCGCCGCTCCAGAACACGATCGCGTCGTGGCGGCGTCGCACCCAGTCGCGGTCGGATTCGTGCAGATAGATGGGCGCCCCGCCGAACTCGCGGCTCCACTCGACCATCGTCGCATGGAAATGGGGGTGCGATATCGCGATGGCGTCCACGCCGCCCAGCGCCCCCACGGCGGAAATCGTCTCATCGTCGATCAACGAGACACAGTCCCACAGAAGGTTGCCCGTCAACGTGCGCAGCAGCAGGGCACGCTGTCCGATCGCGAATTCGGGCACCGTTCCGATTCCCCACAGCCTGCCGGGCTCCAGTTCCCGGATCTCGTTGTGAAACCGTCCCTGGAGCTCCTCGAGGGTGGTCCAGGCCTGACCGGTGACGGGCACGAACTGTCGCTCATCCTCGCACACCGGACAGGAAGGTCGGGGGGAGAAACTGTCATCGTACTGGGTTCCGCACGCCGCACAGATGAACGGGTGCGTCGGCTGGCTGGAAAGCAACGGATCTCCTCATGCCGTTGAGCTGCGAGCGTCACGCGATACACGATCCCGTGCCGGGCCGGAAGTCCGGTTCGGACGGAATCGGGTGCTCGCTGTCGGGGGGCCGCACCGACGAATGTCGGTCGCATCGCCGGTTTCGCCAAGAGGCGAGCCGCAGGCGGTGGTTGCTGGTCCTCGCCGCGATGGCCGGATCCGCAGGTTGCGGAGGGTCGGAGACCGGGCGCCCGGATGCGGAGATCGACCGCTGGCGGGAGCAGGGGCGGTACCATTTCGAAGTGACGCGCGACCTGGACAGGGCCGTGGCGGCGCTGGAGTCCCTGACCACCCGAAGGCCCGCGGATGTCGACGGGCTCGTGCTGCTGGGGCAGGCGCTGGCTTCGGCCCCTCGCGAGTGGGACCGCGCCGCGCAGCTGTTCGAGGCGGCGATCGCCCTGGATTCCGCAAACGCCGCTGCCCACTCCGGGCTGTTCGATGCGCGGGCCCGTCTCGGCGACCTGGCGGCGGCCCGATCGGTGCAGCGCCGCTTCGCCCGACTGCGGCCCGACCATCCCTTCCCCTACATACAGGCTGCCCGGCTCGCCTGGCTCCGGGGCGACAGGCAGACCGTGCTGCAGGCGCTGGATGAACTGGACCGGGCGTTCGCGGGCGACCGGACCGTCCGGGCGTGGACGGCCGAGGAGCGCGCCCGCGTCGCCCTGGTGGACGGTCGTCTGGCGGCCGCGGACCGGCTGTTTCAGGAGGCGCTGGCCGTGGCGGCGGTGCGCGGCGACGCGGTCGAGATCATCGAGCGGTGCGTGGACCGGGCATGGGCGCGGGTATGGTGGTCCGCCGACACCCTGACGGCCGTGGCGCTGGTGGACTCGGTGACGCGGGTGCACCCCATGGCTTCCATGGCGATGGACGAGTGGCCGTTTCACTATCTGGCCGAGTTCTACGCGCTGGCCGGTCGCCCCGACCGGGCAGTCCGGATCCTGGAGTCCCACGCCGCTCACATGGCTCCGCCGGCCGAGGCGTTGCCGAATCCCTGGTGGCAGGCCGCGTGGGGCCTGATCGCGCTCGACGTCGAACGGCCGGCCGAGGCCGTGGAGAGGTTCCGGCTGTGGGACGAGGGAATCGGCTGTTCGATCTGCGCGCTCGGCGACCTGGCGCGTGCTCTGGAGGCCGCGGGAGAGGTCGACTCGGCGGCGACCGTCTGGGAACGATACCTCGGGAGCACGGATCCGCAGCGGATCGAATGGGATCCCTACTATCTCGGCATGGCTCGCGAGCGGCTCATCCTGCGGTACGAGGAATCCGATCGAACCGTGGAGGCCGGCGAGCTGCGCCGCGCGCTCTCCCGGCAGTGGATGGGAGCCGACCCCACGATCCTGCAGCGACCTTCGGTGGCGGCCGTCCCGAGGTAGACTCCCGGAACTCGTTCTGCGTAGCTTCGGGCCGGCGGCAGTGAAGGCGCCTCGAGAGTCGTGTTCAATCCAGCAGGGGAGATCGAAGATGGCGGGGACGAATCTCGGCAGGTTTCTGTGGTATGATCTGATGACGCCCGACCCGGTGGCCGCGCAGGTCTTTTACCGGCAGGTCGCCGGGTGGGGCACGGAAGTGTTCGACGCCGGTCCGAAACCGTACGACATGTGGACACGGGATGGGCGGCCGATCGGAGGCGTGATGGAGCTTCCCGAAGAAGCGGCGGCCGCCGGAGCTCCCCCTCACTGGCTGGCCTACATCGGGACCCCCGACGTGGATGCTACCACCGCGCGCGCCGCCGAGCTCGGAGCCACGGTGCTCGTCGCGCCGCTGGACATTCCGAACGTCGGTCGCTTCTCCGTGCTGGCCGATCCCGACGGGGCCGTGTTCGCTGCCTTCGCGCCGGCGATGGACGCTCCCCCTCACCCGGGCATGCCATCGACCGGGGACTTCTCGTGGAACGAGCTGATGTACCGGGACTACGAGCAGGGGTTCGAGTTCTATTCCGAGCTGTTCGGCTGGAAAGTCCACGAAGACATGGACATGGGCGAGTACGGGATCTACCGGCTCTACGGGCTCGAGGGCCCACCGCTCGGCGGAATCATGAATCGTCCGACCGAGATGCCGGTCGGCGCCTGGCTGTTCTACGTCCGAGTCGATGATCTGGATGCGGCGGTCGGGCGGGTGAAGGCCGGCGGCGGAGAAGTGCTGAACGGGCCGATGGAGGTCCCGGGCGGCGACCGGGTCGCGCAGTGCCGGGATCCCCAGGGCGCCATGTTCGCCCTGCACTGGTCACCGCCGGGATCCTGAGGCGGCTCGCCGGCCGGTTCGCCGCCGTCTGCGGCCGAGTCAGGAGCGGGGCCGCAGCCGCAGCTGGGACTCCAGCGCGTCGAGCAGCGAGCTGGCCCCCAGTCGGAACCGCTCGGGCCGGCCCCACTCCGGTCCGAGCTCTTCGTCGGCCAGCGCCAGCCAATCCAGCGCCTGGTCGACGGTCCGGATTCCTCCCGCCGGCTTGAGCCCGATCGCGATTCCGGTCCGGTCCCGGTACTTCAGGATTTCCTCCGCCATCACGAGTCCCGCCGGCAGGGTGGCATTGAACTTCTCCATGCCGGTGGATGTCTTGAGGAAGTCGGCCCCCGCCATCATCGCGACGCGGCTGGCGCGCGCCACGTTCGCCAGGGTGCCCAGATCTCCGGTCGCGAGAATCACCTTCAGAATCGTGTCTCCGCAGGCCGCCCGGAACTCCCGGATCTCCTCGTACAGCGCGCTCCAGTCCGCTGTCAGCACGTGGGCGCGCATGATCGCCACGTCGATCTCGTCCGCGCCCTCCCTGACCGAGGCCCGGACCTCGTCCACCCTCTGCGCCAGCGGGCTCAGTCCGTGCGGAAAGCCGGCGGACACGGTACAGACCCGAACCCCCGTGCCTGCCAGCGCCCGCCGCGCATCCCCGATGAACCGGTGGTAGACGCAGACGCCGGCCGTGCGGTTCGCGTCCCGCGACAGGCCGAGGGCCCCGGCGAGGTCCGGGGGAAGCGGTGCGCGTGCCCTCGCGCACAGCCTTCCGACCCTCGCGGGGGTGTCATCGCCGGAGAGCGTCGTCAGATCCAGGCAGGCGAGCGCTTGCAGACAGCGGGCCGCCTTCCGCTCCCCGGTCTCGGGCGTCCGGTTCGCGATCCGGTCCGCCCGCGTGTTCACGGTCTGCTCGTCGGTACAGGCCTCGGCGATCCAGTCCGGGTCCAGTGGCAGACCGGGATTCCGGCTCACCGGAACAGGTCCGTCTGGGTACGCTGGGGCGCGATGCAGGTTGGATCGTCGTTTCCGACGTAGTTCACGTGCGTGGAAACCGGCCGGATCCGCATCGACTCCGCAGGCCAGGGCGAGAGCAGCCGCTCCAGGTCCCAGGACGATGTTTCCGGATGGATCCAAGTGTCGTAGTGCTCGGGATCGATGATCACCGGCATCCGGTCGTGGATCGGGCGCAGGGCGTCGTTCGCCTCGGTGGTCAGGATGGTGCAGGATTCCAGGGTCTCGCTTCCGTCCGACCATGCGTCCCACAGCCCGGCGAAGGCAAAAGGGGCTTCCGAGTCGAGACGGATCCAGTACGGCTGCTTGCGGGCCCCGGCAGGTTGCCACTCGTAGAAACCATCGGCGACCACGAGGCAGCGCCGGAACCTGTACGAATCCCGGAAGGCAGGACGCTCGGAGACCGTCTCTGCGCGGGCGTTGATCAGCGTCCGCCCCTTCAGGTCCGGCTCCTTCGCCCAGTGGGGAACCAGTCCCCACCTGAGCTGCGCGAATTCCCGGGCCGGGCCTCCCGTCTGCTCGGGCCCCGCCGCTTGTTCTTCGAGCTGGGCCCGGAACCTGGACCTGACTGCCGCGACCGGCTGCGTCGGCGCGATGTTGTAGCGAGGCTCGAACACGGGGATCGGATCGAGCTCGAACAGCGCCGCCCATTCGGCGGCCGGGGTGGTCAGCGTGAATCGTCCGCACATAACGGGTATGTTTCTATCCGCTGAGAGGTCGCGGCGCAAAGGCGGGAGCAACGGTGATCCACCGGAGGAGTCGATGATTCGAGTTCACGAGGCAGGGCCGACCGGGCCCAGGTTCAGGCGACTCGGTCCGCTGCTGTACCGATCGGCGCCTACCCGGGCGCTTCTTCTGTGCGCGCTCGTCGGCATTTCCGGGTGCGATGACGGCGGCGATGAGAGGCTGGACCGGCTGAACGCGGCGTGGGCCAGCTGGACTGCCGCCGCGCCCGGAGATTACCGGTTCGACTACCGCCGGAGCTGCTTCTGCCCGTTCGTGGAGGAGGTTCGCGTGTTCGTGGGCGACGGCAGCGTCGCGAAGGTGACCAGTCTCGAGACCCTGGAGCCCCTGCCCGAGGAACGGAATGCGGATTTCCCGACCGTCGACGAGCTCTTCCTCGAGCTCGACCGGCTGATCCGGGCGAACCCGCACTTCCTGCAGGTGGAATACGATCCCGAGTTCGGGTTCCCATCCTTCGCGGACGTGGACATCGAGGAACGGATCGCGGACGAGGAGTTCTCCTACACGGTGCGGAACTTCGACAGGGTCCCGGCCGATGGAAGCAGTCTCCAAATCGAGGTGCGGCCATGAGACGCGTCTGGATCGAAAAGACCGGGGCTCCGGAGGTGCTGACTCTGAAGGACGAGCCCGACGTGCTGCCCGGCCCGGGAGAGCTCCGAATCCGGGTGTCCCACGCGGGCGTGAACTTCGCCGAGGTCATGGCACGGCTCGGCCTCTACCCGGATGCCCCGCCGCTGCCGTTCGTGCCGGGCTACGAGGTGTCCGGCAGCGTGGATGCGCTCGGCCGCGGTGTGGACGGGTTCAGGATCGGTGAGCGGGTCACCGCGGTGACGCAGTTCGGCGGGTACTCGGACAGCGTCTGCCTTCCGACCGGTCTGGTCGTCCACACTCCGGACTCGGTCTCCGACGTCGAAGCGGCGGCGCTGCCCGTCAACTATCTGACGGCGCACCAGATGCTGTTTCGCGTAGCCGCCGTGCGCGAAGGCGAAACGGTGCTCGTTCATGGTGCGGCCGGCGGGGTCGGAACGGCGGCCGTGCAGCTGTGCGCCATCGCCGGCGCCAGGGTGATCGGAACGGCGTCCGAAGCGAAGCATCAACGACTGCGGGATGCCGGCGTCGAGCCGATCGCTTCCGGCGATCCGGGGCTGGCGGACCGGGTGCGGGATCTCACCGACGGTCGGGGTGTGGACATCGTGCTCGACCCGATCGGAGGCAGATCGTTCCGGACCAGCTACTCGCTGCTGGCCGCGGGCGGGCGGCTGTGCTGCTTCGGCGTGTCCGACATGGCGCCCGGGCGCCGCAGGAACCCGATCGCGGCGCTGCGCAGCCTGCTTCGCATGCCGCGGTTCGGCCCCATCGGGCTGATGAACGACAACCGGTCGGTAGCGGGAATCAACCTGGGGCACCTGTGGGACGAGACGGAGATGCTGGTGCCGCAGTTCGAAGCGATCATCGACCATGCGGCCGCAGGCCGGATCCGGCCGTTGATCGACAGTACGTTCGATCTGGCCCGGGCGGCCGAGGCGCACGAACGCCTGCAGTCTCGCAACAGCGTGGGCAAGATCCTGCTGTCGGCGGGGGACCGATGAGCGGAACACCTTACGCGGTAGAGGGTTGTTGACCATACTGGAGCAGCGGCGGACGGGCCGGAGAGATCGGGAGAGGGAAACTGCCATGGCGGACGACAGGCGACTGGACCGGGGCTGGCGACGGGCGATGGCGACAGGCATCGCGGTGTCGGTGATCGCGCACGCCGCGCTCCTGGCGTGGGTGAAGTTCTCGGTGGAGCCCCTGTCCGAAGGTCAGTCGCGGGCCGCGCTCCGCGTCGTACCCCTGCCGGAGGACGCGTGGGAACCGGCACCTGACCGGCCGATGGAGGTCGTGGAACTGGCCGACGCTGCGGCCGGTGGCGCCGCTACGGCAGCCGGTCCGGCGCCTGCGAAGAAACTCTCGCTGCCCGATGTCGCACCGATTCCGGCGGCCGTCGCCACCGGAACACCCCGGCCGGTACTGTTCCTCGAGACGCTGGAAGAGAAGGAGGAGGAAGAGCAGGCGGCAGCCCGCTACGCTCGGGTCTCCGACTTTCTCGTCAGTTCATCGGCCGAACCCGGCCCCTTCCGTCCGATCGATGATCGCCCGGTGGATGTGCTCGCGCGTATCGGCGCGGGCCGGGGAACGGGAATGGGGGTCGGAATCGGCGGCGGCCATTGCCCGCCGCGCGGGGGACTGCCGGTCCGCAACTGACCCGGCCTGATTCGACGGTTCCGGGTCAGCCGGGACCTCGCTCCGAAGGTCCTTCCGGAACGGTTCCGCCCACGGACGCGCTGAGCCGTCCGCTCAGCTCCATCACCGCTTCCCAGGCCTGCTCGTCGAGCGGGTTGATCCGCAGAGCTCCGCTGACCGTCTCCTCGTACGCGGCCACCCAGATGCGCGAGGTGGCCTCCGTCGGCTCCACGACGAGTGTCAGGAACACGGGTCGACCCTCTACCTCCGCACTTCGCGTCGTTATGAAGCCCTGGTCGAGAATGCTGTAGTCCAGCGGGAATCCCTCGGATTCGACCGCAGGCTGCAGCAAGAAGAAAGCGGAATCGGCCGGCAGCGGAGCCTCGAAGGTGGCGAACGGATACCCGGGATATCCCGTGAGCACGCGTCCCGAGATACAGGCGCCGGAAACGGCGGCGATCCCCGCGATCGCGACCACCAGCCGGAGCGAGCCCGTTCGGCCGGATCGCGCGGGGCCCGTTCTCACCGCTGCAGCTCTCCCGGGACGTTTCCGGAGGAATCAGGCGCGGGCGCAGTCGAGCCGGACGAGTCGCGCTTCTGGCCCGTCAGTTGACGAAGCAGTTCCAGTCCGCGCTTCTCGATCTCGCTTCGTCCCGCGTCGATGACCGCCTCCTGGGCCCGTCTCACGCTCTCCGGGTCGACCGAGACCTGCGGACTTCCGATGCGGCCCGAGACCCGCAGAGCGAGCTCAGGGGACCCGCTACCCGCCAGGACGGCACGAGCGGCCGGAGGAATGGACGACAGGTACTCGTCGCCGAGGGCCGTGACCGTGGCCGGATCCGGTCTCAGGCGCAGGGCAAGATCCAGATCACCGTCGAATTCCACCCCGCCCGCGAGGTTCACCTGGCCCTTCGGAAACTCGAACCTGCCGTCCGATACCTGCACCGCCGCGTCGCCGATCCGGAATCTCGACACCCAGCTCTGCAGCCGCCCGCCGGTCGGATCGGCGGCTCCGACGACCGATGCGATGGCGCGGGTGAGCGGATTCGGGGCCAGAGTTCCGTCCCGGACGCGGATCGTGCCGCCGCCCGCCAGGGAAGCGGCTTCGGGAAGCAGCAGAGAATCCAGACCGCCGGCGAGCTCGAGCTCGATGCCCATGGTGCCGGTCACGAAGTTCCCGAGCGGCGTCTGCCGCGACAGCCATTCTTCCGCCCTCACGCCCTGCAGGTCGAGGCGCAGTCCGAACGGTTCGATGTGTCCGGAACCGAGCTCGAGCAACGCCGCGGCCGTGCCGCTTCCCCCGTAGGCCTCGAAACTGAGTCGGGGCACTTCGATGTTCTGGCGTCCGAATCGAATCAGTCCGTCGATGTTGCCGATGTCGGAGCCGGCGTAGCGCAAGGACCCGATCTTCAGGCGCAGATCGCCGGAGATCGGCGGCACCCCGGGTCGCTGCTGGCCCCGCTCGATCGCCAGCCGCTCCGGGGTCGTGCCCGCCAGCTGTCGGTTGCCGAGCCGGGCGCTCATGAGGCGGCCCCAGCCGATCCCGTCATCGCTTCGCTCCGGCAGTACCTCGTCCAGGTTCAGACGCTCGAACCGGACCTCCGCGTCCAGGATCGGCCGATCGTCCCGGGAGTCTTCCGCCCCGAACAGATTGCCGGCGCGGCCGCTGCTCGTGCCCCGGCTGGCTCCGAGCTGGAAGCTCACATCCCGCCAGCTCGCCTCGTCTCCGACCAGCCGGATCGGCACGTTCGCCGCGACGACGGGCTGCGTCAGCGGACCGGCCGCCGCTCGCAGATCCGTGATCGTCGCCGTGCCGTCCAGCGTCGGCATCCCGCCCTCGGCGGCGCGTCCGGACGCTGCCGCGGACAGTGTCAGCCTGCCGCTCGGTCGCTCTCCGGCGGGCGCGCCGCCTCGGGCACCCGCCGGGGTGACGGCGAGCAGGTCCTCCAGGCTCGCCTCCAGTCCCACCTGCAGGTCGTACGCGAGCAGCGAATCGAGCGCGATGTCTCCGGTCACCGAGAGGTCACCGTCCAGCAGACGACCTTCGGCCTCGACCGCGGCACTTCCACCGGCGATCTCCACGTCCGCGTCGAGCGCGGTGATCAACGACCGGCCGTCCTCGCTGTCGAGCGTTCCATCGCGGACGGTCACGAGGCCCGACGCGTCGGGCTTCAGCCCCGGGCCTGCGGATCCCGACAACCGCAGGTCCAGCTCGACTACTCCGGTCGGCAGGTAACCGGACTCCGTCCGGCCGACCAGGTCGGCCAGGGACAGGCCCTCCGCCCGCACGGCCAGGTCGAGTGGGCGGATCGGCCTGTCCAGCGAGTCGACCCGTCCGGAGAGGTGAGCCCGGAAGGCGCCCGCCTCGACATCGCTCCGGGTCAGCTCGACGAAGCTCGAATCCAGCGATACGCGTCCCGCCCAGCGGATCGCGGCATCGGCAACCTGAACGCCGCCGTCCGGGAGCTCCGGGACGCGCAGGGTGAGGTTCGCCGCCCCGGCCGTTCCTTCCGTCAGAATGACGCTGCCCCCGCCGGACAGTTCCAGGTCCGTGGCCAGATTCACCCCGTCCAGCTGGAGTCCGCGGGATCGCATGGCATCGCGGTATCCGGCCCTGCCGTCGACCAGCTCCAGCCGCTGAACGTCCAGCGACAGCCCGCCGGCGTGAGTCGAAGCGCCCGTTCCCCCTGCCTCGGGCTCGGGGATGAAATCGCCGAAATTGGTCGTTCCATCCTCGTTGACCACGAGCAGAACCCGCGGCGACCGCACCACGATGCGGTCGATGACCACCTGCCGGCGCAGCAGCGGCCACAGGCGCGGCTCGAGCAGCACGGCATCGGCCGAGGCGAGCGCGGTCTCCGAGAAGACCCCGCGGTTCGCCACCCGTATGCCATCGACGCGCACGCCCGGACGCGGCCACAGGCGAAGGCTGGCGCCGTCGATCGTCACCGGTCGGTTGACCGCCCGCGAGATCCGGGGCTCCAGGCTGGCGGCCAGGTTCTCGGGGTCGAGCAGCGAGCGGAACCGGACTGCGAAGATCAGAGTTACTGCGAGGAGAAGGGCGGTCAGCACGCCGGCGGCGATGGCGATCCTGCGCAGCGCGGTTCGACCGCGGGACCTCGCCCGGGATTCGGGATGGTCGCCCGGGATTCGGATACGGGACGGCGGGTCACTGGCAGCCAAGGGAGACATCGTTCCTTTCAGCGCGGAGGTGCCGGGGCGGCACACGGCT
>Ga0209536_100003054_pt1 | contig 27067 bp, 22 predicted proteins | sample DeeMarSeWOR28_12_FD_187461 | JGI IMG/M metagenome (GOLD analysis project Ga0209536, IMG submission 187461) | Marine sediment microbial communities from White Oak River estuary, North Carolina - WOR-2-8_12 (SPAdes) (version 2) | ecosystem: Environmental > Aquatic > Marine > Intertidal zone >... | reverse complement strand
AGATCCATGGGGTCTGACGTTGTATGGTTTCGAGCAGAAGATCGACGGAATTGCAGACCGCCGCACCGTTGGCGGCGAGTTCCGCTATTTCAGCAATGGTTCTTCGGTCTACAGCCTGGTTGACTACGATCTCTTGTACGAAGACCTGAATATCATGCTGACGCAAGGAAATTGGCAGAATTCGCACCGGACCAGTGTCAACATCATTTTCGATCGCCGCAAGACACCAACCCTGCAAACAGCGAATGCACTCATCGGTGAACCTGTCACTTCCATCCAGGAGTTGCTCGACAGAGGTGTAACCGAGGAAATTCTCCGCGACCGTGCAGCAGCTGTTACCGCAGATTCCACCCTGTACTTGCTCGGCATTACACAGACGCTCAGTGGGCACTGGCAGGTGGGAGGGGACGTACGGGCAAACCGTGTCTCGGCCACCGAGGGTACCAGCCTGCTGCCACCTGCCCCGGATACCGGCTGGATTTACACCTATACGCTGCAGACGACCGCGACGGCCATTTTCAGCCGTGCTGACGTCAACGTGCTCAGTGTCGGGTTTATCGAAGCGCCCACTTACAGTGGACCGCTCGTGCTGTTGAGCAACACGACCAGTTGGCGCAACTGGCGCATCGAGCCAGCCCTCCGCTACTACGATCAGAATGATGAAGCTGGCACAACGCTTACGCGCTTCAATGGCGGATTACGCCTCAGTTACCGGATTCGAAACAGTGTCAGTCTCGAAGCGGAGGCAGGATACGAGTTGACCAAAACGGATAGCGCCTTCGCCGAAGACGAGACGCGGCGAGAGTTCTATTCGATCGGCTATCGCTGGGACTTCAACTGATCTGCAATGCGTCGCTGGCCATGCGGGCGGGTACAAGGCCCGGAGTGAGCCGGATCCGCGTTCGTACGCCTTACACAGAGGGGATGGAGCTTGCCCTCCTTCGAGTCGGCGTCGTCAACCCGAATATGTATGCCGACTTTTCTCCAGGCGCCAGCTTGACCGGGACGTTCATTCGGTTATTGTGTCCGGGTCCGGGAAAAGGCCCGGCGCGGTCAGCCTCACGGTCTGGCGTGATGGATTCGGTACCGCCCGCGAGCCGGTTTTTTTTCTGATGAGAAAGAGTGGGCTGGATGGCGATGCTTTTGCAACTGCACGAAGACCGGTTGCCTGCTGCGGGTGATCCGGTCTATCTGCCCGCGGTCGAGCGGGCCGTGTATGTAATCGAGGGCGAGGTTACCGTCGAGTTTCCGGACGGTTGCTGCGCTCAGTCTTCGGGCTCGGCCTGGCTGGGTGGCAGCGACATAGCACTGATGCCGAAAGCGGACGGCGCGCGCCTATTACGGTGGGAACTGCTTACGGACGGGTTTGCGAATCAGGGCGCGCTGCAATCGGCGCCGGGCACTGTTTCGGAACTTAAGCTGTCCGTCGAAGTTGAACTCGATTCCCGTTTCGGCTGGTTGATGCGTTGTGACCGCGTGAGTTTTCCCAAGGGCGGTATCGCCTATACCCATGTGCATCAGGGCCCCGGCATTCGCTATTGCCTCGAAGGGCGAATCGAAATACAGACCGAAGGCAGCACGCATCACTACGGGCCGGGCGAACCGTGGTTCGAGAACGGTTCGTCGCCGGTGCTGGCACCGACCTCGAAGGAAACAGAAACCGCATTCGTGCGCTGTTTCGTGCTGCCGCGCAGCTGCAAGGGTCGCACTTCGATCCGCTACGTCAATCCCGAGGATGCATCGAGGCCGAAGACCCAGCGCTACAAGGTCATGGGCGAGCGCTTCATCGAACTGCCGGTGCGCTAGACGCGTCGCTGAACCGCGCGCGCGTTACTTCAGCGCGGAAATGGTATTGCGCCAGGTGTTTCCGGGTGCCGGCAGTTTGAATTTCTTCGCCGTACTCTGGGCGAAACGTTCGAAGCTCGGATGATGGAACCATTCCCAGGTGCCGGCGCTGAGCGAGGCGGCACCGAGGGTCATCACTAACGCACCGACAACAATCTGCGGCCCGCCGACGAAAACGAAGCGCAGTTTGCCGCCATAACGGTCGGCCATGATGATCACGACCATCCCTAGGCCCAGCAGCATCAGCCCCACGACTGCCATCACCGGGCCGGGTCGGGCCGACAGGAAGTTGACAACGGTCAGCCACTTCCCGGCATGTTGCGCGTAAGCAGCCCCGATCAGTGCAAGACCTGCCAGTAGTTCGACCATGCCGACGATCACGGACGGGGTGCCCATCCAGTCGTCCCAGCCGTAATCCGAGAAGCGCAGCGACATCCGCCGTGTCAGTATCGCTTCGAGCCCGGCAAGCAGGAACCCGAATCCGATCAGGCAACCGCCCAGCTCGACGCCTTTCGGAAGCGCCAGATACTGGTCAGCGAGGATGAAAATAATGCCGATCGCGATCGCGCAGTATTCGATGAAAGCGGTGAGTCGCATTGTCAAAGCCCTTTAGTCGAAGAACGCCCGAAACTCCGCCCGATTGCCAGCTGTGATGTCACACCCGACGTTCGGCGAAAGAGGTCATCCGGCACCAGCTGTGGTCATTTTCCGTCCACGGCTGTCTGCATCAGACGACACGGGGACCGGCCCGGAATCCAGGGCTCGGCGACCGCATGCCCCAGGCGGCGCCTGTGTTGGTGGGTGCCGGGCTGGGTGTGCGCGAACGCTGTTTTCACGTCGGATTTGGCTCGCACAAAGCCTGCCAGTATTACGTTCTCGCGCGGACTTGCGCGACATCTCTTGTCCGGGCAGCCATTGCGGGTCCGGGCGTGCGGCCTTGACCGTCTACAAGTGTTGCAAGCGCGTCATCGCCACTGGCGACGTTGCGGTTACGGATGGTCCGGCGCGACCGGTTCCGGTGTGTCCCGAGTCAGCCGGATGCGCAGCTTCTCACCCATGAACTCAATGATGTCGCCTGACGCAATCTGTCTGCGTTTCCTGGTTTCCGTTGCGCCGTTCACCAGAACCTGCCCGGCGGCGACAGCCGCTTTCGCGGCCCCGCCGTTGGCAGCCAGGCCCGCGAATTTCAGGATCTTGTAGAGCTGGATCGGCTCGTTCCTGATGTCGATGTCTCTCATGTTCCGGTCTTTTGCGCTTCCGCTTCATCGGCGCGGATCTGTTCGAGGGTGCGCTCGCGATGCTTCAGCCACCAGCCATACTGCACCGGCCAGTCGTCCATGGCCTCCGCGGGCTTTCGTCCCAGTGCGATTTCCGCCATCTGCGGCCAGCACGGATTGACGAGCGCTTCGCGCGCAATGGCGATGAGATCGGCTTGCTCCTTTTGCAGAATCTGCTCGGCGAAGAACGGGTCGACAATCAATCCCACGGCCATGGTCCGGATGCCGGTTTCGCGCCGGACCCGTTCGGCGTAAGGCACCTGAAACCCCCAGGTGCGTTTGAGGCGGGCCGCAGTCGCCGAGCCGAACAGTCCGCCGGAGGAGCAATCGATCAGGTCGATGCCGCGCGCCTTCAGTTCCCGGGCATAGATGACGGTGTCGTCCATGGTCCAGCCGCCGTCGAGTCCGTCAACCGCCGATACGCGCACGAACAACGGTTTGTCCTGCGGCCATGTTTCACGCAGTGCTTCCGCGACTTCCAGCGGAAACCGCATGCGGCCCGCCAGGTCACCACCGTAACCGTCGTCTCGTGTGTTCGATATCGGCGAGAGAAACTGGTGCATCAGGTAGCCGTGCGCATTGTGAATCTCGAGCACGTCAAACCCGGCCGCCACACAACGTCTGGCCGCGCTGACCCAGTCGTCCTTCAGTGCGGTGAGTTCAGGGATGGACAGCGGGTGCGGCACGATATGGCCTTCGGCCATTGGCTCGGCGGTCGGCGCAACCGTGTCCCATTTTTTTTCGCCGCGCGCGAAATCCGCTTCGGTCAGCGCACCGTTGCCGAACCACGGCCGCTGCATCGAGCCCTTGCGTCCGGCGTGTGCAAGCTGAATGGCCGGCACGACGTTCTGCGCCTTCATGAAGTCGGCGATGCGTTTGAGCGCCGGAATATGTGCATCTGACCAAAGACCCAGGTCGCCATTGGTGATGCGCCCCTGTGCGGTCACCGCGGTGGCTTCGACGAACACGCATCCGGCACCACCCAGAACGAGCCGTCCCCAGTGCGCGAAGTGAAAATCCTGGGCAATGCCGTCAACGGCGGAGTAAGTCGCCATCGGTGCGATCACGACGCGGTTTCTGAACGTTACATCCCGGATGGATTCTGGCGTAAAGAGTAGAGGGCTGGTCATGATTTGTTCTTTTGCGGGAAGTGCCGCTATTCGTGAGGCATCAGGTAGTCGAACCAGAACGCGTTGTTGCTGCGGATCACGCGTCCGAATGAAGGTTCGGGAAAATGCGATGCGCACACCGTCACGTTGCTGTCGCAGTAGCGTTCGAGGAAGCCGCGCCGGGTGGCTCTGGCGAGCGCGGCGTCCGCGTCGGCGTGAATGTTCCATTCGGGTTGCAGGCACTGCACCGGGCTGTGAATGCAATCGCCGGTGATCACGGCGTGGTGGCCCTGCGATGCAAGGTGAACGCAGACATGTCCCGGTGTGTGGCCCGGCGATGGTTCCAGCCAGACTTCGTCGTCAAGTGCAAAGTCGTTGCGCACGAGTTCCACCTGGCCCGCCGCTATTACCGGCAAAACGCTGTCAACAATGTGCTGGATTGGTTTGCGGCTGTTGAGCGCCTGGAAGTTTTTCCATTCAAGGTCGGTAAAGAGGTAGGTCGCGTTGGGAAACGTCGGCACCCAGCGTCCGTCGTGCAGCTGCGTGTTCCATCCGACATGGTCGGGGTGCAGGTGCGTGCACATCACGTAGTCGACGTCCGCCGGCGCCACACCGGCAGCGGCGAGTCTCGGCAAAAATGTGTTCAGTTTCAACATGTTCCAGAACGGCCGCTGCGGGCGGAGTTTGTCATCGCCGACGCAGGTGTCAACAAGGATGGTGTGGTGGCGGGTGCGTACCAGGAAGGCCTGTATGGTCAGAACGAGTTTTCCGGAGTCGGGACGGAAAGCCCACGGCGCCAGCCAGCCACGGTGGCGGGTCCAGTCTTCGGTAGTGGTTTCGGGAAAGAAATTCAACGCGTCGAAGTCCGGACAGATCGACTCGACAATGCGGTCAACGGTGATCCGGCCGACGGCGTGTCGTTTCATTGCGTATCCGTTGCCCGCGGGCGGCCGGTCAGTGTGGCCCCGCCGTCTACGACCAGCGTGTGCCCCGTGATGAAGCGCGCCTGATCGGAAAGAAGGAAGCGAACGGCGTAGCCGATGTCCCAGCCGCTGCCTTCGATTTCCAGAAGCGATGCCTTGCGTCGCCGCTCGCGTGCTTCTTCGCTCATGCCTTCCGTGTAGACCATCGGTGTATAGACTGCGCCGGGCGCGACGCAGTTAACGCGAATACCTTCGGCCCCGTGATCCACCGCCATGGCCTGGGTTAATGTAATCACCGCGCCCTTGGACGTTGAGTAGGCCGTCATGCCGCGCGGGCGCAGCCCGGCGATGGATGCGATGTTTACGATGGCGCCGGCGCCCGCGGTTTTCAGCATTGCGGGAATGGCGTACTTCGAAACCAGGAAGATGCTCTCCACGTTGACCTGCATGAGCTTGCGCCACACCTCAGGGTCTTCTTTCACCACGCTGCCGGTACTGGCGATGCCGACATTGTTGTCGAGCAGATCGAGCCGGCCGAATTGCGATACGGCCGCAGCGACCATATCGCGGCACTGGCTTTCGTCCGTGACATCGACGGCCAATGCGATCGCTTCCCCGCCGTCGTCGTGAATCATCTGCGCCGTGCGTTCGGCGAGCTCGAGTTGGCGGTCGGCCACCAGCACGCGCGCACCGGCACGCGCCAGGAGAATCGCCGCCGCGCGGCCGTTGCCTATGCCGTCACCGGCAGCACCGCCGCCGGTCACTATGGCGGCCTTTCCCTCTAGTCCGTAATCCTGCAATGCTTGCGTCGTCATGACAGGCGCCTGCATTGCAATTCAGACTCGTCACTTGTGGCGGCTGTATTCATGGCGCGATTGTAACAATCTGTCAGTGGTCTTGATCAATGCATCGCCGGACCGGAGATCTGCTTGCCGGCGGGATGAGTTTTACTCCCGGTAGATCATCTTCCGAGTCATGCCGCCGTCCGAAACAATGTTCTGGCCGGTGATGAAGGCTGCGGCGGGTGACAACAGGAAGGCTGTCAGCTCTCCGATGTCCAATGGATTGCCGATGCGCCCGGCGGGGTGCTGCGCGTGTTCGGCTTCGTCCCGCACCGGTTCCCGTCGCTTGCCCTGTTTCTGCCATTCGCCCGTATCGATCCACCCTGGAGAAACGCAGTTGACGCGGATTTTCGGCCCCAGGCTGATTGCCAGTGCATGGGTGAGCGCAACGATGCCGCCTTTTGAGGCGCTGTACGCCTCGGTATCAGGTTCGGACTGGAGCGCGCGTGTGGATGCGATGTTGACGATGGCCCCCGCGTTTCGTTCGAGATGCGGCGCGCAGTGCTTCGCCATAAGGAATGTGCCGGTCAGGTTGACCGCCAGCACGCGGTTCCAGCGCTCCAGCTCCAGTTGTTGCGGCGGGACGCGCGGTGAAGCGGAGATGCCGGCATTGTTGACCAGTGCGTCCAGGCGCCCCCAACTGTCCAGCGTTGCCGAAACGCAACGCACCACCTGCGCTTCGTCGGACACGTCGCACCCGGCGTGGCGAATGTCGCCAAGGGCGGCAAGTTCGATCGCTGTCCCGGCGCCGGCTTCGTTGTCGGCATCGGCGATCTGCACCTTCCAGCCGTTGCGCAACAGTGTTGCCGCGATGCCTTTACCGATGCCTTGTGCGCCGCCCGTCACCAGCGCAACCCGTTCTTCTTCCTTCATGGCGATACCTCTACAATGTGGCAGTCAGACGCCACGACACCAACCAAACTACCATGCCGCACGACACGCAAACCCGGCTCGACCCCAAGTCCCTCGAAGAGTTCGTATCCCTGAAGTGGGACGATGACATCGTTCCGCGTCTGGTGGAATACATCCGCATTCCCTGCAAGTCGCCCCACTTCGATGCCGGCTGGGCTGCCAACGGCCATATCGATGAAGCGGTGGAACTGGCCGAGAAGTGGTCGCGGGCACAGGACATTCCCGGACTGAAAATCGAAGTGATCCGTCTGGAGAACCGCACGCCGGTCATCTTCTTCGAGCTTGCGGGCGACGCGCCCGGCACGGTATTGATGTACGGCCATCTCGACAAGCAGCCGGAAATGACCGGTTGGCGCGATGGTTTCGGGCCGTGGATCCCGGTGTTGCACGAAGGCAAACTCTACGGCCGCGGCGGTGCCGATGACGGCTACGCGATCTTTGCTTCGCTGCTGGCGTTGTCGGCCCTGAAAGAGCAGGGCGTCAAGCACGCGCGTATCGTCGGCCTGATCGAAACCTGCGAAGAGAGCGGCAGCTACGATTTGCCGGCTTACCTTGATGCCCTCAAGGCGCGTATCGGCCAGGTCGATCTGGTGATCGGACTGGATTCCGGTTGCGGCAACTACGACCAGCTCTGGGTGACCACCAGCCTGCGCGGCCTTGCTGCCGGGACACTGACCGTCGAAGTGCTCAACGAAGGCGTGCATTCCGGCGATGCCAGCGGGGTCGTGCCCTCCAGCTTCCGCATTGCCCGGTCGCTGCTCGACCGGCTCGAGGACGTGCATACCGGCCGTATCCTGCCGAAGGAATTCCACTGCGACATTCCGGCCGAACGGTCGGATCAGGCGATGCTTGCGGGCAAGACGCTCGGCGATGCGATGCTGACGCGTTTTCCCTTTGCCGGAAAAACCGAGCCGATGACACACAGCCATGGCCAGGCTGTGCTCAACCGTACCTGGCGGCCGTTTCTTTCCGTTGTCGGTGCCGACGGGCTGCCCGCGATCAAGGATGCCGGCAACGTGTTACGCCCGAAAACCGCGCTCAAACTCAGCCTGCGTATCCCGCCGCTGGTCGACGGCCAGCGCGCCACGGACGGCCTGAAGCGCATTCTCGAAGCCGATCCGCCGAACAATGCAAAGGTGACATTCGAAGCCGATCAGTCCGCGACCGGCTGGCACTCACCGGCCACCGCGCCGTGGCTCAGCGAGGTATTGCAGGCGGCATCTAAGCAGTTCTACGGCAAGCCGGCGATGATGATGGGCGAGGGCGGCACCATTCCGTTCATGGCCATGCTAGGCAAGTCATTCCCGAAAGCGCAATTCCTGATTACCGGTGTGCTCGGACCGAAGTCCAACGCGCACGGACCGAACGAGTTCCTGCACATTGCTTACGCGAAGAAACTCACGGCCTGCGTGGCGCAGGTGATCGCGGGGCATGCGGTTCGCGCCTGATCGGGATCGATGAAAATCATCGACGCACAAATCCACCTCTGGGGTAGCGGCCTGCCAAGCAACATGGCGCACCGCCAGGTGACTTCGTTCCTTGCGGCCGAGGCGATTGGCATGATGGACGAAGCCGGCGTCGATGCGGCGGTGATCCACCCGCCGCCATGGGACCCGGGTTCGCATGAACTCGCATTGAAAGCGGTGCGGGACTACCCGGGACGGTTTGCCATCATGGGTTCGCTGCCACTGGACGACCCCGCAACGAAAGGCCAGATTTCGAGCTGGCGCGGCCAGCCGGGCATGCTCGGCTTGCGTTATCTGTTTCTGGGCGAGCCGTCGCAGACCCGTTTGCGTGACGGTTCCCTGGACTGGTTCTGGGCCGAGGCGCAACGCGCCGGCGTCCCGGTCGCGGTCCTGGCGACCGATTCGTTGCGCGAAATCGGCGCGATTGCGGAACGTCATCCGGAATTGCGCATCACGATTGACCATCTCGGTGGCAAGGGCGGCAACACGACGCTGAAAGACGCTGCCGCGATGGCGCACATGCCCGGGTTGCTGGCATTGGCAAGGCACCCCAACGTGGCGGTGAAACTGACCGGCGCGCCGGGGTACTCCAGCGAGGCATACCCGTTCCGAGGCATGCACGTTTATCTGCAACAGATTTTTGATAGTTTCGGCCCGCACCGGATGTTCTGGGGCACCGACATCACCAAGATGCCTTGTTCGTGGCGCCAGTGTATCACCATGTTTACCGAGGAACTGCCGTGGCTAGGCGGGAAAGACCTGGCGCTCGTGATGGGCGGAGCGATTTGCGAATGGTGGGGCTGGGAACGGGGTAGTCCGGCCTGACGGGCAATCCGGGCTCTGTCCATTGCCAGTCCGCGCGAGCCATGGCGCGTTGACAGACCAACAGGGAAACTGGGTAGCGGCGAAAGAGACGTTTAGCAGGCGAGTCTTCAATGTGCTGCGGGTTGTCACAGACGGCTGGTACGATCATTGTTTGCATCGGTTTGCAGGCAAACGCCAAGCTGACGTCGCGGGCCGGTGCCGCAAGCCCGGCCCATCTACCCAATCGCATCCGAACACCTGAAAGTATGTTGAAAGCGTTTCTCCGGCAGCCTCACCAGTCCCCGGTGCGCAGATTGATGTTCAGGGTCCACCTCTGGGCAGGGCTTGTCCTTGGTATCCATCTCGCGATTGTGAGTACCACGGGAATCGTGTTGCTCTTCAAGGACGAGGTGCGGGCGATGATGTACCCGCACCTGTACCGTGTCGGGGAGGCCCCTGCCGCAAGTGCTGTCGATGCGATCCCCGACATCGACAGGATCGTCGCGTCGATGAATGATGATTATCCCGGTTACAGGATCTTGCGGATCGACGCGCCGAAAGCCGGGCGCGGCACGGTCGTCATCATCGCCGAGAACAACGGAAGCTACCATCGCATTTTTGCCCACCCGGCAACCGGAGTGACACTTGGCGAGCTGCCCAAGACCTCCATTCTCGCGTACGTGGAGGAATTGCATGCCGACCTGTTTGCCGGGAGGGCCGGGCAGATCATCAACAGCACTTTGGCGTTGTTGGCGCTGCTGCTGGTCGCCAGCGGTGTGATCGTCTGGTGGCCGGGTCCCGGGCGCTGGCTGGAAGCTCTGGGACCGCGTTCGGCTGGCGGCGGAATAACGCTGAGATCAGTCCATCGAACCGTCGGTATCTGGTCGTTTCTCTTCATCATCATTTTTGCAGTCACAGGGGCGTTGTTCTTTTATGACCGTTTTGTCAATCCCGCGGTCAGGTTGTTCTCCGAATCTTCTGCGCCTTCCGTTGTCCGCTCTGGCGTTCCGGCAGAGGGTGCGCAGGCCCCGGCACGGCTTCAGCCAATGATCGACAAGGCTCGGGAATCCGCGCCGGACAGATTCTTGTGGGGAATCTTCATGCCGGGCGGTGACCGCGATCCGGTCCACCTGGTCTTTGGCCCGGTCGGCCAGGATGTTGGCCGGGATCGCTGGGAACTAAGCGAAGCAGGGCAGCGTAACTTTTACTTTGACCAGTACAGCGGCAACCTGCTTCATCAATGGGACACCGAACACAATACCCTTGCCGATTTCGTCTATGCATGGCCCTACAAGCTGCACACCGGCGAGTTCGGCGGGCAATGGGGCAGGGCGCTGTGGACGGTTGCTGGACTTGCGCCGCCGATCCTCTTCGTTCTGGGCTTCATTTTGTGGCGCCGCCGGGAGCGGGTGAAGCGGCGGGTGAATCAGCGTCGTTGATACGGTCACGGCGGATCGTGGGCATTCAGTCTGACGAACACAGGCCGGCTTGCGGGCTGCCCTTCAGTTTCCGGGCAAACACACGCTTCAGGATTTCTTTCCGCATACGACACCCGGACCATTCACCGCGTAGCGCGGCGATTGACGATTGTTCGGCTGCGGGCTAATGTTTTCTGCCCCGGTTGGCTCGACTGCCCTAGCCGATCCGGAAAAGGAGGTGCCGTGAGCCAACTCCATTTCGAACCCCTGCACGAACTTTTTGGTGCACGGGTAACAGGCATTGACCTGACGGGCGCGTTGTCCGACGCGGATGTCGCGGCGATCAGTGATGCGCTGGATGCGTATTCCCTACTGGTGTTCCCGGACCAGCCGATGACCGATGAGGCGCAACTCGCGCTGACCTTGCGCTTCGGCGAGCCCGAGCCCAATCACGTGACCTTCGGCACAACCGGCGAGATCGACTACTTCGCCACGCTCGGAAATGTCATCGACGCGAACACCAAGAAGGGCAATGCCGACCCGCATACCCGTTACCAGTCCGGCAACAACTTGTGGCATTCCGATTCGTCGTTCCGGCTGGTGCCGACAAAATTCTCCATCAACCATTCCTACGAAGCACCCGGCGAGGGCGGCATCACCGAATTTGCCAGCCAGCGCATCGCCTATGAGCGCTTGCCCGCGGACGTGCAGAAGAGGATCGATCCTTTGCACGTGTTGCACGATTACGTTTTTTCGCGCAGCCAGGTCGCTCCGGTGCACCCCAATCACGCCGCGTCACTGCCGCCGATCGAACACAAACTCGTCCGGACCAACCCGGCTAACGGCCGCAAGAACTACTACGTCGGATCGCACGCCCGTTCGATCATAGGATTTTCCGGGGTCGAAAGCCGTGAGTTGATCGATTACTTGCTCGAACAGGCTACCAAACCTGATTTGGTCTACGGCCATCAGTGGCAGGTCGGGGATACCGTGATGTGGGACAACCGCTGCATGCTTCACAGGGGCTTGGGTTACGACGCCGATCGCTGGCGCCGGCTGATGCGGCAAACGCGTGTGAGCGGGGCCGGGCCGACCTTGAGCGAGTGACTTGCGCGCCTGGCGTCATCCCGTGTAACAGGAAACGGCATCGGCTGTCAGCCGGCGAAAACCTCCTCGTCGTCGACGATGCGCAATGCCAGCAGATCGCTTGCCTCGTTGACGATCAGGCTGGATTCCACCCGCACTGTACTTCCGGCATATGTACCGTCAGCCGAGAAGGTACAAACCTGAATGTGCCGGCCGTCGATGACTGGCAAGCGGGACAGTTCCTGAAAGATGTTTGCATGGCGTTCGAACTGGCCGTCGGTTGACTCGATCAGCCGAGCGTCCCGATCAACGATCCGGATATTGTTGCCGCCGCGCCCGACGATCGGTTTTACCACATAGCCGCTACGGCGCAGTTCGGTGGTCAGTTCGAATGACGAATTCAGCAGGTGACGATGATTGGGAAACAGTTGCCAGAGGATCGGCAAGATCGCCTTGTTGCTCGGAATCAGGGTCCACAATGGTTCATAGACCATGACTTCGTTGCGCAATAACACGTCCACCAGTCGCGGCGGGCCGTCGTGCCGTGCTCCGGGTTTGTAGTTGGCGAGTTTTTCCGGGTCGTCATCGCATTCGCGACGTATCTGGTCGAGCGCGGTCTCCCAGGCCCAGGTCTTCCATACCCACTGGATCTTCAAGCCATCGGGGTCGAGAACGTTGCCGTCGTCATCCCACGAAAGCCCGCTGACACCGTTGATGATCTTGCTCCTGATTCCGGCAGCCTCCATGGCTTCCTGCATGAACAAGGCGTGGTAGGTTTCCTCGATGAACTTGTCCTGCATGATGTGAACAAGGCCGCCGATCCGGGTTTTCGACCACGCATCCCGCAGGTCGTCATGCAGGGTTTGCCCGGCATTGCGCCCCACGCGGCAATCGAAATGCTGCGCCCATTTGCCTTGCACCTTGCCCGCTTCCATGTGGCAGGAAGCGGAATCGCAGTTGTATTCGAATACCTTGATCCCGCGCTCCGATACCGAAAAATCGAAGCGGCCGGTAATCATCTGGTTGTGGCGATTGTTCCAGGACTGATGGATCTTGGCCCACAGAACGCGAGGAAGGTTGAACCGCTCGAGCAATGTGTCGTCGCGCAACACGTAGTCGGTTGCATGCAGGAACAGCGCATGCAATTCGGTCGTTGCGTCTCTCAGTTCTTCGTGGGCCGATTCTGACAAGCAGAGGTACTTGTACTGATCACCGGCAACATTCGACAGCTTGTGGCCCTTCATGCTCGAGACGTAGGCCGCTTCATCGGGATTGGCAACGTTCAGCCAGGACCGGTTTGCCTGGCCCTTTTCCGGCACCTGGCGCAACCGCAGATTCAACAGCCTTGGGTCCAGTGCCTTGGCGGCTTCCGCATGGCGGGCGTCTTCCGTCTGTATCACCCAGCCGAGGATGTTGGCATCGCCGAACGAACATTCGAGCCAGTACTCACCGTCGGCGGTGACCTTGGCCTTGATTTCCCGTGCATAGTCGTGCCCGTCGGGCCAGCGTACATGGCCGACATTCTGTTCGGCAAAACGTACCCAGTCGGGCGAGACCTCGGTGACGACGGCCACGTGCCCGGTATCCTCGAACTCGCCGCCTTCTTCCCAAATCAGCAGGCATCCGGGTTCCGGATGGCGTTTTGAGCCGTTGCGGAACGACTTCAACGGCAGACGCGTGTTATCGCTGACGACTCTCACCGAATCGAGTTCGAAGATGTCGAACGCCATGGCGACGTCGTCGATGAGGTAACCCTTGTTGATATAGAGCCAGCGCCGTGCGAATTCGACGCACTGCCACTTGTAGCCCATGTAGATGCCGTCGAGGTAGCTGCGGTAGGCATGCCGGTCGGGCAATTGCTCGTCGTCCGCCGAGTTGTAGTCCGACGAGTAGACCGGGACGTTACCGGGCGCCATGCCCAGCAGGGTTCCGAATTTTTCCGGCGGTTTGCCGGATTGGGTTGTCATGCGCCTGGCGTCTCCTGCAACGCGAATTTCAGGGCCGCGATATTACTCTCAACGCCGGGCGGTTGGTAAAGCGCAATGAAAATAATCTTTGCTGCATTCGCAGCGTCAGTAACCGAGGTCGTGTGCCTGTATCACGGCTTGTTGTTCGCAGCGCTGCCGGGGCGAAGCGATGAACCGGGCGGCTGTTTTTGTGCCCGAAGCGCACCGGGTTGAAGCAAGTTAGTGTCCGTAACCCGGGTGCTGCGCATCACGGCGCGACGAGCCGTCTCGCCTGTCCGGTTCGCCTGACCGAAAAGCCATCGTCCGGTACATGGGCGTCGCGCCGCGGAACGGGATTTCACAGCCGTACCTGTGCCCAGCCTCGAGGAAGAGCAGAAGCAAGTCGCCTCTGCCGCGGTACTTGCCATTATCATCTCTGGCTGCCTTGTCATCGACTGATCCGTCTGGCGGACATTCACAGGCCGCGCCCGCGCGAACCATCATTGTCGCGGGTCGGTCATAATGCGTCTGCCACGCTCTCTATTTGCCGGATGATATTCTCTTACCGATCTGCGCCATGAGTACTCCCCATGTCACACCGCGCCCGGCCGCCACGCTGATCCTCGTTCGTGATGCGTCGCATGGCCTGGAGGTCTTGCTCGCCAAGCGTACCCACCTTGCGAATTTTGCCGGTGGTGCCTACGTGTTTCCGGGTGGTGCCGTCGATCAAAGCGACAGTGCGCCGGAACTGGCCGCATTCGCTTCCGGCATCGACGATGCGCAAGCCAGCAAGCGTCTGGGCATCGAACAGGGCGGACTAGGTTACTGGATCGCCGCGATCCGGGAGTGTTTCGAAGAAGCCGGGCTGTTGTTCGCGCATGCGCCTGATGATGAATTGATCGAGATCGACGGGCACGCGGCACAGCGTTTTGCGTCGGCACGGCGGGCGCTGGCGGCGGGCGAGGCGAGCCTGCTGCACCTGTTACGCTCCCATGACCTGCGGCTTGCCACTGACCGCCTGCATTACTTCAGCCACTGGATCACGCAAGCGGGCCGTCCGCGCCGCTATGACACGCGTTTCTTCCTTGCCGAAGCGCCGCAGGGACAGACGCCGTCGCACGATGGCGAGGAACTGGTGAATCACTTGTGGATCCGGCCGGGCGAGGCTCTGGAACGCGGCAGCCGCGGCGAACTCAATTTGATGTTTCCGACGCTGAAAACGCTCGAGAGCCTGTCGAGGCTCGGCGATGTGGCGACCGCAATTGATTATGCGCGGGCACTTCGCGCCAGGCCGCCGATGAGTCCGCGAGCGGGCACCGGCCGTGACGGCACGCGACTGCTGGTGCCCGGCGATTACGCCTATGCCGAGTTGGGAAAACTTGATCCGGAACACAAGGGTACGGCGTCCTACGAGATTCTCCCCGGTGTGCCGGTGAGCTTGTCGGGGCGGGTGACAAGGGTGACGGCACCGAACCCCAGCGTGATGACCGGCCCTGGCACCAACACCTACCTGATTGGCGACGCGGCAAACGGGGTTGCGGTCATTGATCCCGGGCCTTTGGATGCCGAACACGTAGGCACCATCCTGGAGGAGGCGCCAGGATCGATTCGCTGGATTCTGTGCACGCACACGCACGTGGACCACTCGCCCGGCGCGGCGTTGCTCAAGGCCCGCACCGGCGCGAAGGTATATGGAATGCTGGCTGCGCACACGGAGCGGCAGGATCAGACCTTCGTTCCGGATCATGAAGTCGCTGACGGCGAAGTACTCGAACTGGCAGGCGCAACGCTGCGCGTGCTGCACACGCCCGGACACGCGTCGAACCAGCTCTGCTATTTTCTCGAGCAAGAGCACCTGCTGTTTACCGGCGACCACATCATGCAGGGTTCGACGGTGGTGATTAATCCTCCTGACGGAAATATGGCCGACTATTTCGACTCGCTCGAACGGCTTTATGAAGAGGACATCGAATGGCTGGCGCCGGGCCACGGTTTTCTGATGGAAAAGCCGTATGAAGTTGTCGAGCGGCTCATCGTGCATCGGCGCAACCGCGAAAACAAGGTCGTAAACGCGTTGCGCGATGTCGGTCCCGGCAATCTCGAGACACTGGTTGCGGTCGTCTACGACGACACGCCCGAGCGGATGCACCGCTTGGCGATGCGTTCCCTGCTCGCGCATTTGCAAAAGCTGGAGACGGAAGGCCGCGCCCGGCAGGAGCAGGAGATCTGGGAACTGCTCAACTGACATCGGATACTTCCGTGGTCATTGCCTCCTGCTGACGTGTACGGAGAACCAGGGGCAGTCCACTTCTTGTGCCAACGCCGTACCACGCTCTGGCTGGCATCGGCGATCACTCTGGGTGAGTTCAGGCGATCGGCGTGAACGTATCAAAAGTAAGTCCCGCCCTTGCATTTGTTCGTGGCGCCCGGAAAATGCCGGGCACCAGATACCATCAGAGGTGAACGGTCATGAGCGATGAGAGCAGGGTGGCGATCGTCACCGGCGGGGCCGGGGGCATCGGCGAAAGTGTTGCGCGGGTGCTGGGGCAACGCGGTGTGCAAGTCGCGATCGCCGACATGCGCGAGGATGCCGCGGAAACCACGGCCCGCCGTTTACAGGGTGAGGGACTGAGTGCAAGGGCGGTTGTCGCCGATATTTCCGACGAAGCCAGTGTGGCTGCCATGGTCGACAAAGTCATCGGCTGGTGGGGGCGCATCGACATCCTCGTCAACAACGCGGGCGTGGAAAGCTCGAAGCCGTTTCTGGAGATCAGCGTTGAAGAGTACGAGCGGGTAATGCGGATCAACACCACCGGCGCGTGGATTTGTTGCCAGGCGGTGATCCCGGTGATGCTGCCCCAGAAGAGCGGCAGCATCGTCAATGTCAGTTCGGTTGCCGGCCAGCTCGGTGGCGGCTTGCTGGGCACCTCGGCCTATTCGACCTCAAAGGGCGCGATCATCGCGCTGACCAAAGCCCTTGCGCGCGAATTCGGCAAATCCGGCATCCGGGTCAACGCGGTCGCGCCGAGCATGACCATGACCGACTTTGTGCAGCGTCAGCTCGCGCGTCTCGAACCGGGCACCCAGGAGAGGGTGATCGCGATGACACCCATGGGCCGGACCGGCCAGCCGGCGGAGATCGCCTCGGTGATTGCCTTCCTCGCGTCCGATGACGCGTCCTTCGTGACCGGCCACACCTACAACGTGGATGGCGGAACGGCGATGTGATGGCCGTTCCGGGGTGCACAGCGCGATCGCGCGTGCCCCGTAATAAAGAAACCCGTGTCGCTTACTGCTTTTCGCGACCGGTGTCGCTTGACCCGGGCAGCGGATACATCAGGCCCGCGGCCTGGAATCCGCCATCGACATTCAGGGAATGGCCGTTGACGTAGTCGCTCTCGGCCGATGCGAGAAACACCGCTGCATTGGCGATTTCGTCCGGCACGCCGTAACGGCGTTGCGGCACCAGGAACTCGTAGGCTTCCACCGTTGCGCGGTCGTGCATGGCGCGGCCCACGTCGGTCATGATGGGGCCGGGAACGATGTCGTTGACATTGATACCTTCTTCGGCGAGTTCCACCGCCATGACCTTCGTCAACAGTTCGAGTCCGGCCTTCGCCGCGCCGTAGGGCGCGCGGCCGATACCGCCGCGCTGTCCGGACAGCGAACAGATGTTGATGATCTTGCCGTACCCCTGTTTGACCATTTGTCTGCCCGCGGCTTGCGAGCACAGAAACGCCCCCGTGAGGTTGATGCGAATCACCCGTTCCCACTCCTCGAGTGAGCATTCGAGCGCGCGTTTGTTGGCACCGATGCCGGCATTGTTGACGAGGATGTCGACCCGCCCGAATTCACGCATGGTGTAGGCAACGAGTTCTTGTCCGCCGGTCGCGTCAGCGACGTCAACCCGGATGGACCTGACCTCACTGCCGTCCTTCGCGAGTTCGGAGGCCGTTTGCGCGGCGAGGTCAGCATTGATGTCGCCAATGACCACGCGGGCGCCTTCGTTGACGTACGCCGTGGCAATCGCCTTGCCGATACCCTGCGCCGCGCCGGTGACAATGGCTACCCGGTCCTTGAGTCTCATCCTTTTTCCCTTGTTATGTGTGTCGTTTCCGGTGACGTGGATCAGCCTGCGCCGAGATCGGTGACCGCGCCCTTCGACGCGTCCGCCACCAGCTTTGCGTACTTGGCCAGCACACCGGTCGTATAGCGCGGCGGCAGCGGTTTCCAGTCAGCCAGCCGTTCGCGTATCTGCGCTTCGCTGAGCTCAACGTCGAGCTTGCGCTTGTCCACGTCGATGGTGATCGTATCGCCGTCGCGCAACGCTGCGATCGGCCCAAGCTCGGCCGCTTCCGGCACGATATGGCCTATGACGAAACCACGCGACGCGCCCGAGAACCGGCCATCGGTCATCAGTGCCACCGTTTCGCCGAGGCCGGACCCTTGCAAGGCGCCGGTCAGCAGTTGCATTTCCCTCATGCCGGGCCCGCCTTTCGGACCTTCATTGCGCAACACCATCACGTCGTTAGGCTGGATGCGTCCTTCCTTGATCGCCAGGAACGCATCTTCCTCATTCTCGAATACCCGCGCCGGTCCTCGATGCAGTTTTTTCGTCTGCCCCGAGATCTTGATCACGCTGCCGCCCGGCGCCAGATTGCCTCGCAGAATGGCCAGACCACCTTCTTTCTTCAAAGGCGCAGACAGCGGTTTGATGACCTGCTGACCGGCCGGCTCGCTCGCCGCCTCGATCTCCTGTGCCAGCGTCTTGCCGGTGACGGTTTTCTCCGCGCCATGCAGCAGATCCGCTTCCACCAGCCGCTTGCCCACGACCGGCATGCCACCGGCTTCGTACATTTCCGGCGCGGTATAGGTGCCCCACGGCCGCATGTCCGCCAGCACCGGCGTCTTGCGTGAAATGCGGTCGAAATCGTCGAGCGCCAGTTCGACGCCGAAATCATGCGCCGTGGCAAGCAGATGCAGCACCGAGTTGGTGGAGCCGCCGGTTGCCATCACGCCGGTAATGGCATTCTCGAAACTGCGGTGTGTGACCAGTGAGCGCGGCGTCACGCCTTTCTGCACCAGTTGCATCACCAGCTTGCCGGTTTCAAACGCGACGTCCACTTTTTTCTCGTCCAGCGCCGGCACGTCGTTCCAACCGAGCGGCGAGATGCCCAACATCTCATAGGCAGTCGCCATGGTGTTGGCGGTGAACTGGCCGCCGCAGGCGCCGGCACCCGGGCACGCGTGATCTTCGACATCCTTGAATTCCTCTTCGCTGATTTTTCCGGCGTTGAAAGCGCCGAGGGCCTCGTAGGCGTCCTGAATCGTCAGCTTGCGATTGCCGAATACCTTGTTTGGCCGGGTGCACGCACCGGAACGAATCGATCCGCCATACAAGGTCACACCCGGAATGTCGAGCCGCCCCAGGACCATTGCCATGGCAGGAATCGTCTTGTCGCAGCCGGAGATGGTCACGATACCGTCGAACATGTGCCCGCGCGCCACCAGTTCCACCGAGTCGGCAATCACTTCGCGGCTGATGAGAGAGGTCTTCATGCCTTCGGTGCCGGTCGTGATGGCATCGTTGATGGCAACGGTGTTGACCTCGATCGGTGTGCCGCCGGCTTCCCGGATGCCTTGCATGACACGCTGGGCGAGTTCCCGGTGGTTCCAGTTGCACGGCATGGTGCCGATCCAGCAATGGGCGACGCCGATCTGCGGCCGTGACAGATCGTCGTCGGTAAATCCCACGGCTTTCATCATTGACCGGGCCACGGCGCGGTCGGGCCCCTCCAGTATTACGCGGCTCTTGTGTCTTGGATCTATCGCCACGCCATCCCCCCCATTTTGTTATTCAGGTTTTAAAGCGCTGTCAGGCTACCAGCTTGGTGAGCTTGTCGCACACTTTGTCGCCTTTTGACAAACCAAGCTCACCGGCAACGGCGTTGACATGCGACAGCACGCCGTTCTCCCACATGTCCATGGAATCGCCAATACGGCCGCTGGTGTGCGCCACGGTTGCCGCCGCAACGCCGCGACCCTGCAACATCTCCAGCGCAGCAATGCCGGCGTTATCCTTGCCGCCGCCGGCGTCATTGAACACCACCAGCTTGAGCGGAACCTCGAGCGCGAATTCCCCCGAGCTGGTACCGCCATGCGAGGCGCAAACAACGACCGCCCCCTTGTCGTCGCCATTGACCTTGGTGATCGAGTCCATCAGAACCACTTTGCCGCCCTTGCCTTGTTCCACTGTCTTCTTGAGCATCTTTCAATCTCCGTTACGCATACGGCTTTCAGCCGCGTTTGAATCGGCGGCCTTCAGCCGCTTGTTCTTGATGAAACCGTATCCATCAGCGATACGGTCGTGCATGGCTCCGGCGCCGGGCGCCGGATCGCAACCCGCGCCTCAGGATGTGATCGCCTGGATGTTCCTGGCGATTTCTTCGCGGTCGAACACCTTCCTCCAGTCGGGCGCGAAAATCTTCTTCTTCGCTTCATCAACCGCCTTGTTGGCGGCATCAGACATGCGCACGCCAGGCAACTGGTCGAACAGAATCGCCAGCTCGACATTCAGGTGTCCGAGGATGAAATCGCGCGCCGCTTCCTCTGGTACCCCGCGTTTGATGGCTTCGTCGGTTGCTTCGCGAATCACCGTCAGGCAGGTCGCACAGACCGTCTCCGACAACGCCGGCTCGAGCATCGCCATCTGGTCGACTGTGGCGCGGTGCGAGCGCATCACCGGCGCATACATGTGCTTGGCGACATCCTCGGCGACGGCATAGTTCTTCTCATCGCCGCGGAGCAGCGCGCAGACGATCGCCTGTTTGGCCTTGATGCCGCCGAAGTAATCGCGCTTGGCCTCCAGGTCGGTCTCGTCATTGAAAATCGGCGGATGGCAAGGATGCGCGACAAAGATGGTGAGGTCTTCGCGGTCCGGCAGGTGTCCGGCGAAGGGTGCCGCGGCATCGAGCGCAATCAGGGTCGCGCCCTTCTTGAACTTTTCGAGCAGAGAATGCGTGACTTTCTCGATTGCGTTGTCCGGAATGGTCAGAATCACGAAGTCCGCATCGGCCAACGCAGTATCGGCATCGACGCAGGTGATCTTCAATTCCTTGAGTCGCTCACGTCCCGCTTCGCTGACTTCGACATGCTTGACGTCGTAGGGTGAGTTCTTGAGATTGGCGGATACCCGGTAACCCATTTTCCCGCCCGCTCCGATGACGGCTACATTTTTGCTCATGTGTTGTCTCCACTCTTGTAGTGATGCACTGTTAAGTGATCGTCCGCAACTCCGGCTCGTGACCGGCCGCGGTTGTTAAAAATTCTGTAAACGGCTGCTCATTTACCCCGCACCATTCCGAAATAGTCCGCTTTGCCCATCTGCCCGCCCTTCAGTGCGATCTCCAGCCCGTCGAACACGGGATCGTCAGAATAACCACGACACAGCGGCGCACCCGGCGTGAGTTCGGCCAGCATTTCCAGCGCATAGAGTTTGAGTTCCTGTGTCGCGTAACTCGACGTATCACCGCCTGCGATCACCACGCGCCGCAAACCGCTTTTTGCCAGCAGTTCGCGTGCAATGCGCCCCATCGCACTACCAAGCACGCGCGCGCTGCCACCCGGGTCTGCACCCAGTTGCGCGCGCGTCGCCTTGATACTCGGATCCTCCGGCCCGGCGGCCGAGTACAACAACAGACTGTTGCCGCTGGACAGTGCCGCGAGCCCCTGCTCGACCAGTTGCCGCTGCGCCTGCTCGGCCGCGCTGGCCTGGGCCAGCTTCTCGGTCGGTATGCGAATGCAATCGAAACCGTTCTTGCCCGCCCACTCGATCTGCTGCGCCGTCATCGGCGAGGCGCTGCCGGAGATTGCCAGCAACTGCTTGACCGGCGTGACTCCCGGAAACACCTTGCGCTGGTCGTCAATCACTCCGGTCGCGCGCCAGTGCGCCGCCAGCGCGTATTCGACACCGGATGAGCCAATGACGAAATGCGGCGCGCGCTGACCGTGTTTCCACAGCAGGCGGCCGACTCTGAGCAGGTGCTCGCTGGTCAGCGCGTCGTAGAGCAGCATGCCGGGGCCGGATTGCAGTATCTCAGCCTCGCGTGCATCGACCTGCGCATCGTCACCATCCAGATCGGTCACGTTCATCAAACCAACTTCGGTATCTGTTTGCTGCGACAGGTGCACGCGCAAGTCGGATTCATGCATCGGCGTCGATGGATGGCGCGACATGACCGGATGCCGGTCGAGCCGGTAGATCTCGTCACCGTAGGCGGCAAAATGGTTGCCGAACACGGTGAAACGACGCAACGGTGGCGCGCCGGCAAGAACCGAGATCACCTGGCCCGGTACCAGTGACTTGTGCGCCATGTCGGCAACATGGCCGAAGCTGCCGATTTCGGGCGAGGAATCGAAAGTCGAACACACCTTGTAGTGCGTGACCGGCGCGCCGAGCGACCATAGTTGCTGCAGCACCGGTTCAAATTCCTTGTCCATCCCGGCGGGGGACATGGCGCGGCTGGTGCCGGCCACGCCCACACAACGAAGATCGGGGAATTTCTCGCGGATCAGGTCCGGGCTCGGCGAAGACAGAAACAACACTGTGCGCAAGCCGGACAGCGACAATGCCTCCATGGCATCGGTCGATCCGGTGAAATCATCGCCGTAAAACGAAAGCAACAGTTTCGAATCGGTTGCCATTAGCGCCGCCCCCCGAATTTCTTGATCGCGCTTCGCAGTTCATCATGGTCTTTTGCGTATTCGTCCAGGGGGACGCCGGCAAGCGCTGCCTCCCAGCCTTGCTGCATGCTGCGCACCCCGGCGGCGGTGCCGTCCGGGTGGGCGATGATGCCGCCGCCGGCGAGATGAACGACGTCAGTGGTTCTGGTTGCCGCATATATTTCGGGCGCCGAACCGGCCCATTGCGCCGAAGAGATGGCGGGCATAGCACGGTAATCGCCGAACATCGGCGTCAGGCAGTCGACGATCGATTGTCCGACCTCGTCGTTGGTTTCGTAGAACTTGCTGTTGAAGCCACCGACGTGGAGATGGTCGACCCCGGCCAGGCGAAACAGTTTCTGGAATGCAGTGAAGCCGATTCCCAGAAGCGGGTGGCGCGACATCGCACCGAAGTTGGCGCGGTGACCGTGTATTGGCAGATCGCAGTGTTTGCGCAAATGCGCTACCGCCGCTAGTCCAACGCTGTTGACGTTCACCATGACGCAGGTGCCGCCGTGCTGCTTTACGAGGTCATGGCTGCGCAGCATGTGGTCGATGTCGCCGGTGATGTTGAAGGCATACATCGTTTTCTTGCCGGTCTGGTCGGCGACCCGCTCGATTTCCGGCATGACGGCGGCAACCCGTTCGGCAAACGGCGCATAGGTCGGATCGGCCTGCAACTCATCGTCCTTGATGAAGTCCAGGCCGGCGGTGGCGAGATCACGCACCAGGCTTGCGAGCGCATCGGTCGACAAGCCAATGCTGGGTTTGATGATGGTGCCGATCAACGGCAGTTTCTCGACCTGGGCGAGCTTTCGGGTACCGGCGATGCCGAATCCCGGTCCCGGGTAGCGTTCGGCGAATGGCGCGGGCAACTCAAGGTCCTCGAGCCTGATGCCGGACAACTCCTGCAACTCGTAAAGATTGCCGGCGACGGTCGAATGCAGGCTCGTCAGCGACGCGCCAAAGTTGTGGAGGGGAAACGAGACTCTTACTCGCCCCCGATGGTATTTTGCGGACGATGCTGAGGACTTCGGCGGCTTGCTTCCCGGCAGGCTTGGAGACGCCACCGTGTCGAGCGGCGTGATATCCAGCACCCTGGCGCCAAAGCGTTCCTTCAGTTCGCTGGTCTCGCCCGGCACCGACACGAAGGTGCCGCTCGACTGCTCTCCGGCAATCACTGCTGCCGCATCTTCGAGCGCGTGTGGCGTCTCGATCAGATACGTTGCGATAACCCTCTCATTGTTCATGGCTACTCCTCCGGGGCGGCGGATTGTCCGGCCGCTGTGTATCCGCGCACTGGCCAAAACCTGGCCCGCAACTGTTCTTGTTACCGTTCGAACCCGGGCGCACGAGCGCTTTACCCGCTTCGCATACCCGGCAATTACCTGGGGAGCATGTTACTTTCGAAGAACCGAAAAAGGCTCCCTGTTTTTCTGGCTTGTCGCGCAGTTGTTGGGAAATATTTCCTGTTACTTGATTTTGACGGGAAAATTTCACCAAAATCCGCAACGGAAGCGGGCGGGGCTTACCGCATGCTGAAAAACGTCGACCACCCTGGGGACCCGGTCACCGCCGGACGAAATCGCAACCGGTGCCTGATGGGCAGCACGCCGTCACGCACGCCTTGTCTTGTTGCTCCGGTTCGAGGCTTCTTCGCTCGCGGGCATGCGGCACAGGCCGAAGGGTTCGCAGGCAATGCGTCGGAACTGGTTTTTTTCCGTCCGCTGTTCGAGAGGCGAGTGCGTATGCGCCCGTGACCCTATCAGGCTATGCTCTGGCCGGGGCATGTGGTGCCAGGGACGCTCAATCATGGCTTGCCGGGCAGCCGGTCCAGCCAGAGTTTGCGCAAACGACCCGCAACCATTTTCGAGGAAACGAGGCATGAACGATTCGGCACTGAACCTTGTGGACCGCGGGCGAGGCGACCCTGCGCTCGTCCTGATACACGGATTTACCTGTGATCTTTCCAGCTGGAAAGAACAACTGACCGGCATTTCGAACAGTCACCGTTGCGTCGCCATCGATCTGCCCGGTCACGGCGCCTCCGCGGATTCGCCGGAGGCGACCATCGAGGCGCTCGCGGCGGCGGCCAACGCGACGTTGGACGGACTGCAACTGGACGAGGCAGTGCTGGTCGGACACAGCATGGGTTGCCGGGTGATTTCGGAGATGGCAAGCCAGTCGCCGCAGCGGGTCCGCGGCGTTGTTTACGTCGACGGCAGCATTGTCTCGCGCAGCGACGTCGATGCGGCGGTAAAGGGAGCTGCCGAGAAGTTGGACCGCATTGGCATGCAGGCCTTCATCCGGCATCTGTACGAGGGGTTTTGGGTCCCGGGAACGCCCGCTGCAGCGCGTGAGTTCGTGATGGCGGGAATGCCCGGAATCAGGATGGATTTCGCAAAAAAACTCTGGCCCAACGTTGTTCGCTGGGACGGGTCACGGGTCCGTCCGGTATTGGCCGGCATCAGCGTGCCGGCGCTGGTGATTCAGTCGACCACGCTCGACACTGACCTCAATCGCGCATCGCTGTTGCCGGGACAGTCGACCCCATGGGTGGATGCGGTCACGCAGGCACTCGGGGATGTGACCGTTGCAGTGATCGAAGGCGTCGGACATTTTCCGATGCTGGAAGCACCGCAGAAGACCAATGATGTGATTCTGGAATTCGTGCGGCGGCTTGGCAAGGACAGCGGCGGCGGTCAGCACACCGTGTGAGACCGTAGTAGCGCGGCGAGGCCAGGCAATCGAGGAGCGGCGGCGCCGGCTCGCGCCGGGCGGCCGGAGTCTAGAACTCGACGGTGAACGCCTTCAGCAACTCGGAAAACTCCTTCGGACGGGAAGCCAGGCTGAAACCCACGTGGTGCATCAGTCGTCCCTCCAGGCCCATCGCGACGCGCGCATGGCGGATCTCGAGGTCGACGACCACCCGTTCGTTGCCGTCGAGCAATATGAGGCAGTTGCGAATAACGGTCCCGGGCCGGATCTTCAGGTCCGCTGCGAGACCGATGACGCCGATGCCGCCGGCACTCATGTCTGACAGCCGGCCTTCTGCCTTGCGACCATCCGGCAGATTGACCACCACGACCGGTGCTGAGACTTCCGGGACCTTGACGCGCTGATGCAAACGGCGATCGGCCTGAACGATGCGATCGGGAATGGGAATCTGGAAAACGGGCCGGCCTTCGAACAGGACGTCGCGAATGCGCGGGCTGCTGAACTGCGACTTGGCCGATCCATCTTCGAACGAAAAACGCACTTCCGGACAGCGCAGCAATTGCGTATTGTTTGCCTTGTGGTCACCGTACTGGAAATAGACGCGATCGCGGTCGGGGTCGACCCCCAACGCGCGGGTGACGATTACCTTGTCTTCGTCGTCATAGTGGACTGAGACGGGGCGGTCTTCGCGAACGAAGCGGCGCAGCATCATGATGATCTGGTGGCGGGACCAGAGGAGGCGCGACCTGCCTGCGTCGAGGTTGTATCTGCCGTGCTGAGTGGCCTGTCCGGTATTCATCATCGCGTTCTCCTGATTGTGCATGACCACTTGTTTGCGTGGTCTGTCTACTGCAAGTGATGTGCCGAGCGCCGGCGCCTTTGGAAATCAGATAGATACAGATCCTGCGTCAATCACCGTGTCGTCGCCCGCAGACAGACTGCTGGCCGGCGACCCCCCTCGGGTGCGTGAGCGACAGGTGGCGAAGCGGTCGCGCTCCGGTAACGGGGCGCCGCTCGCTCTGTTACCCGCGTTCTTCTTCCTGCGCGGAGCGTAGCCCGCCCCGTGCCTCAGGTGATTGCCGCTCGCGTTGCGCTGCTCAGCGCCGGTGCTTCTGCCACCGCACCGCCCCGACGCCGCCGGAAAACACCAGCGCTGCCATCATCCAGAACATTGCCGCGGCGCCGAGCACCGAGCCGAACGCGCCGAATACGAGCGGTAGCACCACCTGGTTGCTGTGAATAATCGTCGAGCGCACTCCGAGCACTTCGCCGACCCTGCCCTGGGGTGACTGCGAGTGAACCAGCGACATGATGTTGGGTTGCGCGGCGCCCAATCCGAGGCCGAGCAGGAAGGCGATCGCCATCATTGGCGGGCCCGACGAGAAGAACGGAAACAGCGCGAAGGCCAGTGCGGCGCAGAACAGCGTGAACGTCAGCACCTGCCATTCGCTGAAGCGCCGTGCCAGCACCGGCATCGCCAGGCGGATGACGAAGGTTGCGAGGGCAAAGCAACCGAGAACAAAACCGATCTCGGAGGCTGACAGGCCTACCTGGGTGCCATGCACCGGGATGACGAAGGACTGCAGATCCCACGACATGGAGATCAGTGCAGTTGCGACCAGCAAATGGCGCAGTTCAATCAGCCTGAACAGCTCCATCGGGCGCATTGGCTCGGGCGGTGGTTCCACGCTGCCTTGCCGTGACGGCATCAGGCCGCGGTTGGCCCACACCAGCGCTACTGCAAGCAGCGCAACGATTACCAGGGCACCGAAGGCTGACCGGTGGCCAAACGAATCGATGAGGATTCCGCTCAGCACCGGACCGGAGAAACCCGAAACGGACGCGCCCATGGCAAACCACGCAAACGCAGCAGGCCGGCGGGCAGGGTCGGCGCGCTCGCCGATGACCTGCTGGATGGAAAGCATTACCAGGGCGGAACCGGCGCCGATCAACGATGCGGCCACCAGCACGGGGGCGAGGTCGGCAGCTGCATAGGAAAA
>Ga0209536_100003053_pt1 | contig 27071 bp, 23 predicted proteins | sample DeeMarSeWOR28_12_FD_187461 | JGI IMG/M metagenome (GOLD analysis project Ga0209536, IMG submission 187461) | Marine sediment microbial communities from White Oak River estuary, North Carolina - WOR-2-8_12 (SPAdes) (version 2) | ecosystem: Environmental > Aquatic > Marine > Intertidal zone >... | reverse complement strand
CGTTACCGGCACTGCCGGGGCTGGTGTTGGTGTTGGTGCTGGTGGTGCTCAAGCTGCAACAGCACAAGCTGTTGCCGGTACTGCTGCGTTAACTAGTGCTATTAACAAATTAACTGCCGCTAATCAAAACTTAGCCACTTCTGCTAAAAAGGCTAATACTTCTGTTCGTAATACTAAACAAGCTACCGAAGAAGGCGCGAGATCTGCACAAAATTTTGGACAACAAATCCGTTTCGCTGGTAAAAGATATCTTGCATTCGTAACTGCAACAGCCGTTCCTTTTGCTGTCATTGGACTATTTAGGGAAGCTACGCAATCGGTTATTGAATTTGATGCCGCTGTTACAAAAGTCCGACAAATTACTGGTCAAACTGCCGAGGAAGTAGAAGGATTAAAGAATAAGTTCTTAGAGTTGTCAGTAGCTACTGGTACTTCAGCAACGGAATTGGCTGGTGCTGCAAAAACATTAGCGCAAGCAGGTATTCGTGGGCAAGATCTTGCAGATGTAATGGAGCAAATCACCAAAGTTCCATTGACACCAACATTCGGTTCAATAGGTGCTGCTATTGAGGGTTTGCTTGCTATTTCTAACCAATACAATATTGAATTATCAAGAACAGAAGAAATTTATGATGTTTTAACCAAGGTTGGAAATGAATTTGCTGCTAGTGCTGAAGATTTATTCCAAGCATTTGCTCGTGGTGGTGCGGCATTTAAAGCTATTGGTGGTAATTTTAAAGAGTTTGCTGCTGTTGCTGCTGTTGTGCGGCAAGAAACTCGTGAAAGTGCTTCTTCTGTCGGCACCTTCCTAAAAACTATTTCTTCACGTTTGGCAGATCCTACAATTTTAGAATTTTTAAGAGGTAAGGGTATTGAACTTCTTGGTCCAACAGGCCAATTTGTTGGTCCGATTGAAGCACTAAGAACAATCTCAGAAAGATTACAAAATATTGTTAATATTCAAGATAAGGTTGAAATTGCTGTCAAAATTGCTGGTCGTAGACAAGTTAGCCGATTGTTGGCGGCAGTTAACGCTATAGATGAAATTGACAGAGGCTTAAATGTAGCTGAGAATTCTGCTGGAGAGTTTTCTAAAATTGCCGAAGAAGGATTAAAGACTATAGAAAAACAAATTGATGTTTTACTGGCTAAATTAAATGAATTATTTCAGACACTTGCAGAACCAGTTATTATTCCATTAATTGAGGGTTTTACAACCGCATCAAAAATTGCTATTGGTTTTGTTGATTCACTTTCACCCATTATTCCTTTGTTCACAGAATTAGTTGGATTTGCTATTGGAATAAAAGCATTAACATTAGCATTGAATGCCGCTGGTGCTGCTGCTGCTAGATTATCTGCAATTCAATTTGCTGGCCTTTCTGGCTTGGCGAATATTGGTACAACTGCTGCTCTACAAAAACAACAAGTTTTAACTAGGGCTAGGGGTGGTCTTGGCTCAGATGTTACCACCGTTGGTACTGGAGCCGCAATTGTTGCAACAAGTAAAAATGTAGCAAGCGCTGGTGCGGCATTAGCAAAATCATATTTAGGTCAAATTGCTGTTGTTGGCGCTGCTACAGCAGGATTAGATTATTTTGGAGAAAGAGCGGAAAAGGCAGGAAATTCCGCAACTGCCTTAGCTTTTAATGCCTCAGAAGCAGCCCTAAAATTTGCACTTTTTGCTTCATTACTTACTGGCAAAGGCGCATTAGCTTTATTCAAGACTCCATTGGGAGCAATCGGTGCCGCTGCCACTGCGGTTGGTGCCGGTATTTATTATGCTGGCCAACAAGCACGAAAAGCTATTGAGGAGGCAAGTCAAAAGGCATCAGAAAGAGTCAAAAAAATTAAGATAGATATTTCTGATCCAGATTCTTTGCAAAATGCTGGCGAAACATTTATCCATACTGTGGCGGAACATATTAATGCGCAAGCTAATCAATTTAGAGATGTTGTTACGCAAGAACAATCATACCAACAATTTTTTGCGCAAATTGCTGATAGACTTAGAGGAGCTTTCGCTGGAGAAAGAGGCTTATTTGATCCTAATGTAGAATTGGAGCAAACTAGAAAGGGTATTTCTAAACTTTTTGAAGACAACATATCATTTTTAGATAGTATTTTACAAAAGTCAATAGATGATTTTGGTAGCAATTTTAAAGAGGGCTTAGAAAATTATTTCAAAGATATTTTTTCAAATCTTGGCAAAACTCCAGAAGAAGCAGAAAGATTAGCTAAAGAATTTACCAATATCGCTGTTAATGTTGCTGGTCAAGAAAAAATCATTGATACTATTAAAACCAAGGGAATTCGAGAAAGGGCTGAAGCTGAAAAATTATTAAATGATTCACTTAAAAAGAAAGCAGCAGATCTATTTAGTATTAGAATTCCAACCCAAATTTCTTTTGAACTACAAGCATTAAGTGATGCTGTTAGAAAAACAGTACAAAATGTTGATGTGAATGCTCAATTATTTGATACTCTTGCAAGTAGTATTGGCAAAATACCTACTCCACAATTGCAGCTTGATGTGACAGAAATAGATGTCCAAAAACTCCTAACCGCTGGTGGCGTTAAAAAAGTTTTAGGCCCACAATTTGAAGGTCTAGAGGCAGTAACTAGTTACACAACAGAAGTTAAAGAGGCATTAACAGATCTATTGAGGGTGTTTACGGGTGGAGAAGCAGCGGCAGAATTAAGAAATCTGAAACCAGGAGTACCGACACAAGCAGTAAGTAGAATGATGAATGAATTCATTGAGGGATTTATTAATGTTAAAGAATTGCCTCCCGATGTCGCTGCTGCTGTAAGAGCATCTGGACAAAGATTTATTGATTTGGTTGGGAAAACTGCTGACTTTGATCCAGAAAAAATGGATGAAGCCTTTAAAGAGATTCTAAAAGAAAAAAATAATATAACAAACATTGCATCAGAGAAAGTTCGTGATTATTTACAATCAGTTGTACAAGGTACAAATCTAGGAATTCGTAGAACAGCTTTGGTGGCAAAAACAAGGGCACAGAGAACATCACTTTTAGGAATTACTGAAGAATTAGATATTCTTTCTTCTGAATTAGGCATATCATTAGCACCAGCGATAAAAAAATCATCAGATGGCACAAAATCATTATCTAACGATTTAAATTCTGTTGTCGGTTTTATTTCTAGGGTAGAAGATGGTATTACATCATTAAATGATGCAATAATAGATTTTTCAGATCCAGCAAATATATCTAATATAAATGCAAATAGCAGGGCTGTGGATGATTTATATAAAGAAAATGCTAAATTGTTCGAAGCTAGAGAACTCATTATTCGATCTCTTGAAGAAGAGAGAAACGCATTAGATCCACAACTCTATGCCCAGCGTATCAAGAATATCAATTACCTTCTTGAGTCTTTGGGACAAGGAATTGAAGAATTCCAAGCAATTGAAGCGGCCCGCGCTAGAATTCCACCAAGAGACGAAGATCAAGCGCCGATTAAAGTTTTTGATAACGCAACAGGTATTTTTCAAAAGAGTGTCGATGCATATAAAATAGCAACAAACGAATTGGTTAAGACATTATTGAGGCCAGTTACACCAGAAGAAACGGCTCTTCCCAAAAGTGCTGCTGGTATACAAGATGTTCGAATGACTAATGCTGGTGACATCAGTCCAAATGTCCAACTCAATAAACAGGATTGGGAATTCATTCGTAAAGAAACATTTGGTACTGCTGATATTAGAGAATTGAATGCCGAATATAATAAGGCTTTAGTCAATAAATTAGAAACACAGAAACCACTTGCCCAGGATGTTGAATCGGTAAGAAGAGAACTAGCTGGACAATTTGCCGCCTCAATTGTTAAGCCACAAGTCGAAACTGGTGCAATTGATGAAACGGCGGCGGATAGAATAACTAAAAATATTATTGATTTATTGTTGGGTGAAATTCCAAAATTGCGTGAACGAGTTCTTCCTGCAACTTTTGAGAAAGCTTTCGCTTTCGCTGATGCTAGAGCCGCTGAAGGTCAGTCAGCAGCAGAACAATCTCGGGCATCTGCTGAAGTATCTAGACTTGAAGCAGATAGGGCTGAAAATGCCGCAAGTCAAGTTTCCACTTTTGATAAACGCCCTGGCGGACCAACTATTTTCGGTCAAAATATCGCTCAAAAAGATATTGATGCTATTAATAGAGCATATGAGAGAATTGATCAATTACAGCCAGAAGTAGCTACACCACAAATACAGATTCCAGAAAAAATTGATTCACCGGAAACAGTAAATCAACTTGAATCTTTACGTAAAGAAAGTTTAGACGCTAACAATAAATTAATCAGTCTTCAAGAACAACGGCCTGATATTGATCCAAGAGCAATTAGTTTTGCATTTCCCGGAGTCGGAACGGCGATAAATACAGCATTAACGGCTGGAGCGTTAGGTGCTGTTGGACCCGCCCAACCAGAGGGCTTTGACGAAGCTATGATCAATGAAGTACAAAGTGCCGCTGAACATTCAAGAGCATCAGCAGCATTGTCTGAAGCAAGTGCTACTAGGGCAGAAAATATCGCTAATCAAATTAATATAAACGAACGCGGTGTTGATAAGACAATTATTGATATTCCTGATGTTTTTGATTCTCCAGAAATACGTCAAGAATTAGGTCTTTTAAAAGAGGAATATCGAATTGTTGGCGATAAGTTTATTGATGCGCTAAAACAACAAGCCAGCCAACAACCTATTATCGATAATATTGTTCTTCCTGATTTTGATAAACCTGATGTTGCGGATCAAGTTGGGACTGAGCCAATATACAATGAATCTGCTACAAAAATAGCCCAATCAGCAGAACAAATTGCTTCTGCCAGTATTTCTACCCAAACAACATTAGATGCCTTTCAATTAAGTGTCGATGGGTTTAATACTTCTGTACAAACTTTCGCCAATGTCATTAATCAAATATCTGCTGTTCCAAATATTGCGCAAGAAGCACAAATAGAACAACCAATACAAAACACAGTTATTTCGGATGAGTTAATAGCTACAAATAGAGAAAATACAGAGGTCTTAAGAAGCGTTATTGAAAATTTGCAGTTACTAAATCAGGGCATTAATCAGAGAACCGAGCAAGCGCAAGAGCCCCAATCTGTTAAAATTGATGATATTGAGATTAGGGGATTGGATGATGTTAGTCAAGCTACTAGTCAAAATACAGATGCTCTGTCTGAAAATGTTGTTGGGATGTCAGAATTAGCGAATCAACTATCATTAACTGAACAAGCACTTGCAGAAGGCACTAAGGTTGAATTAAATGCGGTACAACAATTGACATTAGACATTCAGGGATTGAATGAATCCGTAGAAGAATTAAAACCAGAATTTGCGGAAGTAGCTGTAAAAGCTGCCAAACTTGTGGTCAGACAGGCGTTAATAGATTTGGCAGATAAACTTAGTAATGCTGAATTATCCACAACTGTAAATAATATAGCGAATAATGTTTAGAAATGGCAACAGATAATAGAAAATTATTTATAGCAGATTTGGGTACTGATGAAATTGTATCATCTGGACTATCTGGTGGTGGTTTTACTACACTTTACGACACAGGAACAGGTAATCCGTTTGGTATAGCAGTAGACACATCTAACGATAAAGTTTATTTCACAGATCAAGTTAATAGTTTTGTTAAAAGATGCAATAGGGATGGTAGCAATGTAGAAATCCTAGCATCTGGTGATGATGGTTTAACACGCCCCATGGGTATTGCTATTGATAGAATAAATCAAAAATTATATGTGGCAGATCTTACAAATGATGAAATTTATAAATTAGATGCTGGTGGTGGCAACTTTGAAATTATTGCATCTGGAGCAGATGGGTTGGATGGGCCTATAGGTATTGCTGTAGACGAAATTGCCGGTAAAATTTATTGGACAGATAATGTTGACAATAACATAAGATGGTCAGATCTAAATGGAGATAATATCGCTGTTATTGTTACTGGATTAAATAGTCCAGGAAGTATCGAAGTCGATCATAACGGTGGTAAAATTTACTGGACCGAAGACGGAAGCAATAGCGTTAATAGGGCAGATTTAGACGGACAAAATGACGAAGAAATTATCTCCGTGGGAACCACTGCCCCATGGGGTATTACTATTGATACCATAAATAATAAAGTTTATTGGACCGATTCTGCTGTAGATTTAATTAGGAGATGTGATTTAAACGGCGACAATATCGAAACAGTCGTATCAAGTGGTGCTCCTAGTGATTTTAGAGATATAGATATTGATCAAATCCCAACTATTACTGATCAAATTCTTTTATATATCATTGGCCCGAATCAACTCAATGATAATATAAATTTATTTATCACAGGATTGGATCAAATTACTGATTCAATAGATTTATTTATTAATGGTGTTTTTTCTGCCGATATCCCACTTTTTGTTAAACTTGCTGATTTTATCACAGATGAAATAAACCTATTTACCGCTGGTCCCCTACAAACCACGAATAATATTGATTTATTTGAAACGGGCCATGTCCCAATAAATAGCGGTATAGATTTATATACAGATGCCCATGGTGCCGTTAGCGGAAATATATCCCTTCACACTATAGCCATCGACTCATCTTCGTCTGGCATTGATTTAATAATTCAAGGTCCATTGTCCCGATCTGACGATATTGCTTTTTATATTGTTGCATCTGGTTCTATCGCAGATTGGCCATTGTTTATTTCTATGATCGGTAATGACACTTCTGATACTAATCAATTATTTATTTATGGGTCGCCAAGCGGACAGGATTTAAATTATCGTAAGAATTTTACATCCCTAATGATTTGGTGCCAAGGTGATGATGTTATTTATCCACCGATTATGGATGGAACTTATCCATTATTTATAGAAGTACCATCTGGCAATGAATCTGGCGTTAATAGCTGGCCATTATTTATACACAGTGACACAAGAAGTCTTAAAGATATAGATTTTTGGATTAGGGGTAAATCTGGGCTTGCTGATCCAATAGAGGATTCTATTCGTCTTTATTTAAATAATTTGGTTGTTCCTGGCACTTTTGATAGTCAATCTAACGAGTGGTCATTATTTATGCAGTGCATAGAGGGCAATAGCAATTATATTAATTGTTATGTGTCCGGTTCGCCAATTCCAGTAACGGGTATTAATGGATCTATTGATGAATTTATTGGTGGCCATGAATATCTTAATGATAATATAAATCTTTATAATTTTGGAGTATCTGGAATTATTAATGATAGTATAAGTCTAGTTATGCCAGTTATTTCTGGTGTTTTCTTTGATATAATTGAAATGTATACGCATGGATATTAGGTGGAAAAATGAAAAAATTAGATCAGTCTTATATTGATTTTCTTTATAAAAACTATGGTAATATGTCCAATAATGAAATAGCAAAAATTTTGAATAAATCAACGTCTTCAATAAGAACATACGCTCACAAATTAGGTCTTAAAAAAGAAATCTGGACACAAAAAGAAATTGATTTTTTGATTACAAATTATAAAAAATGGGGACCACAAAAATGTTCCAATCAACTTAAAAAAACTTATGCTTCTGTTCAAAGAAAAGCCACGAAACTAAAGTTGTGCAAACCGTCAAACCGTAAGTGGTCCAAAGATGAAATTAATACATTACTAAAATATTATCCTGTTGGTGGTGTTAATTTGTGCAATTTGAATAGAAGCGATAAAGCGATTAGAAAGAAAGCCTATAAATTGGGATTAAAATGTGAGAGTTATCATCATCAACATGTTTTAGATAGAATTGAAAACGGCATAAATAATTTTGTTTGCAGAATACATGGGAGAGTTGAATTTTATATCAAGCCATCCAACCAATCTCTAACTCCAATGTGTAAAAAATGTATATGTGAAGATAGTAGAAAGAGATACAAAAAATCTTATCAAAATTATAAATATAGATATATCAATAGAATTAGAAGTTCTTTTAATCGATTAATGAGAACCAATGGGTATAGTAAAAGTAAAAAATTTATGTATGATTCTCAGCAATTATATCAACATCTAGAAGATATTCGTTTGTCACAAAAAAATCAATGCCCAATGTGTAAAATAAGTTATGATGTTATTAATAGAGATATAGACCATATTATTCCAATTTGTACTGCTAAAACAATTGAAGATATAAATAGATTATTCCAATTATCAAATTTAACATTGTTATGTTGGAAATGCAATAGACATGTTAAAGGAGGTAATTATAAATGTCTGTAAGTTACAATTCTAAAAAACTCATCCCAGCGCCTCTGGTCACTATTAATAAAAATTATTCACAGGCTGGTGGTGGTGAAAAAACTGGTGTATCCTATGATATAACTGTCAATGGAACATTGTTACCATGGCGTGGATCACCAAGTGGCGATTATACCAATATTAACGATGCATTTTGGACATTGGGTGGATATCCACCAGATGAACCATATGATGGAAGTTCCGGTGCGGCACATGCTCGTATTTTAAGGAAACAAGAAGCATTAAGATGGCTTTTCAGAAACGATGGAAAATCTTTTGAGTGGCAACCCGCTGGTGGACAACCAGTAGTTAAGTGTAACCCAAAAGTAATTTCTATTGATTTTTCAGATGGTCAATGGGTTGATCGTTGTGATTATTCTATTGCTTTAAATGCCAATTGGATTTTCATTCCAGTCAAGGGCGCAGAAGATTCTTTTAATCCAAGGCTAATACAGGGTGTTTCAGAAAATTGGAGTTTTAATGAGGCTGTTGGCAAAGAAGGCAATGAATATGAAGTAACACATAATATTAGCGCACAAGCAATTTTTGGATATGATGGTAATGGTAATAGATATTTAAATAAAGAAGGATGGCAGTTAGCAAAAGATTGGGTTGATGCGAGAGTTAATGGAACAATAGACAATACGATTGCTGATGCTGCTATTGGATCATCGAGTTGGATTGATGGTAATTATATTAAAAATGTGATTATCTCCGAAACCGAAGGGACTTATAATATTATAGAAACTTGGACTTCAATGCCATCAACCACAATCACCCAAAAAGAATTTTCTTATACTGAGACTAAAGATGGGGACATCACGGTTTCATATACTGGCACTATTAAAGGAATATCAAGTGGCAGTAAAACTGGTGGAACAACCGCCATAAATAATGCTAAGGCCCAAGTTCCGTCTGATAGTGCTGCAAGAATAGAAGCGGCTAATGCGCTTGGTAGTTTTTTCCCAGACGAAGTTCTCAGCGCAGGCCCGACGCAAAAGAATGTGGCATTAAATGGGCCAGAAGGAATTGTAAGGTTTTCATTTACATGGTCTGCCGCAGAAAATAGTACATATAAGATGTTGTGTCAAGCAACATTAAATTTGGATCAAAATGATAAGTATACTATGGGTTTGACATGTGATATCGAGGGGAAAGGAGCAACGCCAGCATCAGCGTTGAACAATGCTAAGGCTGCTATTCCAACTGATTCCGCAGCACGCGATTTGGCAGACGCCTTAATTGGAAGTCAAATACCAACCGGAGTAACTATTTCTAGCGATATTATCACTAAAGCCACCCTTGTTAACGAAACAAATAGTTCTGTTAGGCTGTCTTATACGTGGCAGGGATCTGAGGACGCCACCGGTGGTGCTGATACATTAGTGACCAATATCACTTATCCAAAACAATTATCTGCGCAACTGCCTGTTCCTGGTCGCTCTGGTGGCCCCATTATTCAGGATATGAATACTATAAGCGCACAAATTGTTACTACAACACTAACAAGTGATAATAATACAACCAAACCAGATAATGCTACCATTATAGCTCAAATGAATGTTGCTGGTGGAGTTCAGGGTAGTTGGCTTCTTGATAACGATCAAGAGTCATATGATTCCATAACTGGTAGATATAGTCGCACAAGAACCCATATAGTTAATTAGGGGGATTTATGGGAAATTTTATTGAAAATAATAAAGTGATAAGAACTCCTCGTATTTTTGGGTGCTCATTGCGTAGTCTTTCTGTGTCTGCTCCAAGCACATCTGGTTCATTGGGCTCAATTACCGTGGAAGTTGTGCAAGATTTAGAGCGTGGTGATAGATTTACGCTATTAGAAATACCCCCAACATTATTGAGTTTACAGATTTATGATTTATCTCTTGAGGCATTAAATATTAGGGGTGTTATTAAGGGCTATGATTATACTGAAAGAGATATCGGCGGAACTGGTGTTTTTAGTGTTTATTTGGAGGAGGAACCAACCTGGAATCAATTTATTAATTATAATGTTCCAGATACAGAAGCTTTAGTATCTTTACACGATGAAAATCAGGAAATTATTACACTTAAAAGAGGTTATACCATTGTTCAGGGTGCTACAGAATTTCATAAAGTAACTGATGAATCGCTATTTTTATTGGTTGCTGGTTTGCCCCAAACAAATGTTAAAAGAGCTGTCAAATTAAATGAAGAAGATATTATTAAAACAGAACAAGGAGTTAATCAAATAGTGGTTCAATGCGATGTGAATGGAATAAAAACTAGATATGCCAAAAATTTTAACCCCAATAGTGATGATAATAAATTAGATGAATTAGAGGAAGATGTAGACGATCTTGGTGATTTAGGGGACAATAGATATAATTATGAGTGGATCAAACCAATGGGTGGTTTGGGCATAACAGTTAGTAATTCTGGGCCATTCTATAATATAAGAAGAGTTAATAATTCTGATATTAGCGGAAATCCTTTTAGTAATATTGGAGTTAATGAAATAATGTTTTTTCCAGAATGGACAAATGTAAGAAATTTGGCTGAGCCCCTAAATAGTCCTGGATATCTGCCGAACGGAACGAAGGTTAATGTAAATATATATCATGAGGGAGATAATGGTTCATATATTCCGTATATAGAAGTTACACCAACATTATTTGCGCCACCAATCTAGGAGTGATATATGGCATATTTTGAAGAACAAAGATTGTGGCTATTAGCCCGCCAAGGGTTCACCCCATTTAATGTTGATGCTGGGATTTATTGTGGCGGCTATCAAGGACCGGTATATCCTAATCCGACAACTTTGGTATTTCCAGGCATTGGATTTGACCCCCTACAATACAGGGAGGCAATTGCTACAGAGTATAGTGGAACACCATATGTCGGGCTGGGAATAGGAAATCCAGGTATAGATTATAGAAATCCAGGCCATCTTTTGGGCATTATTGATACTTTTGGTAGAATGTCATATGGTATTAATGTTTTATTAAAAACTAGAACGGATGAAAATGCTAGTAATATTCCTCCAATTTTGGACTTTAGTGTTCCAATGTTAACCTATGATTTAGCTTCTGCCCCAATCCCATTGGCGGCTATGTATCCTCTTTTCTCAGAACCTCCTAGTCAATATGTCGATGGAATGAATATTAATACAAATATAGGAAGAGTTACATCAATTTTTTATCAAACATCATTTAATCCGGTTGATAAAGCCGCTTTTGGTTTACTTTTTGCTAATAAATCGACATTTTCTTATGTAGGTTTACCCCAATATTTCAGAAATTTAATATCTTCTTTATATGAAAAAGCCATGCCATTAAAAGATAAAATTACTATAAATTTTTATGAAGTCAAAAATGCTCAAAATTTTCATGTGTTTTTTTCAGATACTAGCGCTGATGGAGTCTTAAGAGAAACCGGATCGACTATCCAAGAAAATGGTGAATTTGTCCATAAATGCGAAGTAATATCTCCAACAGAAGCATTAAAAATGCTAACTAATGAAAATAATTATCATGATGGGCCATTGCCAAATCAAAATGATTTTAGATCAATGACGGAATTAAATTCTGTTATAAATCTTATTCCAATACAAACTACGGCAATTCGATATAGTTTAAAATACGTTAAAGCTTATGAATATAGCGAGGGTGGTGGTCCAATAGAGTGGATTGTAGATCCAGCATATATAAGTCCACAGGGTTATGAGGTATATTCATCTATGATATCAGATGTTCTTCTGAATATATTTGCCAAACAACCAACAACTATTCGCATTAATGGAACAGCTATTATTAATCCTCCCATAGCACGAATAACTTTGGATGATTTAGTGTACGTTGTAACGGGAAGAGAAAGATTATTTGGTGGTCTTGGTGGTTTTGGCGAAATCGTTGATTTTGCAACAAATCCAGAAGAAGATGGAAGATCATGGGGGTTTATAAAAACTTCTGTAACAAATAAATTTGGTTGGGATAAAGTGTGGTTCGGATTATCAGAATTTAACGATCAATCGACTCTAGAAAGTCTGCCATTTATAGCTGGAGAAACAGAAATACCTGGTATACCAGGGCCAGATCCAGATTTATTAAATAATACGACTTTTATTATAGATAAAACAATAGATTTGCGGATTGGATATAATAGTATAAGAATTAGAGTTGATTTACTTAATAGATTTCATATTGGCAATTATGGTCCACCAGAGCCAGATTCATGGGTACCTGAAGAAGAAGGTAATCCTGGAGTTCTATTTGCTGAATGGAGCAGTACAAATCCAAGAATAGTTAGACCGACCATACAATTATCGTATACCGTTGATGGGGATCAATTTTCTCCAATTTCGCATGAAATGGAGATATAATGTGTATAATATTAAGGAGAAATTATGGCTGAAGTAAGATTATATGCTGGAGAAGATCAATTAGTGGAAAGTCCATATGGTTTGGGCTTTTTCGGCGAAGATGGGTTTGGAGATCCAGTACAAAGAAATCAATTTAATGATAGAACATTTGTTTGTAACGCCAGCGGAACAACTGAAAATTTTGAATGTAATAACAATAAATGGGCATCGACTACTGGTGTTATTTATGGCCAATCTGGTTCTGGTATTTTATTAACAGAATTACCAAATATTCTTGCTACAGCCAATTTTCGATTTTTGCATTCTTCTCTTGTGCAAACGCAATCTGCTAAATTATTTATTTTTGATGGCACATATGACGGTAATGGAGATGCAAATAAAAATAATGATCCATCTGGTTTAACGGCATATTGCGCCGAAATTAGACATACAGATCCAATACAAAATGATAATGGGTTAGGAGATACTACTTGGCAAGATATTCATGGTTCATCAAGTCTTACTTTAATTTCTTCCCCTGGAACAAGTGGATATCGCCCAAATGGATCATTGACAACGGATACTCGTCATGATTGGTATGTTGCAATAAGCCCCAAGCCGACAACCTTTGGAAGTAAATATTTTGGAATGTTATTTGAAACTGAATTTCTCTAGATTTAAATTTTGGTGTATAATAATATGGCATTTAACGAAAGGGGGTGTAAAGCATGGGTGCAGCTATTGGTTTTTGGGCTGGTCTTGGTGATGAGGCATCTGCGGTTGATCTCAGCGCTTCTGGTTTAGGATTTTTCGGAACTGGTGGTTTTGGAACTTCGGTTCAAGTCGGGCAGTATCAAGATACCACCTTTATTACCGATGGATCTGGTGTCACACAGGGACCACAGGTTGATAACAACAAATATCAGGGCAACGTTTCTGGTGTCTCTAATAATAGTGGCGCTGTTATTCATATTAGCGGCTTGCCATTAGAATCTGGAACTCTCAATATCAGATTCACTAATACTTCAGCGGTACAGACTCAGAATGGCGAATTAAGAATTTATGATCGTGTCGCTATCAATAATGATGCTAGCGGCGTTACTAGTCAGGTGGCTCAATTAGTCCAGGGTGGATCTGGCGTTGAGCCGACGACTGGTGCGGCTCAGACATGGGATTCTGGCGAAGATGGCTGGCTAGCATTGAACGGTTCTGGCACAACTATGACTCTGTTGAATAGTCCCGGTAGTGGTGGTCAAGGACCATCTGGTGCTTCTTCTACAGACACTCGTCACGATTGGTATTTTGCAGTTTCAGCGTCACCGGATAGTATTGGGTCAAAGACAAGTTACGGGCTTTATTGTGAGCTTGAATATTTATAGGACGTGTAACGATTATAACGACTAATAAAAGAGACCGGATTTAAAAAATCCGGTCTTTTTTTAAAATAAATTTTCTTCTTATGGTATAATATATCAAAGGAGAAAATTATGTCTTTTACATCGAAACATAAAGGTATTTATTACGATAAATCGAGAAAAAAATGGTCTGCCAGAATTATGATTGACAACAAAAATCATTTTCTAGGACGTTTCAACACAGAAGAAGAAGCTATTAAAATATATGAAGAAAAAATAAAAAATCTAATTCCAGAAAATGATTCTAGGAAAAGATCTACTAACAAAAAACGTCCGATATTTAAAAGAGACTCTGATGGTTTAATTGATAGAGTATGTATTGATTGTGGAAAGATAGATAAATTTAACAAAGCACCACAAAATGATAGATGTCGATCTTGCGGGAAAAAAGAATTTTATAAATATAATCCAGCCAATGGTTTAAAAACAATTGACAATATCGATGAAGTTATTAAAGAATATAAAAATGGAAAATCATTAGAAGAAATCGCACAAAAATATAATACTACAGCTATGACTATTAGATCTAAAATATTAAAAGCCGGACATAAAACTAGAGATTATAAAGAAGCTACCATTCTATCGAATGATAAATATAGCAACTTGAAAAAAGCACATAACAAAATTAAAACAATGTGTAAAACTGGAGAATTTCAACGAAATAAAAGCGCTAAATTACAAGGAATTTCGCCAGAAGAATGGACGGGATTTATAACACCAGAAAATGAGCGTTTATATAAATCTCCAGAATGGAAAGAACTTCAAAAACAATGTTTCAAGAAAGATAACTATATATGCCAATTATGCAAAATTCGTGGTGGTCATTTACAAATGCACCACATAAAACCAAAAGCAAAATATCCTGAACTTCAATTGTGTATAAACAATGTAGTGACTCTATGTAAAAAATGTCATGATTCAACTAAAGGTAATGAAGAAAAATATGAACACCACTTTACATAAGACGGCGTTGCCTCTTCCCGGCGAGCATAGCCGTCTTTCTTTTTTTTCGGGAGGTAGTTTGTGGGAAATAAAAAAGATCCTACAATAAAAGAAAGACTTTTCAAACTTGAAACATGTATTAATATTATAAAAAAATCAACAGACGAAATCAAACAAGATGTAAAAGATCTTAGAAAAATTATTCTTGGTAATGGTCAAGACGGTATAACTGGAAAAATACTTAAATTAGAAGAAAAAGAAGAGCGTCAATTCAAATTTACACATGCCATAACTATTGCCATCGTTAGTACATTAATAGGTGGTATTGCGGCTTCTATTTTTTAATTACCAATTCATAATTTTCCTGATGGCCTCGGTTAGCAAGACAGATAATGTAAGCCCCTCACCCTCAGATATATGATGCTTTAAAGTTTGCAATTCTTGATCTTTTATCTTCTGGTTAACCTGTATATAAAAACCACTTCCTCCGGTTGATTTTTCCAATCTAAGGACAGTATTTCCCCTTTCGGTTTGGTGAAACAGCCCTTTATATCCCTTCTCACTAGATAACCCAAGCCCATTCTGTCTTTTGTATAAAACAGCCAATATTTCACCGATATCATTAATATCCAATTTCATAACAATGGGATTCTCTTTCCATCCAAAAGTGGCGTGCCCATCCTTATCACTTTCTTGTCTGGCTAGTGTAAGAAAAACAGCCTCTTTTCTGATATTAATTTCCCATTGGGAGGCAACGCCATCTCCAGTTTTTCGTGGTTTGAAAAGTTTAAAAGATTGTGCATAATTTTTCTCAGTCATTTTTTTCCTCCACCTTTATTTCATTCAATATTTCATCTTTTGTACTCATATTGTGCATTGTTTGCAACACTTCCTTAGCTTCTTTTTTTGTCAATGCGGATAGTGATTTTGAAATTTCCATATATTTAAATAATTTGGACAGGTCTATTTGATGTCGTTCGGCCACTACTTTAATAGCCACTTGTTGATTTCCATCCATTGGGGTATTATCATCGTATTCTTTGGAAATCGGAACGGCAGATGGATCAATCTCTTCGGCAGCCACCACCCTCTTAAGTTTTAGAGCATTTCTAAAACATCTACCTTTGGCTCTAGTATCAGCCATTGCGCACAAATAAATACCATATTCTCCAGTGCAATTTGCTCTGCACGCATCGGCCAAAGCTTCGTATTGTTTAATAATACCGTTATCATTGAATTTAATCCAAGCTTTAGCACAGGCCCTAAAGTCATTATCGCTATTTGGAGCAGAGACTAAATCACATCCCTCTTCAATAATTTCACCAATAAATTTTTCCGCAACTCTTCTTAGGGCCTCAACTCTAGGGTTTTTATTTTCCATTTCGTCTTCTGCGAATTGTCCAATAATATATTGCGTCCATCCTGGATCATCTGGTGTTAGTGTTTCTTCTTGATTGGTGGAATTGATATCCGATTCGGATTTAATTTCTTCAATGCTATCTATTATTTGTGATAAATCTTCTGATGGATTGTCTGCTTCTTTAAGCAACTCTAACATTTTGTCTCTTTTGCAGTGTTGCAAAACATCAGGATCATATCCACGCCGTAATAATTCTTCTTTCATATTTTTTTTGGTCATACGAGAAATTGTTGTTTTAGACATTTTTCATATCTCCAGAAATTACATTTAACATTTTCTTTAAATCAAAATTTTCTATTATTTTTATTACTTTGATATCAAATTCTTGTTCTATAATTGGTTTATAATACTTACTGCGTGTAAATATTTTGATTCTTGGATTACAAAAAGTTTCCACAATATCTTCGGTCGGAATAGTTAAATTATTAATAAAATCTAAATCATACACATAATGATATATTAATTGTGCGCGACTATTTAGGGCATCTAAACAAGTTGATATATTGCTTGCTATTAAGGGCTGATCCCATTCAATTATGTCCCTAATACTAAAAACAGATGCAGTTACATTAGTAATAGACGGTGTAAATCTACGTAAGAAAACAACAGTATCTATACCAGCATATTCGTTTGATATTTTTTCAATATTTTTTAAAGCTTCAATGGCTAATTGTGACAATCCTATATGTTCAAAAATTAATCCTATTGCGCATAATGGATCTTTTAATTGAAAGCCTATATCTGTTAAAACTGATTCGGCTTTTCTTTTTCTTCTGACCGCTTCTTTGTGTTGTCTATTTTTTTTATCCATGAATTTGTTTTCCAGACAATGATAATTTACTTAATTGTTCCTGTATTTTTTTGATTTTATAATCATACTCTGTTAATTCTAATTGAATTTCACGATGATGCAAAGGTTCTGGAATATGATAAATTATCCCTAGCCTGGTTAATCTTAAAAGTAATTCATAATCGTGCATTATATCCAAATTGCCATTTAAAAGTCCACCAAGTCTACAAAAGGCATTAGCTGTAACAATAAAATTTTCATCATATTTATAATTAGTGTGAATTTGATTAATATCATATGATGGCTTAAAATCTATTAATTCCCTGCCATCTGGAAAATGATTTATGCAATCAGAAACAACACAAACCACTTTATCATTCTTAGAAAAAGTATTAATTGCACTAGCAATTTTATTGGTTTCATACCAATCTTTAGGATTTAAAAAAGTAAAAATTTCAGTATTAGCCAATGTCATTTGAATAGCCGTATTAATAATATTAGCAGTCGTTGTTTTTCTCATTCTAAAAATAGTAATAGGTATCCCTTTGTATCGACCAGTAAATTTTGGAGACCATCCAGTTTTATCTCCAACATTAACTTTGGCAGCATTTAGCGTTTCACATAATTTTTCATATGTATTGTCAATGCTCTCATTATCTCCCACAACAATATGATTCGGTTTTGAGATGTTTTTTACCAAAGAATCTAGTGCGCGCAAAATGGTTTTATTATTATTGTGTGTTGCCAATATAGTTGTTATCTTTTCCATCAATATATTACAGACCCATTGAACAAAAAAGATAAATTGAACCCGACATCTTCACTATCTTTCAATATTGTTTTTGCAAAAGTGGGACATTTGCAGGGTTGAGATATTAAACAATCCTCCACGCATCTTTGATGTAATAGATGAAATCCCATTTTATGATATAATCCCACTACATTATACTGATAATCTATATATGTTTCACAAATTTTATTAGGAAATCTCCAATGGACTGCACGACCAGAATATTGTTGCAAATGTTTGTCTAATTCATTTAAATCATCAATTATCAATCCAGCCCATAAAACCAAAAAATATCTTGATTGAAAATTTTTATATAATCTACTAATAGCCCTTACAGGATTTTCCTTATCTACAGATTTATCAACATATATTTTTTGATTTCTTTTTAAGAATTCAATTGATATATTTTTAGTTATATTATTATTACCGGATATATCGGCAATCATAATTTTATTACAAAATTCATATTTCCAATATGGGGTGTTGATTGTTCTTTGAAGATCGCCCTCTGTATGTATATTTTCATCGAATAGGACCAATAAATCAAATCTCAAACTAAGCTCTCTTCGCACCAGCGCCAGTAAAGCATTTTTATTTAATTGTGGATATTGTTGCTTCCATGCGTATGTTCTTTTGAGATGACAATATCCTCTCGTAAAAACTTCTTCACCATCTTCTATCCATTGATTAGCTATACATTTATTATTTTCAAAAAAACAGCAATCGCTACATTTGGTATGAATCATTTTTGAGCCTCTACATAAAAGATAATCCCATCAAATCTTTTGGTCTTAATGATCAAACCTTGTTCTTCAATAAGCGATAATAACATTTGAGAATCCATGGCTGATAGTCGTTGGTCATTAACTTTTCCGAACAATAAAATAATAAACTCGTCTGTTGAGGCTTGGCCACGAACAAATGCCTCAGAAACAGCAAATAAATCAATAATAGACATTTTTATAATGCCATTCGGTTGAAGTTTGCTAATCCAATTTTTAATAGTTGATTTTAAATCGTTTGGCGGAATATATGCTAAAATATCCATGGCCAAAATTTCTTCCACTGTTTCATCTTCACAAATCCAATCTATACATCTGACACATCCAACTCTAAAGTTTTCAACATTATTGTCCTTGATATCAATATTCAAATAATCTGGCCTAATATCCTGCCCACAACCTAGATTTAACTTCATTTAACACCTCAATAGCCAATTCGCTTAGTTAAAGCAGTGGATACTTGTCCGACACACTGATGTAGGGATACATTCCAAATATTGCAAAAATTATCAATATTAAATTTATTTTTAATTGTTTTTCTGGCTTGCGATCCCAATCTTTTCGACAAGATGGGGTCATCAATCAACTGATTAATATTCTTTTTCATTTTTTCTATATCATTAGTAATAAATCCATTAACTCCATCTTCTATAATGTCAGTCAATATTGTTGTCGCTGTTGTTACAACTGGACAACCAACAGCCATAGCTTCCAACAATGGTTTTGGACATGCTTTCCATGAAGATGTATTTAGGAAGACAGAGGCTTTTCTGTATAAATCCAATAAATGCTCTTGATTTTTGGTGGTATTAGAAAAATTGGGAGAAAATCCCCATGGATTTACTTGGAAACCATTGGTAACTTCTCCCCATATATTAAAACCAGTTACATCATTATTTTGTGGATATTGATTGACAATAGTTAAGATTTTTCCATCGCCACCGCGCCACCCATCAAAGAATGTAGTATCAATTCCATATGGAATATTTATAACATCATCATCCTCAATATCAAAACCCCACGAATTAGCTAAAAATTCAGAATTAAAAATATTTAAATTATAGGGCTGATTAGCAAGGGCTTCTACAATCGCTGGATTTATATTGGGATTTGATAAATTGTTTTCGGCGATAATAATAGGACAACTTATTTGTCTGGCTATCGCCCATAATATTTGAAATTGATTAATTCTATTTTGACATAAGATTAGATCAAAAGAAAGATCTCTTTTAATTTGATCATGGATTTCTTGACCACTTAAAATAATACAGTTTGGAGGTATTGATCTAATTTGTTGATTCCATCCCCTTAATTGTGGATGTTGCAAAAAATAAAAATTATGATTAGTTGCAGCCAGCATAACTTGAAATGATTCACTCTCGTTGATACATAAAATATTCAATTTTCTATCAGTATGATTGACTGCTTTTAAAATGGATGATGCTACTGATCCCATAACATTAACCTACCTATATTTTGATAATTAAAAGCTTTTGCCGTTTTTTGGGCATTTTCTTTAAATAATCTCGGTAATCCTATCCCTCTTTCCCTTTGTGTATCATGCCACATTTCATAAGCTTTTCTCATAAATTCAGACATTTGCTCAAGATTTGGTTCCAACCATTTGTCTATACCAGTATAAATATCTATATCGTCCCCAAAACAAAATGTTGGTTGTCCTTCTACTAGCCATCCACATTCTCCCCAATCTGGATTATAACATAGATCTGGGAAACAACCACATTTAGTGCATATTATTGGATTACCAGCGACAATGGCATCATGGGCATATATATCCCAATCACCGCCTCTTGCGCAAGTTACAAAAACGTCACCCACATTATGTAGTTTGGCTAATTGCTGATCATCTAAACGATCACAAATAATCATTACTTTAGGATAATCTTGATCCTTTGGATATATTTTAATAGCATTTTTAATATCCATAGTTAATCTTTTCATGGCATTCGCTATATACTCTAATGATTGATCTGGAATATCTATTTTAATTAAAAGTATAATATTATCTCGATTGCTAAAAGTTGAATAATAGCTTCTTAACAGTCCGGGTATATTGTTCATACGATTTAATGTAGTAATAGTATAAAAAACACATTTATCACTAATACCATCAATGATAATATTATCATCAATTTCCAGTTGATCATTCCTACCATGGAATATAACTTTAATGGGCCGTTTAATACCACACTCTAATCCGGCACGTAGTACATTGGTATTTGATACCCATATCTCATCCATTAAATTGCACGAATTGGTCCAGGCCGCTTTTTTAAAACTGAAAGCATGACAAGAAAGGATGCCAATATTTTTGACACCGTCTTTATATTCGAAAAATCGTGGATCTATATGTTGAATCACCATATCAACATTATTTAAATTATTATGTTCAAATGATTCTACTGGGCATGGTTCATCTTTAAATGTATCAAGTTTACTGGTCGGCCTACATGCTATATCAATCCCTGTAGTTTTTAGAGATAAAATATTGTCTATAGCCAATTGACTAATTAAATTACCATCTCTATATGGACCTATATATAATGCTTTCATTACATCAACATCGCATTAATTTTATTGGGATCTTCTGTTTTCATTCTACCAACCCTTTTCAATTCTTGTTGATTATTATGTTCGACCAAAGACAAAAAATACTCCAGAATCTTTTTTCTATCCATCGGTATCATATTTGGGCCTTCTCGTCTAAATCCACTATTTAAAATTCTTATCCATTCTCCCTCAAAATAAGTGCCACATCTTTCTGGATGATTCCAAACATCTCGAATAATCCATCTAATAAATTCTGCATTACTCATGTTTATTTTTTCGGATGTTAGATATGGTTTATATATTCGTGGTTCCATATTATGCCATGTCTGTTCGCGGTCATAAATCTTGCATTGATCAATTACATTTTCCCAAATTTTTGCAGTTCTTTCCCACCCACGTCGTGGTAATTTTTCCTTTTGTCCCCATACATCAACTGATTCAATACAATATTGTCGCGTTTTTTGGGATATAATTTTTCTTTGTTCTTCATTCTTTTTTAGGAATATATCGAGTTTTCTGACAAAATCTTGATTATCTGGCAAAGCTCGCCTCTGTTCGGTCCTAACAACAGATTCTCTAAAAAATCTTCCAACCTCAATCGGTATACTGGTTGGACATTGTAGATGATCTTCCATTGCTGAGTAGCGGACTGCCATAGTTGGGACACCGCAAGCCATTGCCTCGGTTAGTGGCATTGCCCAGCCCTCTGAGATAGAATATTGCACATAAAGATCAAAAGTGTTAATGATATCTGCTAAAACGTTTCTTGGGCAGTGTAAACTGGCGTTGGGTGGTATAGCGCAAAATTTATTACACTTTCTACAATGAGTAACATCGCCAGAAAACATGGAAGGAAATGCAGTTCTGCATTCCTTACATAAATATGTCATAATTACTTTGTTGCCGATATTAAATTCTTTAACAGCAGCACCTATATCCCATCCCTGATCTGGATAGCTTGTGTGTAAATACAAAAATGTTCTATTGGCTAATTCAAGATGACCTTTTGATTTTGACTTATAAAGCCACTGCGCAAAGGCTTCGATCAAATCGTAGTACAATTTTCTTTCTTGATTACGCATGACCGTACCAATAATAAGAGAGTTCGGATCAATACCCAATTTGCTCTTATGTTCTCTCTTATCATCTACCGGCTTAAAAATTTCTAAATCTGCACCAGGAGAAGCAACAGCTAATAGATTGGTACCAAAGCGACCATCCTTTTTTAATACATTCATTCCCCATTCTGAATAAGTGAGAACGCCATCGCATAATTTATAACTATCTAACCACATTGGTTTTTGTGGAATCCCATCTATGGTTGGCATCCAATAGAATTTGAAATATTTTCTAAAAGATGATCTAAAAACAAACTCATCCATCCAGAAATCACGAATCGCTAAAGTTATATCTGGCTTAAAGTCCAAACATACACTATCAAATCTCCATTCACCAAATTGAAATGTTCTACTTCCATGCATTAAATTTTCATCGTAAATTCTAGTAGCCTCTTTATCGTGTGGATGCGGTTTTACTGGATAAAATTTCCATGGAACTTGATTATTGCGTGGATCGCCATCTTGACCATAACTTCCTTGCTCGGCCAGTATAAATTTATTTGTAGCATGTAGTCTTTTAATCACTTCATTCCAATATGTAGAAAATCCAGTAGCAAGATAACTAGCTTCTCCTATGAATAAGATTCTTTTTTTATCTTTCATATTAAAATGGTACTTCCTCATCAGCACCATCAGATCCATATCGATTATTATCAACAGTCCCATTATTGTTAGCAGCGCCAACTGGTGCGACCTCGTCCTCTACCCGCGTCATTTTCTCAAGAACATTAAAATTGTCTACTACGATAATATGGCTAGTTCTTTTCTGTCCGTCCGCTGTTTCCCAATTGTTTTGACGTATTCTGCCCTCAACATAGACCGGTGTACCCTTAACGATGAATTGATTCATTCTCTTGGCAACACCGTTCCATGCTTGACATTGCATAAATGTTGTTTCCTTTTTCCATTCGTCTCCGCTTTTATAGCTTCTATTAAAAGCTAAATTAACGGTACATAATTCTCTATTACTAGTACCAACATTTCTTAATTCTGGATTTGCCGTAGCATAACCACAACCATAAACTTTTAAAGCACGCATGATTTTCTCCTAATTTCTATAAAGATATTCTTCAACCAAACCTTCTTCTAATAATTTTGCGCCCAATTCATCACTAACCTTTAAACTAATAGAATGCCCGTCAGCATCAATTTTTGGATTTTCTTTAAAATCTTCACAAATACTAACAATTTCATCAAGATGATCTGCTGCAAATCGCAATTGTTCAGCATGATCTTTTAAACTTAAAATTGAATTCGCGTATTTACCAAGATGATATGAGAGATCATCCCCTTGTTTAAAATATCCTAAATCTAATCTCAAATACATTCCACTTCTCCTATTATCATTATACATTAAAATATTGATTATGTTTAAATTAATTTCTGGATATCTTGAATAACGAAAGAACCATTTTTTTTATATCCACTGAACATACAAACAAAATCTTCTTTACATAGTCCCTTTAAATTCTTGTAGACATTCGGGAAAACAACGGCTGTATTGATAGCATAAGTAGAATCTGATAAAGTTAAGAAACACATGGGCTGTCCGGGATTATCGCCCCTTTTGGTTTTGATATGTTTCACATTTTCTATCACACAACATAATACAGCCTCATTTATATCCAAAGATTTGGCCAACTCTAAACAAGTGTGTGTAGCGCCATTTTTATTTGTATCATCAGCAGCAGAACAAGAAAGAGCAATACCAAGAAAATGTTTTTCTGCCATGGCTTTGGCGGTATTCGTATCTACAATATCCTGTTCCAATAACGCCGTTTTCTCCCTTAATATTGTACGTCTGGCTTCTGTGATTTTGGGAATTGTGTCATCACCGAATATTCCTTCATTCTTAATTATATCTATTATTTCTTGTTTTTTCATTTTTGTCGGATTTATAGCACCATTAAAATATTCTTCTATTATTTTGATTAATTCTGTTTTTTTAATTTGATTAATTTTAGGCGGGTTATAATTTATCATATCCAATAAAATTTGCTTCATTTGCGTTTGATGTGAAAGTTTATTTAATAAATAATCTCTTTCTCTTGGTGTTAAACCCTTTATTTCTTTCTTTTGGCCATTTTCATCCCTAGTTGTAGTTCCAAAAATGGTTTCTAATTGTAAAACCATATTATTTCTAGAAAAACCATAAGAATCACATGCACCGGCTTTGATTAATGCTATCCCAACATCCTTATGTAGCGATGGAATAGCGATTAAAAAATCTTTCCAAGTGTTTAAAGAAGAAACACAGTTAGTTAATATTTTATCTACGGCGGTTTTACCAACTCCCTTGATATGCCCCAAACCAAATCTAATTTGTTTAAATTCTTTATTTATTTTGAAATCAATATTTTTTTCTTTAATGTCTGGTGGTAAAACAACAATGCCAAAAAATCTGGCATCTTGTACTAATTGGTATATTTCTTCTTTGGGATCACCCTTATATGCGGAATAATTTAAATAACTAGCGAAAAATTCTAAAGGAAAATGACATTTCAACCAAGATGTTTGATAACTTAATTCTCCGTAAGCTCGTGAATGCGATTTATTGAAGGAATAGCGTTGTGCCTTTTCAATCCAACCGAAAATTTCAATAGCATTTTCTTCAGATACCAGACCCTTTTGTTTGGCGCCATCTATAAATATCCTTTTCATCTTTGACATTAATTCTGGTTTCTTTTTGGCGATAGCTTTTCGAAGTTGATCTCCGTTCTCTAGAGTAAGGCCACCAATTTCCACAGCAATACGTATGGCCTGTTCTTCAAAAATTAATGCTCCATAGGTAGATTCTAAAATAGGCTTTAGGGCCGGATGAAGATATAATGTTTCCTTTTTTCCAAATTTAACATCAATATATTCTTGGCTCATCCCACTTTCCAAACCTCCCGGCCTCAACAGAGCCGTTAAATTTGCTAATTCTTCTATACTATCTGGTTTAACCCTCTTGGCCCAATCTTGTCCTAGTTGTGTCTCTAATTGAAATATTCCAATAGTTTTACCTGAAGATATTAACTTTAAGGCGGCAGGGCAATTCATGGGGATATTGTTGATATGAAACCTACCAGGAATGACTGTACAATCACAATTTTTAAATTTTATCTTTGGCATTTTGTTGCTCAATCTGCCCTTTTATGTTCGGTGGCGAAAAGTCTGTATTTGTTTTAACAATTTTCCCACTAAATGTTCTTTCTTTAGATTTTGTCATATTACTTCTGTGTACTTCTTGAAAAATGGGCTCTAAATCTATACCAATAGATAAAGCTGTACCATAAACAACATATAAAATATCACATAATGCATCTACCATTTCAACTAAATTATTGTTATTAGCAGCTATTAAGAATTCTGTTGCTTCTTCTATAATAAGTCTGGATCTTAAAAACAATAATTTTTCATCTAACATTGTAGGTTCTTGAGCTGAAAATGCTATACCTACAACTAGAAGCACGAGTGATAGTAAAATTATCTTTTTGTACATGTTTTAACATTAAGCAAGCTTAATTTATAATGTTTACTTTAGCTATTTTTCTACAAAATGAAGCACGAAAACACAATATTTATAAATGAATTCATGGTTAATAATTAACCATGAAAGGTGTGATTGATATCATTGTTAAAGATGGCCGTGCTATAGTAATAGTTAAGCGTCCAGAAAGAACTATGCTAGATCAAATGAAAAAACAGATAAGAGAAATGCATGAAGACATACGTAAGATAGAACTAATGGATCCTTTATCAATGTTTGAACAACCAAACTTAATGAAAGATATGTTTGACGGGTTTTCTTTAATGTCAAATAAAAACTTTTTTGAAAACTTTGGTTTACAAAAGTTTACACGTTACACATACTCATTAGAACATCTAGATAATTCAAAAAAAGCATTATTGCTCTCTAAAATCGCAGGAGTAAAGCTCTATCAAGAGGAAGATAACAAAGCACTTGAATTATACAAGGAAGCTGCGATGATCTATGGTGATTCAGGGGATTTACAAAATACGGCTTCTTGTCTTAGTAATATTGGTAGGATTTACGAAAAAATGAATGAATACAGTAATGCGTTGAAAACTTTCGAGGAAACATTGAAGATTGACGAAGAATTAGGAGATATAGCGGGAATTGCTAGTGATCATTTCAACTTAGGAAAAATCTACGAGCTGTGTGGAGATTTTTCAGATGCTATTAATAGCTACGAGAAGAGCGTAAGTTTATTGATTCAATGAAATCAATCACAGAATGCAAATCACATTCAAGAAAGAATTGATGCGATCAAAGAGAAATCGTCATCTTAGAGAATTAGAAATTTACTTTAATTAATGGCTAATTATGATCTTATAACATTATTTTAAAAATTGCATAAACTTTACACTATTTTAATTACTATGAATAATTAGCACTATTCTTTAATTTTAAAAAGAAAAGATCAAACAATTATCAATTTACTTGTACTTAGAGAAATATTATTAATGGCATTCAGAATTGTCAAAGAAAAAATCTTTTACTAAGCTACAATAAGAAACTTCAACGTTAACTTTTATTAACTCATATAAAATAGGTGCATTATGAATAAAATATTTGTTTACTGCTGGACGATGTTATGTTTTTG
>Ga0209536_100003052_pt1 | contig 27071 bp, 22 predicted proteins | sample DeeMarSeWOR28_12_FD_187461 | JGI IMG/M metagenome (GOLD analysis project Ga0209536, IMG submission 187461) | Marine sediment microbial communities from White Oak River estuary, North Carolina - WOR-2-8_12 (SPAdes) (version 2) | ecosystem: Environmental > Aquatic > Marine > Intertidal zone >... | reverse complement strand
TGGAAGTGGAAGTCCTGCCTTACATATGGATCGAGCCCAGTACGGGTATCGAATATTCCGCGCTCAGGCTGCACTGTCCGGGACGGGACGACCTGGATGAAGAGGCACCCTCCACGTCCGGCCGGAACCTGAATCCTGCGGTCTCCGCGACGGCGACGTCGGCCAGCTAGTCACTCCCGGTAGCGCGCGCCGAAGACGATATCAGCGCGCAACGAGAACCGGAAACTGGCGGAGTAATCGTCTTCCTCACGGAAGAGCAGCTGGGGCTTGAGCTCCACAAACAGCCATTTCCTGTAGGCCCGAAAGCGAGCGCGGAACTGGGCGAAGTACTGATCGGCATCCCAGTCCGGATCGTCGTCCACGCGCACACCGATGTCGTACCCGAAGCCCACCCGGTCGTTATACTTCTGGAAAAGCGTTAACAGCTGCAGCACGTCGATACGGTCCTTGCTATCCAGATACCGGGCCCGGCTCGTGGACCGGAACAGCCAGTCCTCGGCGAGCCGCCGGTCGAAATCCAGTCTAGTCTGAAGCTCCGTGCCGTCATCCAGGTATTCCGCAGCCCCCGCAGAGAAGCGCATCAGCCAGCTCCCGAGACGCTCGTATCGAATAGCTCGAGCCCGGACGAAGGGGTCCGGCGGTCCGGCAGCCTTGACGCCGACAGCCGGGCGAATATCCCACTGGCCAGTATTCCGGAGCTGCCCTTCCAGTCCGATGTTGTAATCGTTGTCCTCTATGGCCTCGGGTACTGACTCGGACTGAGTGTCGGTCGTATCGTCCGGATCGCCTCCCTCGATAAAGAGCCGCAGCTTTTCCTCTGCGCCGGGAAGATCCAGTCGGACCCGGAGACGCGCATCGGCCTCCGTGTCCTCGCCGCTTTCCCATGTCGATTGCATGCTCAACCTGGCATAGGTTTCGGTGGCGTCGGCATAGAATCGGTCATCGGCGAAAAATGAATCGACGAATCTGGCGGATTTCTCCACTCCGGCGGAGATGCCACCATGCATCACCACCACCATTCGCTCCAGGGAACTGGGGGCTTCAGCATCGCCTCGGGAATCGATTTCGTCGCTGTCCTCGACGTCCGACGGCTCCGGGGTGTCGGCGGCGATTTGCGCGGCACTTTCGGATGTGGCCCCGCCGGTGGCCGGCTCATCGGAAGTTAAGGCGAATAACGGTCCTGGCAGGAACGACAGGACGCAGAAAAATGCCCACGCCGAGCAATGACCGCCACCGGCGTTGCCAACATATTTTGCTGGCGGCGACCTGGCTTGCCTGATTTCTGGCGGAATCGCGAACATCGGCAGGCATCCTAGCACGCGGTTCCGGCAGTACGAGAGCATCTATAAAAGCCCCTCTCCGGGCGGCTGGCCTGGTCGTTTTAACGAAGGAGTCAACGAAAATAAATCCGGCGGGGTAGACTACGCGGCAGGTGCGGTCAATCAGAGCACGAATGAAGTCCTGTTGCGAATCGGGTTGCGCGGCGGAGTCGCTCCGCGACCGTCAGCGCGGTACGCTGGTGAAGGTCCTGTGGATCAACGCCGTGATGTTCGTCGCCATCGTGGGCGCCGCGATCTATGGCAAGTCCACCGCGCTCCTGTCCGACAGCCTCGACAACCTGGGCGACGCCCTCACCTACGGGCTCAGCCTGTTCGCCGTTTCCCGGAGCGCCGCGGCGAAGGCAAGGGTAGCGCTTTTCAAGGGAGGACTGATCTTTCTGGCCGCGAGCGTGGTGATCGCTCAGGTCATCCACCGCATAGCCTACCCGGTGCTTCCCTCGTACGAGATCATGAGTGTTTTCAGCGCGGCGGGCCTCCTCGCCAACGGCCTGTGCCTGTTTCTGTTATGGCGACACAGGAAAGACGACATCAACATGAGCTCGGTCTACGAATGCTCCAGAAACGACATCGCCTCCAATCTGTCCGTACTGGTGGCAGCGGCCGGCGTCTGGATCCTGAATTCGGGCTTGCCCGATATCATAGTCGGCACCCTGCTGGCCGCCTTCCTGCTGCGGTCCTCCGCGCGGGTCATCCGCGGCGCCCTGGCGGAACTGTCGCCGGGGCGGACCGGGGTCTCGCAGCTTTCCCGGGACTAGTCCAGTCCACGAAAGCCCCTGTCCGATTGAAAGACAGCCGCGGCTACGTCTTACCCGGTCGGGCGTGAATCGCCACCCATGAAACCTCTCATTATCGAAACTGCCCGGCTTCGCGTCCGCCGCATCGGGCCTGAAGATGTGAACGCCATGTTTGACGTCTACGGTGATGCCGAGGCCATGCGCTGGGTGGACGACGGCAGTCCCATCACCCGGGCCGAGTGCGAGGAATGGATCCGCGTGACGCGCAAAAACTACGAGGTCCGGGGCTACGGCATGTTCGCGCTGCTCGATCACGAATCCTCCGAGATCATCGGCTTCTGCGGTCTCGTTCATCCGGGCGGCCAGACCGGGGTGGAGATCAAGTACGCCCTCAAACGAGAATTCTGGGGCAAGGGACTTGCCACGGAGGCGGTCAAAGCGCTGCTGGCGTGGGGAGCCGATTGCTTTGGCATCAACCACGTCATCGCCACCGTGGACCCGGAGAACAAGGCATCCCAGCGTGTGCTTCTGAAGGCCGGTTTGCAGGCCGTGGATCCTCGGACAAACGACGACGGTTCTATCACTCAGGTATTCGAGTGGAATGCGTCCCCTAGCGATGCTGATCGATGAGAATCGGATTGCCGTCCGGGTCGACGACCACGCAACTGGCAGGCCCCGTCGTGTTTTCGTCAGCCTCGCGGGCAAGCTTCACGTTTCTCTCTCGAAGCTCTTTCTGAATCTCGCGGACGTCAGTGAATGGATTCGACTCCCGACCCTGCTGGTCCCACCCCGGATTGAAGGTCAGGATATTCTGCTCGAACTTCCCCTCGAACAGACCAATGACGTGATCGCCATTTCTCAGAATCAGCCAACCCTCATCGGGGTTGCCTCCCACCGGCTCGAAACCGAGCCTGCCGTAAAAATCCCGGGAAACCCCGAGATCCCTGACGCTGAGGCTGATCGAAAATGCCCCCAGGTTCATGCCCGTTCCTCCTCACTGCAGCCGTATTTCCTGCCGGCATCAGGACGGGCACTCCCGTCACGCAGCCGTTGGGTGGCTGCAAGCATGGCAGAGCAGGATGGTCACTGCTATATAAGGGGTAGCGTCAACGAACGGACGCTGTCTGGATATCGGCACCTGTTGGGGGGCGCGAGGCCATGCCGCACTGTCCGCACTGTCACGCAAAGCATATCTGGGGTCTTAAGGAAGGATCGGGGCAATCCGGCGAATATTCCCATGGGCGGCGGCTGCCTCATCACGGTGAGAAACTTCTATGCGGTAATTGCGGGGCTGAATTTCGCGTAGATATCCACCTGGCACGCAGGGGTTTCCGGCGCCTGTTGTTGCGGGCCGCCGAACATACCGGGTGGCACCCGTTTCGACACTGAAAGTCCAGATCCCTCACCGGTGATTTCCGGCCGACGCTTATCTGGATCGGCCCGGGATTGCCGCTTCGAATTCTTCCCGGTAATCGCGAGTCAGCGGAATATCGGCGTCACTCCTGAGAAAGATCCGGTTTCTGCCTTCCACCGCCCAGAACTCCCCGATCCTGTCCAGATTTAAGCCGAAATCGGGGAAAACGGTATCGATCGGTCGGGACCTGCCAGCACGGCGCCGGAAATGCGTACACTATTTCCGCATGAAACCCTCCTACCGCCGTCTGGCCCGTGGTCTCGTCATCCTCCTGGTGGTGTCTGTCACCCTCCTGACCTGGACACCGCGACTGGACCAGTCGGCGGATCAGACCCTCGACACCTCTCTCAGTCGCGCGTTCATCACCTTCGCCACGGCCAGGGGTCTGAATGCCGCCGTCAGCGCGGTGCAGGGCACGGAAGTCAGCCTGGGGGTCGGTGCCAGCGCGACCCTGAGCGTGGGCGAGGTTCTCGATCCGGTCAACGACCTGGTTGAACAGTTTGCCGACCTGATGCTGCTCGCCACCGTATCCCTCGGCATACAGCAGGTGCTCCTCTCCATGGGTCAGCATGCCTTCGTCAAATTGTTCCTGACCGCCGTGCTCGTCTTATGGGGCAGCCTCTATATGGTCGCTCGCGCAGCGCCCCGGTGGCTGAGCGGCCTGCTGATCCTCGCCCTGATGGCGCGCTTCGCCATCCCGCTTGCGGCCATCGGCAACGACGTGGTTTTTCGCGTCTTCCTCGAGGAAAACTACATGGCCAGCGAATCGGCGATCGGCTCGGCGGTGGCAAACGCCGAGATCCTGTCGCCGGAGCCACAGCCTCCGGCAGCGCCGGACGAACAGGACGAACAGGGCTGGATCGAAGAGCTTAAAGGTCTTCACAGACAGCTGCAGCAGGGCCTCGACGTGGGCGCCCGACTCCAGAGGCTGGAAGACCTCAGGCAGGACGTGGAGGAGACTGCGGAACATGTAGTGAACCTGATCGTCGTCTTTCTGCTGCAAACCCTGATCATGCCCCTGGTGATACTCTGGGCCCTCTACATGTTCGTGAAGGGTCTGCTCATTTCCGCGGGCCGAAGAACGAACTCGGGTACGCTAACTGTAACGTCCACCGGGGAGAAGGATCCTTCCTGACATCACGGGAATCCGGATCCGACCGCACCCAGACAGAAGGAAATTCTCATGCAAAAGCAATTCCGTGCCCTGATCGTCATCGGCTTTTTCGCGTGCTGGCTCGGGGCCGCACCGTCGGTGGCTTCTATACAGAAAGATGAAGTGCAGAAGACCGTCCTCGTCACGGGCGCCAGCTCGGGCATCGGTCGCAAGATCACCGAGGTCCTGGCCGAAAATGGTTACTTCGTATACGCCGGTGCCCGGAAGGCAGAGGATCTCGCGGAACTGAACCAGATGGATAACGTGGAATCCGTCCGCCTTGACGTCACTGTACAGGAGGATATCGATGCCGCTGTCGCCCGCATCACCGAGGCGGGCCGGGGCCTGCATGGCATCGTCAACAACGCGGGCGTCGCGGTATTCAGCCCCATGAACGAAACCCCGGAAGAGGACATCGATTTCGTTTTCGACGTCAACGTTTACGGCCCCTACCGTATCAACAAGGCTTTCGCCCCGTTGCTGGTGGCCAGCAGTGGTCGTACAACGACTATCGGGTCAATCTCGGGCTTTATCTCGGGGGCCCGGAGCGGCACGTACAGCATGAGCAAATTCGCGGTGGAAGCCTACACCGACGCCCTGGCCGAAGAGATGGCTGAAAGCGGTGTACACGTCAGCGTCATCGAGCCCGGCGGTTACAAATCGAAAATACGGGAAAAGGTCGTGATGCACATGATCGGCAAAACACCCGGCGATACCGGGGAGCTGACCGCGGACGAGAAATCCCGGCTGGAGCAGATCCGGGAACGTAACGCCAAGTTAAAGGAACCGGATGAAGTCGCCGAGGCCGTGCTGCACGCGTTGTTCGCCGAGAAGCCGAAGCCGCGCTACATGGTGGCGCCAAACCAGGAAGAAGCCGAGATAACCATACGAACCGCACTGACCCGCGTGGCTCAGCTCAATGCAGATCAGCCCTACAGCTATAGCCTCGAGGCACTGAAGAAAATGCTCGAGGAAGTCGTGGCGAACCAGTAAGAAGCGCTGCCGCCGCTCCCGAGTCATCGGCCACCCGAAGACTCCCGGTATGACTTCCGCCAAGGGCGGTTTATCTCGATGTTACTTTAATAATAATAGTTAAAATATTGTTTTATAGACTTTTCTGCAGGCACTAGAAAGTTTCACCTCGGTTTCCATTTTCACCGAGCGCCATCGGGTCCGGTAGCGACCGGACGGTCTCCCGTGAACTAGGCTTAGTTTGCAAATCGTTTCCAACAACAACAGCAATCATGAACAGCCATTCCCAGATTCACGAACCGCACAAGATCAAGACGGTCCGCCTGCTGCCCTTCCCCTCTCTTGAAGAACGCAAAAAGAATCTTGCCGAGGCGAAGTTCAACGTCTTCAACCTCCTGCCGTCCCAGGTCACCTTCGACATGTGCTCCCACGCCACGAACGCCGTCAGCCAGGAGCAGCTCTCCAGCCAATTCCTGGGTGATGAAGCTTACGCCGGGGCGCGCAACTTCGAGCACCTGCAGGTGGCCGTTTCCGAAGTCCTGGGACACTCCTACGTATGTCCGGTCCATAACGTACTCGGAGCCATCAAGCTGGTTCTGGCCACGCTGGCTGCTCCGGGCTCGGTGGTCCCCACCAATCACCGGACCTGGATCGATCTGTTTCAGGCAGCGGGACTCGTGGAGAGAGACGTGCGCTACCACCAGGGCGCAGTCTTCACCGGAGACATCGATATCGTGCTGCTGGAGGAAAGTCTTCAGGAGGGCAACGTATCCATCGTCGATCTGCAGGCCTTCGCGGATGGTCAGCACCCCTTCAGTCTGGCCAACCTGAGGGCCGTGCGTGACATTACCCGACGCCACGGCGTTCGATTGATCTGCAACGGCTCCCGGGTGGTCGAGAACGCCTGGTACGTGCAGAGACACGAGCCCGGGTGGTCCACCCGATCCATCTCCGAGATCGTCATGCAGATTGCCAAAACCTGCGACGTCTTCCAGATGGACGGTGCCCAGGACCCCAAGTGCAATACCGGCGGTGTGCTCACCACCGACGATCCGGACGATTACGAGAAATTGATGAATGAGGTCGTCGTATACGAGGGCCTGCACACCTACGGAGGTATGGCCGGTCGCACCATGGAGATGCTGGCCCGGGGACTGGTCGAGATGTGCGATGAGGACGAGGTCCACTGGGTCATGCAGCAAACGGAGCGATTTACCCAACGACTTCGCGACGGCGCTGTGCCCCTGGAGAGGGGCTGCGACGGCGCATATATCGAAACCTGGCGGTTCCTGCCTCACATCGAGGCCAATGCCCAGGACACTTTCTCCGCCGCCCTGTACCAGATGTCCGGCGTCCGGGCGATCGCCCACGGTCGAGTCGGTCGCGACGACTACGTGCCCGTTCAGATTCCGCGACTCGCCATGACCAACGAGCAGCTGGACCAGGTGGCCGACGCCATCATCAGCCTCTACAAACAGCGCGAGAAGATTCTCCCCATGCAGCTCCACGGCCACGGTGAATTCCGCGACCAGATGGAATACCACGGTGTATTGCCGGATCTCGAGTGCCACGAGTTCGACACCTTTCCCTACGAGATCCATACCATCGAACGTATCGGCAATCTCGACCGTCGGGCCCGGGAGCGAGCCATACGGGCTGCCGGTTACAACACGTTTCTGTTGCGCTCCGCCGACGTCGCCATCGATCTGCTGACCGACTCCGGCACCTCGGCCATGAGCACCGAGCAGTGGGCCGCCTACGACGCCACCCCGGCAGTCACCGGCGACAGCGCCGCCTATCGGAAACTGGTGTCGAATCTGAGAGACATCACGGGCTATGAGCACATCATCCCGACCCACCAGGGCCGGGCCGCAGAGCACATCCTGTCGACGATTCTCATCCAGCCCGGTCAGCTGGTGCCCGGCAACATGTACTTCACTACTACAAAGCTGCATCAGGAACTGGCGGGCGGCGTCTTTGCCGACGTCATCGTCGACGAGGCCCACGATCCGGAAAACGACTTCCCCTGGAAAGGCAACATCGACCTCGAAAAGCTGAAAGCCCTGGTGGAGAAGCACGGGGCGAAACAGCTTGCCTATGTCTCCTTCGAGCACTGCGTCAACATGGCCGGCGGGCAGCCGGCCAGCATGGACAACATGAAGGCCGTCTATGCCTGGTGCCAGGGCCAGGGCATCCCCGTGATCTTCGACGCCACGCGGTGCGTGGAAAACGCTCGCATGATCCAGAGCCGCGACCCGCGCTACAAGGACGTCAGGATCCGGGACATCCTGCGGGAGATGATGCTCTATGGCGACGGCTGCACGGTAAGCGGAAAGAAGGATTTTCTGATCAACATCGGCGGCATCCAGGCCTTCAGAGATAACGCAGAGTGGGCACGGCGTGCCCGCCACCTGCTGCGTCTGTACGAAGGCAACGTTACCGACGGAGGTCTTGCCACGGCAGATGTGGCCGCCATGGCCCGCGGCGTCGAGGAAATGCTCGACGATCGATACATCCGGTCACGAGTCGCCCAGACGAGGCTGCTGGGCCAGATGCTGATGGACGGCGGCGTACCCATCGTGAAGCCACCGGGCGGTCACGCAATCTTTCTCGATGCCCGGCGTTTCCTCTCGCACCTCGACCAGGATGAGTTCCCCGCTCAGACGCTTGCTGCCGAAATCTACGTGGAAACCGGCGTGCGCACCATGGAACGGGGCAACGTCTCCAAGGGCAGGAACCCGGAAACGGGAAAAAATTACCGACCCGCCCTCGAGCTCGTACGCCTCACGATACCCAGGAGGGTTTACAGCAACGATCACATGCGAGGGGTCGCCGAAGGCATCATCCGGCTTTACGAGCGGCGGGCGGGAATCCGGGGACTGAGGTTCGTCTACGAACCTGCCCAGCTCAGGTTTTTCCAGGCCAGGTTCGAACGGGTATGAGAGGACGCTTACCGCTACTCTGACAGAGGTCTCGCGAACATGGCGCTGTGCAGCGGCACGTTCACATCCAGAGCCCTGACCGAGGCGCGCCAGGTGCCGTCGGCATTCGAAATCCAGCGGGGATGGTGAATGCCGTCTTTCACGAAATCCCAGGGCCCGGACAGGCTGCCGATCTCGTCATCGTAGGTGCCGAATGCGTAAGGTTCGCCTTTCGCGTCCAGCCTGAACCACAGGATGCGCCTTCCCTTTTCGAAAATCTCGAGGCGGCCGTCGTCCGCCAGCCCGAGGGAGAGCGCAGCATCGCCGGCCGCGATCCGGTGAATAGATCTGTAAAGGTGCGAGGCGTACCATTGCATGTCCTCTTTGAAACGCTCGGCGGGCAGGTCCTCGATGCGGCCGACGCGGCTCAGACGCCAGCTCCTGTCACCGTCCACCACTCGGACAAGATGCAGGTCCCGCGCGGTAGTCTCTATTCGGAATCGCGGGCGCTCGAAATCCATTGTGATGACTGTATAAACCACGGTCGGCTCTTCCGCACGATTCTGCTGTGAGCCGTTGATCGTGTTCCTCAGCTGCGCCCAGGTCGCACGGCCACCCAGGGCATTCAGCATTCTGTCCGCAAGCGCCCGAGCCTCCGATTCCTGTGCCTGGGCCACCGGGCCGGCCAGCCAGGTGGTGATCAGAAACAGACAGAGTCCGGCGTGCAGCCCTGGTCGGCGCTGTGTTCGTGACATATCGATTTTATGCATCGGCGATGTCTCTTCGGTTCATGATTGATTCGACGCATCCAGTACTGCCGGGTTCCCTCGGTCGGGCAGCGGGACCCCCGGGCTGAGCTTCTCCAGCAGACAAATTTCACGTGCGGAGTCGGACATGCACATTAGAATTCGCTAAAATACTCTCGATGGTGGTTCCGGGGATTCGGAACAGGGCCCGGGACTGCCCAGATTGCATGCACCATTGAAAGACGCCCGGAGATTCACGATGCAAGACCTTCCTCATCTTTATCGGGTGGCGGCCAAGGGAGAGCCGGAGGGCCACGTTCACGTGTCCGCCGAGGCCGTAGAGGCCATACTGACCGCCCCGCCCGCGGAGTTTGGCGGTCCCGGCGATCGGTGGTCCCCTGAGACCCTGCTGGTCGCGGCGGTCGCCAACTGCTTTATCCTGAGCTTCCGAGCCATCGCCAGGGCCTCCCGGCTCCCGTGGACATCTGTCGAGTGTCATGCGGAAGGCAAGCTCGAACGCGCTGACGGTTCCATGCGATTCACGGAATTTGTGCTCCACGCCACCCTCGAAGTACCGTCCGACAGCCACCAGGAGAAAGGCCATCGAATACTCCAGAAAGCCGAGTCCACCTGCCTGGTGACCAACTCCATGTCAGCGTCCAGGCGCCTGAACGCGGTGGTCCGGGTAAAGCCCTGATCGAGACCGCCGTTCTTTGACGGGGCCCGGGATGTCGACTCTGGCGCGTGGCCAGAGCTCAACGGAGCCGCGTATCGCTTCCCGTGACCTCTACGTATCCCCGCATCCTGCCTGCCGGGCTGTCGGTTGTCCGCATCGCCTGGTACAGCGGGGTCAGCGGGCCACGGCAACCGGTGAGTAGCTTTCCGAATCAGGAGCGTGAAGCTACGTCCCCCCTCAATCAGTCTCTCCCGTCCCCACCGGAACGCCCAGGTGGTAGAAGAGAAAGGCGTACTGATCCGTCAACAGCTCGATCACCTCGTCCAGGGGCGTGCCGCCACCGTGACCGGTGGCCGCGCTGGTACGCAAAAGAACCGTAGCCTCGTCATCCTGGGCCGCCCGGAGCCGGGCCGCGAATTTGCGGCTGTGAGCGGGATTCACCCGGGGATCGTTGGCGCCGGTCGCCATCAGGATCGGCGGGTAGCGAGTTCCGTCGTCGACGTTGTGGTAGGGCGAGTAGGCATAGAGGGCCCGGAACTGACCGGGATCCTTGACAGTACCGAATTCCGGAATATTGAACTGACCGTTGGGATCCAGCTCTACCCGCAGCATATCGTAGATACCCACGTGGGATACGACAGCCGCCGCCAGGTCCGGATGCTGGATCAGGGTGGCGCCCATGAGCAGGCCGCCGTTACTGCCGCCGACGATGGCGACACGATTCGGTGACGCATAGCCTTCCCTGACCAGGTAACGAATTACCGCAGCGAAGTCGTCGAAGACATTCTGCTTGTTGGTCAGTCTGCCCTGGGCATGCCAGGATTCGCCGTACTCTCCCCCGCCGCGAAGATTGGCCTCCGCAAACGCCACGCCATTCTCGAACAGAATGTGCCGCGACACAGACATCCAGGGCTCCTGACTCATGCCGTAACCCCCGTACCCGGTGACGACTATCGCGCCGGCACCGTCCTTGGCGAAGCCTTCCGGCAGCAGGATGTTCACGGGCACCCGGGTGCCGTCATTCGAGGTGGCGAATTCCCGGACCACCTCCACGTCCGAATAGTCCACAAGGGGTTCCGAGGAAATGGCGAGTTCCCCGGTGGTGTCTTCTTCGCTGTCGTATCGGTACCACTGGGTCGGCGACACATAGGAATGGCTGCCGAAGTAGAGATCGGACCCGCCGGCCGGTGCCAGCCCATCCACGGCCGAGATCGGTGCCTGCGCGGGCTCCGCCAACGGCTCTCCGTCGAGCGTGAACACCCGCAGTTCGACGGGACCACCCACCTGGAACAGCTGGTAGATCCGCTCGTTGGTAACGACCAGGCTGGGCGAATGGCGATAGTAAAAACTGTGGAACATGACGCCGTCGCCCTCGGGAATAATCTCCACGGCCTCATCCAGGTCCGGATCACTGGCGTCGAGTCTTAGCAGGCGGCCGCGGGGCGCACCGTCCCGGGAAATGACGTACAGCGCGTCGCCCGGACCGAAGACAGCCTGGGTGGCGCCGTCGTCATAGCGCGCAAACCGGGTCCACTCCCCGCCGGGTTGTCTCAGGTACAGTTCGAACCGATTCGAATCGCCGTTCTGTACCCACACCAGCAGCCGGTCGGTGGCGGGATCCACCATCAGGCGAATCTCCGCGATGCGGGGAAAATAGGTGCCCAGCATGTACAGGTCCTCGCTGACCGGCGTGCCGAGGATGTGCCGCCAGACCTTCTGGTAGAACAGCTCTTCCTCCTTCGGACGCTCACCCGGCAAGGGGTATCGGGTGTAGTAGAACCCTGAATCGTCCGCCAGCCATGCCAGATCCCCGCCGGCGGTACCGCCGTTGACCCGGGGGATCACCACATCCAGCGGTTCACCCGTGGGGACACTGTAGAGATAGAGATCGCCGGACTCGGAACCTCCCGAGGAAAGCGAAACTGCCACCATGGAGCCATCCCATGATGGCTCGTACCAGTCGATGGACATGCCGCCGGACGGGTCGATCTCGTTGGGATCCACCAGGGGCCGCTCGTCGGCGGGATCGCCCTCCGGCCCCATCAGGACCAGCAGGTCCTGCTGTTTCGACGGATCCTGCTTCATCGCCATCAGCTGATTTGCGCCGGTGAGCCGCAGGCGGAAATAGCGAACGCCCTGGGGCTTCGTCAGCAGTTCCCTGATGCGCTTCTGAACGGCCGGTCTTTCCGGCAGCCTTTCCAGGATCGTGCGGGCATAGGCATTATGAGCCGCCGACCACGACCGAACCTCCGGGTCATCCCAGTCTTCCAGCCATCGGTACGGGTCGGCAACGGCCGTTCCATGGTAGACGTCTTCGACCGACTCGATCCGGGCCGTCGGAGGCGCGGTAACGGTGATCACCCCGGTCGCCGCAGCGGAATCGCGCGCCGTGAGCGACTTGTCTTCATCCGAAGAAGAGCCGCACGCCGACAAAAAGAGACCGACCAGGATAATCCCGGGAGCGCGTCGGGAGACAAAATCAAACATCGAAAAACTCTGGGCATGATTCAGAAACCGAGCCGCCGATTATCTCACGAAGCAGTTCGGCAGGCGCGTCCAGGCGACGAAAACTGCCACGCGCCGCGCCCCAACTGAACGGCCGCTGCCGGCGAACTCAAACCCGCGAGCTCCATGGATACCTCATACCTCTCCTCTCGCGAACAGTCGCGCGAAATGTCGCTGGCGACTGACATCTGTCCTCCGCTCCCGGTCGCACGGAGTTGCGGTATTGTCAGTCGTTCTGTGAAAGACTTGTGCCCGACCGGGAATACAGACGAGGAAACACAGTGTTCCGATCGAGAGGTGAAAGTGGCGACGAACCCATCCGACGGGCCGTATTCGAGTTCGTGGTGATCGTCACAGGCGTGCTCGTCGCCCTGGCCGCCGACGAGTGGCGCCAGGAGCGGCAGGAGCTTCGCGAGCTGAACGGCTACGTGGTCAGCGTGCTGGACGAGGTGCGGGACAATCTGGGGACAATTCAGGTCATCAAGTCGGCGCTGACAACCCGCAAGCTTGCCGGCCTGGAAACGGTTATCGCCCAACTGGAGTCCGGCGATACCACCGTGGACGATCCGGAAGGGTTCATCAGGCAGATCGCTTACAGCGCCGATACCGCCACCCCGTGGTTTACCTACAGCCGATTCGAGGCGCTGAAGACTTCCGGCCTCCTGCGACTTCTGGAAGACGACGACCTGGCGGACAGCCTTTCATCTACTTTCCAGGCGCCCCAGGTGCTACTGGACCAGGTAAAGCTCCTGCAGGGCGATTACCCCATCGTCGTCAACGAGGCCATCCCGGCCAGCTACCAGGCGGAACTCAATCCGCTGCGGGGCTACTCGAGGGAGGCGGCCCCGGAGATTGCGATCGATATCGGAGCGAAAGAAGCTGTCGATCTGATTCATCAGGATCGTGAGCGGATCCTCCGGCTCGCTCGAGGTGAAGCCGCCCTGGCCACGGCCAAGTGGTATGCGCTGAATCGGCTCGCGGAACAGTTCTTCGGGCTGGAACGACAGCTCGCGGAGCGGCTCGGCGTCCCGTCAGAGGCGTCGGAGATATTGACGGGCGCTATGAAAGTCCTGCCGCCAACCACTGGCAATCGCGACTAGCCGGGATCGACCCTGCTACGGAACGAGCCAGAGCTCTTCAACCTTTGACGGGGCTGCCCTCGATGACGTTCTCGGCAAAGCCCTGGTAAGCCGCTCCGATCTGCCTGGCCATTGTGTCGGGATAGACATGAAAATCCTCGTCCTCCAGGGCGGCGAGGACCGCCTCGGTCACCAGCGACGGCGGCTCGGCAATCTCGGCAATTCCTGCCGTATCCGCCATATCCGTGGCGATGGGGCCGGGATGGACGCTCAGCACGCGCGTCCCCTGGGCCTGAAGCTGCTGCCTGAGCCCCAGCGTGATCGAGTAGGCCGCAGCCTTGGAGGCGCAGTAGGTGGCAAAGTCGGGGATGCACATCATGGAGGCCACCGAGTTGAGCTGCACCAATACGCCGCCGCCGTTGGCCTTCAGGATGGGCGCAAAAACCTGGGCCATGCGGATCAGGCCGAGGACGTTGACCCTCATCTCGTATTCCAGCGAGCGTACTGCGTCTTCGTCCAGGGCCGAGGTCCTGGTCAGGACGCCGGCGTTGCTGATCACGACCTCCGCGTCCGTTGCGATCCCTGCGGCATCCGCAATGGAACCCGGATCCTCCAGGTCGAGTCGCAGCGGGACGATCTTTTCTCCGTACTTCTGCACCAGCGGCGCTGCGCTCTCCTTGTTGCGCACGGCTGCATAGACACTGGCAACGCCATGGTCGATGAGACCCTCGGCCAGGGCTCGACCGATGCCGCGGTTGGCACCGGTGACCAGCACCACCTTGTCCCTGATGTCGTAAGCCAATGTGATTCCCCTCTCAAATCGGGCCTTGACCCCACAACTCATACTTTTCGAAAAATCCGCCCTTCCAGATGTCACGGAGCAGTTGCCTGAACGCGATGAGCCATCGGCCGGTCTGATGACCATGCTGCTGACGCATTATGTCAAACGGCCGGATCGGCACGGTGTCCGACCGGACTCCCCGGAAATCATCGGTCGTATTTATCCGGACATAATGTGTGACGCACGTCACGTTCGCCGATCACGTGGCGATCCTAGACTAGTATTCACACTTTCATTTTTTTGAGCCGGCGGATCCCTACCGCTGACTCGGAGGGCCTCGTTCCATGAACAGCTCCCTGAAAATCCTCGTCATCGCGTGTGTTCTGTCTGGACTTGCCGGTTGCGGCGGTGGCGGCGGCGGTGGCGGCGGCGCTCCGGCCACTACGGACGCTGACATCACGCCCGAAAATGCCGTCGATATCGCGAGCGATGTCTATGAGTCCATCGGCGAGACCGCCAGCCTGGGCGACTTCGGCACCAGTGGCCTGATCGGGGCCGCGGGGCCTTCGAGCCCGACGCTCTCGAAATCCGCAGCAACTATCGCAGCCAAGGCCGGCCTGGCGGGCACGCTCGATGCCGGTTCGCTCATAGCCGTGGCCATCGGCCCGGAGGAGACGCCGTGTGCGGTCAGCGGGACAGTGACCGTGTCCGGCGATATCTCGAACCCGGAAACTCTAAGCGCCGGCGACACGATCACGCTTCGGTTCAACAATTGCGACGAGGGCGACGGGCAGGTCGTAAACGGTAATCTGACCCTGACGATCGATATGATCTCTGGAGACTTCGCCACCGAGTTTTTCGCCCTCGGCGCGACACTGGATTTCCGGACATTCACCGTTCAGGAAGCCGGAGAAACGACCTCCGTCAACGGCGGCTTTTCCATCATGGTGGACACCACGGGCTATCCCGTGACAACGGCTTCCCTCTCCAGCCCGTATCTGTCGGTAACCGACGGCAGCCGGACCGCCAATCTGTCGAACTACTCCACGACGCTGACCGTGGACGAGAGTTCACAACCTCCCGCATTCTCGGTGACGTCCAGCGGGCGGGTCGATCTGCCACGGCGTGGTGGCTCTGTCAGTTTCGTGGTTCGCGAGCCCTTCAGCGGCTTTGGCGAAGGTAACCCTGATTCGGGCGTCCTCTTTATTCGCGGAGCCAACGGGGCGACCATCAACATGACGGTGCTGTCCGATACCCAGGTCAGGTTCGATATGGACTATGACGGCGACGGGTCGGTGGACGAGACAGTAAACCTCGCCTGGGTCGATTTCGAGAGCTGACCGATACCGCCTTCAGCCAGACCGCGGGCGTCGATGGAGATCAGCGTCCGCTAACGGCCGGCCCCACGCGCGCCGACGTTTCGCCGGTCGGTCGCGGCTTCCGCCACTCTAGCACCGTCACGGTGAGCGCCGGCAGCATGGTGAGAGACACGATGGCGGCTCCCAGGATGCCGAACAGCACGATGGCACCTACGCCGCGGTAGAGTTCGGTTCCGGCGCCGGGCATGAATACCAGCGGCGACAGGCCGCAAATGGTGGTCAGCGTGGACATGGCGATGGGCCGGAAACGGACGTGCACCGCCTCGCGCACCGCTTCCTGGGCGCTGGCTGCCCCCTCCTCCATGATCCGCTTGGCCCGGTCGACGATCAGAATCGGGTTGTTGACCACGGTACCCATCAGGATCAGGAAGCCGAGCATGGAGATCATGTCGAAGGGCTGGTGAAAGCCCTCGACACCGATGGCTGGCAACGCCGCTCCCACCGCGTTCATCAGCACCAGCCCGACGATGCCGCCTGCGATACCCAGCGGTATGGTCGTCATGATCAGCAACGGATAACCCCAGTTCTTGAAAATCGCGACCAGCAGCAGGTAAACGATGATCAGGGCCACGGGATAGTTGGCGGCCAGGGCTGCCTTCGTGGCGTCGAGCTGATCACTGGCACCCGAGATATCCACGTTCACTTCCGCCGGAATCGCCCCGCTCGTTCGCATCGCCCCGATGATCTCCTCCCGCACGATGCCAACGCCCGTCTCCAGGGGAATACTGGCCGGCGGGATGATATTGAGGGTCACGGTTCGCTGGCCGTTGATGCGGCGAACGGTGCTCGTATCCACCGTCTCGCGGATGGTGGCGATGGCGGATAACGGCAGGACGGTGCCCTGGGGCGTGAACACAGGAAGCTGACCCAGCGTGTCCAGGCGGGACTCGCCGCGATCGCTGCCGAAAAGATAGATGTCGATCTTGTCGTCGGCCAGGAAGAACTCGTCGACGTAGGCACCGTCGGTCAGCGCCGCAACCGTATACCCCACGCTGCCCGCGTCCATGCCCAGCTCGGCGGCGCGCTCCCAGTCGGGTCGCACCTCGACCAGCGGCTGCGAAAGCGACAGGGACGACGGCCGCGACTGGATACGAGGATTCTCGAAAACCTCCTCGGCGCGACGGTACACGGCCAGGGCGGCGTCGTAGATAACGGCCAGGTTGGGCCCGGAAATATCGAGATTGATGCTCCGGGTGCCGCCGTCGTTGCTGGTGATGATCGAGCCCCGAGCGGCGAACGCTCGCATACCCGGATATTCCCGGTACTTTCTCGTGATGGCATTCATCAGGTCGTCGATACGTCCGGGGTCCACGGCCTCGCTGATGATCCGCATACCGTCCGGGTTGATACGAACGTTGAGGTATTTGATCGCCGGCACGTCTGTCTCGCCCCGCTCGAACCGGTCTGGATCATCGCCTACGTACTGCAGGAAATAGTCCTGTATCTCCATGCCGATCTCGGCCATGGTCTCCAGGTTGTAGCCGGGTGGCGCACTCAGGGAGGCGAAGGTCTTGGGCTCCTCGCCTTCGGGCAGATACTCCGCCGCCGGCGTCAGAAAGAAGATGACGGCGAAACTCAGGACGATCGTCGAGACGATGGTCACCATGCGCCTTCCCGGATGGCTGATCAGCGCGTCGATCATCGTGATCAGACGCCCGCCGGAGTCGGCCGTGGGACCGTGTCTGGCCTCGGTGCCGAACTTGAGCCGGGCGGCCGCCGTGGGGATGAGCGTGATCGCCACCAGCATGGAAGCGAGAATCGACGCGGAGATCGCAATTGCAATATCCGAATAGAGCTGTCCTGCCTCCTCTTTGATGAACAGGACCGGCGCGAACACCAGGATCGTCGTCAGCGTGGATGCCAGGACGGCAGACCAGACGCCGCTGACGCCCTCCACTGCCGATCTGAAGCGATCCAGACCCTTGCGGCGCGCCAGCTCGATGCTTTCAATGACCACGATGCTGTTGTCCAGCGTCATCCCGATGGCGAAGGCGACTCCGGCCAGCGAAATCACGTTGATGGTGCGACCCGTCGCCAGAAGTCCGATAAAGGCGGCAATCGTACATATGGGAATACCGATCACACCCACCGCCGTGGCTCGACCGGAGCGCAGGAACAGGTACATCACCAGAGTCGCCAGAATGGCGCCGATGGACAGATTCACCCAGACATTCTTTACCGACGCCTCCACGTAGCCCACGTCCTCGGCAATCAGCTTGATCTCCATGCCGGCCGGTTCCAGGACCTCGCGATCTATCCGCTCTACCGCGTCGAGCATCGCGTACTTGATGTCGATAACGTTCGACCCGGTCTCCCGCCGCACCGCCAGGTTGATCACCGGATCTCCGTCCACGAAGTTCAGATTATTGATTTCGAAGTGATCGAACTCGACAGTGGCTACGTCTCCCAGGCGGATCAGCGTGTCTCCCCGCCGATCGACAATCAGCTCCTCCAGCTGTCGTACGTCGTCGAAGCGGCCGATGGTTCGAAGCAGGTAACGGCGCTTGCCCGTCTCGATCTCGCCGCCGGACACGTCCTGGTTTCGACTGCGAATGGCGTCACGGACGTCCGATATGGTGATCCCCCGGTCGGCCAGCGCCACCGGGTCCAGGATCACCCGAATCTGTCGCTCCGCTCCGCCCCAGACCTGCACGTCGGATACCCCGAGGACATTGGACATCCGCGTCCGAACGTTGTCCTCGATGAAATCGCGCATCATGTCCATGTCGAGACCGCGCGGGTTGCCCTCCAGGGGCGAGACGTTAAAAAACATGAACGAGTTGGCGGAGAAGGAGCTCGCGTAAACGCGGGGCTCATCTACGTTGATGGGGTAGGACGGCACCTGGGTAAGAGCATTGTTGACCCGGATCAGGGTCTCGGTCATGTCAACGCCGAAGGGAAAATCGAGCTCGACGGTGGCCCTGCCGCTCGACGCCGAAGCTTCCAGCCGCTGCAAGTTCGGAACCGTCCTGAGATATTCCTCCTGCTCGATCAGAATCTCTTTCTCGATGTCCTGCGGCGTCGCTCCCGGCCATGCCGTCTGCACGGTGACGGTACGCACCTCGAGATCGGGGATCATCTGCACCGGAATTCGGGTCGCGGCCAGCACTCCCAGTACCGACAGGATGAGGGCGCCGACGGTCATCAATAGCCCGTTTCTGACGATGAGCTCGAACATTGTCCGTCTCCTGCCCCGTTCGTTACCTGACCTGAACGACCTGGCCGCTCTTCAGGGCCTCGTTGCCACGAGTGACCACCGTCAATCCGGCGTCCAGACCACTGCGGATTTCTACCAGGCCGTCGAACTCCGCCCCGGTTTCGACCCGCTGCTCCCGGACCGTGGCCTCGCCACCTTCGGTGTCCACCACCCAGACGGTCTTACGTCCGTCCGGATAAAGCAGCAGCGCGTCGCGGGATACGACCACCGCCTCACGGCCGGTGTCGACGCGAATGTTCGCACGGGCCGACATACCCGGCGTCACCGCGACCGGGGTTTCCGACTCGGCGACCACACGCAGAAGGAATGTGCGGGCCCCGGGATCCTTCACGGGCACGATGGCCTGGATCCGGCCCGGGATTTCGATATCCGGCAGAGCGTCCAGTGACAGCAGGACTTCCGTGTTGTTATCGACGCGGCTGGAATAGGCCTGCGGCACGCGAAAATCGAACCGCAGGGCGTCGGTGGCCACCAGCTCGATCAGTCCGTCGCCGGGATTCACCCACTCCCCCACATCCGAAAAGCGCTGGCTTACAACGCCGGAAAAAGGCGCCCGCACATCGTGCCGACGTACTACCGCGGCTTGCTGACGCGCCGCGGCAGCCGCCGCCGTCAGGGCAGCCTCATCGCGAACGACCTCTGCCCTGAGGGACTTGATCTGCGTCTCCGGAATACCCCTTTCCGGCCCGACCCTCTCCGCCTCTGCCAGACGACGCCGGGAATCCTCCAGCTCGGAGCGAGCCTGGGCCTCCTCTGCCCGCACCCGCTCCAGATCGAGCATGCCGAGTTCCCGATCCAGGGCCACGACCACATCCCCCTTCTCGACCCGATCGCCCGCGTCCACGTCGATTCGCTCGATCAGCCCTCCGACCGACGGTGAGAGCACGGCCGACTGGGGGGAGGTAACGGTGCCGCTGACCAGGACGACCTGAACCACCGCCTGGGTGCGGGACTGATCGACCCCCACCGGTCCGGCCTTCGCGGCAGTCACCGACAGGCCGCTGGCGACTGTCAGCAGAACCGTAAACATGTTGACTGAAAGTTTCATTCGCGGCGCAAGAGTCCTTTGGTGTCCGGGGTATCGCGGCAATGGGTTACGACTTCGGCGTTCGGCATCCTCGTGGATTCTGCTGCGATACCGGACAACACCTTGACGAGATGCCTGGAGTACGAGAAAAGGTCTTCGCAGCGGCCAAGACGATACACCCAGGCGCTCCCGGATTCCATCGGAACAGAGGGACATCGGGTGCCTACTTCATCCGATATGGCGACCTTCGACAGAGCCGGATCGGAGCCCCTGGTCCGGTCGGACCGTCTTCACGACCATTGGTATTGCGGTCGGACTATGGACGGGATGGTCATAGCCCACCAACTCATCTGTTACCAGCGACGGCCTGAATCACGGATCAATGAAACGGCTTCCTGGCCTGACGGGTGGGCTGTGTGCGACGACGGGAATGCTTTATCGGCCTTCTGCCCGGCCGGGAGGGCGGACCGGCAGATCTGTCGGAGATTCAAAAAAGAAAGGGGCCGGGAAGCGACGTCCACGACTACCGCGGTTGTCGCTCCCGGCCCCGAAGGTCCCTCGTCTACGCCGCCTGATCTTGCCGGGCAAACTCGGCGTGGGCGTGGAGCGACGTGACGAGGGTTGAGGGCAACTCTAGAGCGGCGGCCAGGCGGCGGAGATAATCACGACCCTCCTGCCGCGTTTCGTCGATGGCCACCAGGGAGGCAGCATAAACTTCCAGGCCGGTCTCCGGATTCGGCACCTGAGACACGAGCTGCTCAAGGCTGAGGGGATTACGCAGCTCATCGAACAGGACCGCCTTGTCCTCGGCCGCCAGGTCCATCCGTCGTGTCTCGTCGAAAATGCGATCCTGCTCCCCCTGATCCATGTGTCCGTCAGCGGCGGCAGCGGCGATCATCGCCCTGATCAGCAGCATGGAGCCCGATGTCGCCCCGTCGCTGTGGGCGATCACCGACTCGAACTGTTCCCGATGAATATTGTTCCAGCGCTGAACGGGATCGGTGCGGTGATAGGCGGGCCGCGGCAAGGATTGTGGTGTGCCCGGGATGTCCCCGGCGCCGGGCCCGGCGTGCACAGCGGACGGCGTCGGACCGCGAGCCTGCTGGTCGTTCTGTCGATAGCGCTGGTAGGCAGTGTAGGCGAGCCCGCCGACCGCCGCGAGGGCCCCGACCTTCAGAGCCGACTTCGCCATTTTCTTGCCCTTCTTTCCGCTCAGTGCTCCCGCTAGTGCAGTGCCGGCGAGACCTCCTGCGAAGCCGGATACGGCGCCGCTTTTTGAAAGCCCCTGAACAACATTGTTGAGATCGACCATCTTGCACCTCGTCGGAAATTCGAGGCGCAACGATGCCAAATGCGATGCATCCGGTAAAACGGATTATTCCGTATTTTTAGTTCGGAAATTCCGATGTGAAATCCGACCAGCGGAATTCGCCGGCCCGCCGCCGAGGTCAGCCGAAAAGACCTGACCTGGCCGTCTCGGTAATGTTCAGGACTGCCGGATGCTTCAGCTTGCGCTCTGGCGATATAGCGTAATAGCTCTCCTTCACCGCGTCGGCGGTGCCGATGCAGCGGGCCCGGTACATGCGGCTGACTTCATCCTGGATCGCCAGCGGGGCCGGGAAAACACCGACTTCCGCTTCACCAAAGGCCTTTAAAAGCGCGCTGTCGTCAAACTCCGCCACGATCTGCGGGCTGACACCCACCTGCTCGAACCAGTCGTCCAGCCCGCGACGGACTGCGCTGCCGCTGGCGGGAAGCAGCACCGGCGCCTCGTGAAGCGATCCAGGGAAACGGCGCGCGTACTTCGGCGCCAGGGCCTTTTTTACGAAGAAACCGATACTGCTCTCGCCCAGGAGATGGTTGTACGCCTTGACGTTGAGCCCGGTGGGAGTCGGACGGTCGGACAGCAGCAGGTCCAGCCGATGGACCGCCACGTCGCCGAGCAGCTGGTCAAGATTTGCTTCCCGGCAAACGATTCGAACTGCGTCCTTCGTCTCCAGGGCCGGCTGAAGTATTCGACAGACGATCAGCTTCGGGATGGAGTTCGTGATCCCGACATTGAGAGTGGACGGAGTCCCCGGCTCCTTGCTGCGAACACGCTGCGCCAGTTCGGCGCCCAGGGAGAAAATCTCGTCCGCATACTGGTGTACCAATTGACCGGTCTCCGAGAGCACCAGCCCGCGACCCACCCGCTGGAACAGCGGTTCGCCAACAGCATCTTCCAGCAATTTGAGCTGGCCGCTGATGGTCTGGGGCGCCAGGTGCAGCGCCTCTGAAGCCCGGGCAATGCTGCCCTCTCGTGCCACGGTCCAGAAATAAAGCAGATGGTGATAGTTAAGGTGTCTCATGCTCTATCGGGGATGCGAGCCGAACGGCAAACCCGGCCGGGCTGCCTCCGGGGAGGAAAAGAATTGATGGCCAGGTCTGCGCAGTGAAAATAAATCCAAATACATCGGAATTTACTGATAGATGATACTGAAAGTTCGAATTGTCCGATATAAGAATTCCGTTATGGTTCCCTCCATACAGGCTTGAAACGGAGTCATCCCCGAAATGCTGAATCAGACAGTTCCCCGTCGAAATCGAGCTCATGCAGCCGCGGTCGCGGCGCCGGGAAACGTTGGCGTCTCAGATCACCCGGTACTTCGAAACACTTACCGGCTCCTGTCCATGACGCTGGTGTTCAGCGCCATGGTCGCCCTGGCATCCGCCGTCCTGCGATTACCGGCGCCGGGCCTGCTGCTCACGCTAGGGGGATATTTCGGCCTGCTTTTCCTGACGGCAAAGCTGCGGAACAGCGCATGGGGACTGCTATCGGTTTTCGCCTTGACCGGCTTTATGGGCTACACGATCGGCCCGCTGCTCAATGCTTACCTCGCGCTCAGCAACGGGCCGGCGCTCGTGACTACGGCAATGGGTGTCACGGGGCTCGCCTTCCTCGGCCTCTCCGCCTACGCGCGCAGCGAGCGGGCGGTCAACATGCTCAACCTGGGCACTTTCCTGTTCGTCGGCGTGCTGACCGCCTTCGGTCTGGGTCTGGCCGCGTATTTCTTCGAACTGCCAGCCCTCAGCCTGGCCGTATCGGGAATTTTCGTTCTTCTGATGTGCGGTCTCATCATGTACGAGACACAGAACATCATCGCCGGCGGCGAAACGAACTACATCATGGCCACCGTGACGCTGTTCGTGGCCCTCTACAACATGTTCACCAGCTTGCTGCACCTGTTCGGCTTTTTCGGCGATGAAGGGGCATGAGATACCTTCGGCTCGAATTTTTGAAGCTCCTGAATACCGACATGTTTGCGGCGGCAGATAGATCAGAGCCCGGGAAACGGCAGTCGGCAAGGGGCAGGCCTGAATGAATATCCAGTTACGCACCCGCGACGTGCAGATGCCGCGAAACAGCGAGATCGATCTGGCCCGTCGGGTTAGCGGCTTGTTCGAACGGTTTTCCGATCACATCGCCCGGCTGCACGTCACGCTGAAGGACGTGAACGGCCCGCGGGGAGGACGAGACAAGCTTTGCATTCTGCGGGCGGAGCTCGCCGACGGAGGCGAAGTTGTTGTCCGGGATCGGAGTTCCGACCTGGGAAGGGCCATCAGTCGGGGAGCGCGCCGCTTGAAACAATGTGTCAGCCGGGAAAGTCAGCGCCGCAGGCACTCCGGGCGCCGACGCAGCCCAGCGGGAGACGACGGCGCCTCAGCCTGAGGGGGATCGGGAGATCACCATCGCCGGACGCGACCCGTGTCCAGGTGAACAAAATTGGACTTCGGGTAGTACCCCACGCCGCCGGCTGCCAGATCGAGGCCGACCTGGCGGAGGTCGCGGGTGGAAGCATCGGTGAGGCGAACGTCGATAGCCTTGGCCTGGAGATGCAGGCTCCCCCTGGCCACACCCCCGCCCCGCTTACGCAGCATCTCGTTTGTCTTCGGCGAACGGTAAGCGGAAATGATCTCGTAAGTGCCGGTGCTCCCCAGCCGCTCCTGGGCGGCGCAAAGCAGATCGAGGAGATCCCGATCCATATCCACCACATCGCCGGAGCGAAAATCCCGCAGCAGGTAGTTCAATTCCCCCATTGCGTCGGGCAGGTAGTCACCTTTCTCGTGATACACCACGTCCAGCTTCTCGCCGGTGTGAGTGTGGTAGAACCGAAGCCGACGAGGCTCCGCCGGGGCCGCAAACAGCATCCCGGGGAAGGCCAGAACAGGGGCCGTCAGCGCTAGCGTCTTGATAAATCGTCGGCGTTGCGAGCAATGGCTCATCGATCAAACCCGTCTCATCAGCGTCGGTAGCGCGGGATTCTCCCACGCCCGGGAAACGTGCACAATGATGCGATCCACATTTCTTTTGACATTTTTTTATCTAGAAACTACCTGAAGTTAAACGTATATTAAATTGATTAAAATAGTTTTTTTACTCCTCCTGCTGGCAGCCGCTCCCGCCCTCGCCCAGCCTGACCCCGTGGCAGACGCTCTGCACGCCCGCCTCGAGGCGCTCCAGTTCACCGGTGATCTGGAGATCGACGGCGCCAAAATCGCCGCCCGCGAACTGCTGCCAGCGGTGTATGCCAACCGGCAATTCCAGCCGCTGTGGACCGATGAGCACCGGATCGCCGAATACCTGGCGCTGGTCGCAACCGCGCCCCGGGACGGCCTGGAACCGGAGGACTATTACGCAGACCGAATCGGGACGCTGATGGAAATCACGAAAGATTCGGCTTCGGCTCTGGACCGGGCGGATCTCGATATTCTGCTCACCGAGTCCCTCGTTCGCTACGGCTACCACCAGCTTTTCGGCAAGGTAAATCCGACAGCGCTCGACGCCAACATCAACTTCACCCGCAAGTTTCTGGACGGCAGGGATGCGGTCGTCGCGGTCCCGGACGTCATCGCCTCGCCGACACCCCTCAAGGAACAACTCGACAAAGCGGTACAGCGCAGCGTGTTTTACCGGACGCTGCAGAGGAACCTGGCGGAATATCGCGAGATCGCCACGGCCGGCGGGTGGCCGATGGTACCGGACGGCGCGACCCTGCACCCGGGTGACGCCGATCCGCGCGTCGTCCCTATCAGGCAGCGACTGGCAGTCACCGAGGATCTGCCCCCCGGCAGTGACCTCACCTCGACTACCTACAACGACGATCTGAAGGCCGCGGTGATCCGCTTCCAGGAGCGCCATGGCCTGGATACCGACGGGATCGTCGGCAAGGCCAGCTACGCGGCCATGAATGTGCCGGTGGACACGCGCATCGACCAGCTCCGACTGTCGCTGGAGCGTCTGCGCTGGGTCCGCAGCGAGCGCGGCGAACGATTCATAGCTGTCAACATCGCCGGCTACCGGGTGTATTTCGTGGACGAGAAGGGCATCGCCTGGACTTCCCGGGCGATGGTGGGCAAGACCTATCGGCAGACGCCCGTGTTCCGGGGGACGCTCAGCTACATGGAGATCAACCCCACCTGGACCGTGCCGCCGACCATCCTGAAGAACGACGTGCTGCCGGCCATCAAGAAGGATCCCGGCTACCTCAAGGCGAAGAACATGAGCGTCATCGACCGGGACGGCCGCAAGGTGAACCCGTCTGCCATCGACTGGCAGTCCTATGGCAGCAGCATCCCCTACTATATCCGCCAGGAACCGGGCCCGAACAACGCCCTGGGAGAGATCAAGTTCATCTTTCCCAACAAGCACATCGTATTCCTGCACGACACACCGAACCGGGATCTCTTCAACCGCCCGGACCGGACTTTCAGCTCGGGCTGCATCCGGGTCGAACATCCTTTTGAACTCGCGGAACTGATCATGAACGACGCGGGACAGTGGGATCAGGCGGCATTCAGAAAGGTGCAGCAGACCCGCCAGACGCGGCGCATCAACACGCCTCCCCTGCCGGTGCTGGTGCTCTACCTGACGGCGTCCGCGGAGCAGGATGGCCGCCCCCGGTTCCTGAAGGACGTCTACGATCGCGACGAGCCGGTGCTCCGGGCCCTGAACGGCCCGGTGGTCATTACCCCGCTCCGGGCGCGCTGAGCGCCAGGTCGCCGGCCGATCAAAGCAGAGGCAGCGCCAGGCTCGCCAGGCTCAATACCAGAAAAAAGCCGCACATGTCGGTGACGGTCGTGAGCATGGGGCCGGAGGCGACTGCCGGATCGATTCCGAAACGCCGCAGAGCCAGAGGAATAGTGCCTCCAAGAGACACGGCTACTATGGTGTTGAGCGCCAGCGCCGACCCCACCACCACTCCCAGCATGGGACTTCCTTTCCAGGCCCAGGCAGCCAACGCCAGGAGACCCCCCAGCGTCAGTCCGTTGATCACGCCCACCGAGAGTTCCTTGCTCCAGACCCGCCACATGTCCCGTGGCGCCACCGCGCCCAGCGTCAGCTCCCTCATGCTGACGGCCACGGCCTGGTTGCCGGAACAGCCGCTCATGTCGGAGACGATGGGCAGAAAGATTGCCAGGGCGATGACGGCGCTCAACGTGTCCTCGTAGAGCGCGATGACGCTCGCGGCAATGATGTTGAGAACGATATTGATACTGAGCCAGCCCAGGCGCCGCCTTGAACGAATCATCACCGGCATGCTGCGAAGTTCCTCGCCACCGACAATACCGGCGGATTTCAGGCTGTCGCTCTCCGCCTTTTCCGCCAGGGACTCCAGCACGGCCCTGCGCCTGACGATGCCGAGAAGGAATCCGCGGTCGTCCACGACCGGCACGGCGGCAATATCGTTCTCGTCGAAGAACTCCTCCAGTTCGCCCAGCGCCGCTCCGGGTCGCACCGACGCCGCGGGCCGGGCGATATCACCGATACGGGCATCCGGATCGGCGAAAACCATGTCGCGCAGTCTGAGGACGCCGATCAGCCACTTCCGCTTGACCACCACGTACACGTAGTGAACAGTCAGGAACGAGTAATCCCCTTCGCGGCTGGTCAGGTCGTCCACCACCTCCCGAACCGTGGCGTTCATGGGATAGACGGCGAACTCCGTCATCATCAGTCCACCGGCAGTGTCCGCCGGATAGCTGATCAACTGGCGAGCCTCCTGGGCGTCCTCCTCGTCCATGTGCTCGAGAATCGCCTCCGCTTCCGAGGTCTCCATCTCCGCCAGCAGGTCGGCGCGATCGTCGCT
>Ga0209536_100003051_pt1 | contig 27077 bp, 36 predicted proteins | sample DeeMarSeWOR28_12_FD_187461 | JGI IMG/M metagenome (GOLD analysis project Ga0209536, IMG submission 187461) | Marine sediment microbial communities from White Oak River estuary, North Carolina - WOR-2-8_12 (SPAdes) (version 2) | ecosystem: Environmental > Aquatic > Marine > Intertidal zone >... | reverse complement strand
GGCCGGCGGTGAGCTGTCCTTCATGGCCCCCGCCGGCCGATTTCCCCTCACTCGTGCCACGCGACTAGTCCCGAACTTCACGACGAGGGACTGCGAGGCCTGGTAAGCTTTCGCCTCCGTGCCGTCACATGCTCCGCTGGCTCGACGGTGGTACCATGCCCTTCAAGCGCATGTAGGTAACGACGTTGCCGTAGTGCTCCATATCATGGGCCACGTCGAACATCAACACCCAAAGCCGGCTACCCGTTTGCCCAAAGAACGTCACTTGCTCCATCGCCTTCGTGTCAGACATCTGGAACGCCGAGTCGCAATATTCGAATGAGGCTTTGATGCCGGCCACCAGATCGGCCTTGGCCGTGGTCTTTTCGTAGTCAGTACCGTTCGGGTTCTCCTCGCCCGTGGCTCCGGCACAGAAGAGGTAGTTGGCGTTCGCCACGTGCCCCATCAGCTCACCGAAACTGCGGACGTCCGGTGTCGGCTTGAAGCTGTAGTGCTCCTCGGGCACCTGTTCCGCCGATCGGGTCAACCAGCCCTTCACGTTCTCGTACAATGGCTGGACGGACGCCATGCCAGCATGGCTTTGGGCGATGGCGGGCATTGGGATTGCCCCAAGGGCAAGGGCGATAACGAGATGGTGGTTTTTCATTCGAGGTCTCCATGGTGATTGGACGAATTAGACCGATTTGGGCAGCTATAGCAGCGTGACCGGCAAGATGTCGATCACCTACCGCGCAAATGCAGACAGCAGTCTGTTCGCGGGATCAGCCATCGGACGGTTCGCGGCGTCGCATCGGGCGATCGGGAAAACCGTTTTGAGGCGGTCTACTGACTGGTTCACTGGGTTCGACAACTCTTGTGGTCCCTAGGTAGGACACTATAAGGGACAGCGACCGTGTCGGCCAGGATGGTCAATGGAGTTAACGGTTGGTTTCCTCCAACTCTTCAATCGACCGCGGCCAATCATCCCGCAACAGCCGCGACAGCGCTCGATCCCGGAGCAGCTTCCCCTCGGTCTGGCAGACTGGGCAGTAGTTGGTCTCGTTGCTCGCATACACAATACGTTGCACCTTCGCGCCGCATTCGGGGCAAGGCTCTCCGAACTTGCCGTGCACCGCCATCTCAGGCCGAAACGCAGTGACCTTTTCGGGGAATCGTGTCCCCGTCTCCTGCTTCAGTCGTTCCACCCAGGTCTGCAACGTGGCACGGCTAGCGTCGAAGAGCCGCGCCACCTCAGCGTAGCTCAGGCTCTGTGTGCGTTTGAATGGCGACAGCCGAGCGGCATGCAGGATCTCGTCGGAGTACGCATTGCCTATGCCACTGAACAACCTCGGATCACATAGGGCCCGCTTGACGGAGTGATTGCCGGCGGCCACACGTGCGGCAAATTCCTCGAAGCTTGCCTGGAGTACTTCGAGGCCACCACGATCGTATTCGCGGAGTGCGTGTTCACCTCGCACAACGTGGAGCGAGGCACGTCGCTGCTTGCCTGCTTCAGTCAGCAACACGGCACCGCTAGTGAACTCAAACACGGCGAGCCCCGCCTTGGGGGGCACCTTGGCTCCGGCATCCTTCCACCTGAGCCTGCCGGCGATCATGAGGTGGAGCACCAAGTAGAATTCATCTTCGATCTCGAACACGATTCGCTTGCCTAGCCGCCGCAGCCCCGCTACTGGGCGACCGAAGACTACGTCTAGTTTGGGTTCGACCGATCGTAGTACAAACGGATTACGCAATACCACACGTTCGAGTGTGTGTCCGCCGAGCCGGCGACGCAGCGCGTCGAGGTATAGCTCAATGTCGGGAAGCTCGGGCATAGGAGCGAAGGCAGGGGGAAGAGTACTGCCGCCTAGCCTGCTACGTTGTCTCCTCGCACCACTCCCTGGCGTTCTGGAAGATCTTGAGCCAAGGCGATACAGGGAGGTCCCGCTTCCACTCTTCCGGCATCCAGCCCCACTGCCACTTGAGGAACGTCCTCTCCGGGTGCGGCATCAGAGCGAGGTGTCGCCCGTCCGGAGAGCAGAGGCTAGTGATCCCTCTGGGTGAACCATTGGGATTGAACGGGTAGGCCTCGGCTATTTGACTGTCGTCGTCGGCGAACCGTATTGGTGCGAGAGCCTCCTGTTCGATCTGATCGAGCACGCTCCGATCCGGGAAGAACGACTGCCCTTCACCGTGAGCCACCCATACGCCAAGCGTGGATCCACTCATACCGCGGAGCATTATCGCCGGGCTCTCCTGGATCCGCACAGTAGCGAAGCGCGACTCAAACCGGCCGGAAGCGTTGCGGATGAAGCGGGGTTGCAGCTCGTCGGTGATTCCCTGCCAGGGTACCCAACCTAGCAGCGCCTCGAGCTGGCACCCGTTACAGACGCCGAGCGAGAACGTGTCGATTCGCTCGTAAAACTTCTGGAACTGCTCCCTCAGACCATCGTTGAAACGAATGACCCCAGCCCAGCCCTTTGCCGAGTCGAGCACGTCTGCGTAGCTGAACCCGCCAACGAAGGCAACTCCGCGGAAGCTCTCGAGCGTGATCCTTCCCGCCAACAAATCGGTCATCGCGACATCCCAAGGATCAAACCCGGCGGCGAAGAATGCGGAGGCCATCTCGCGGTCGCCGTTGCTTCCTTCCTCGCGCACAATCGCCACTCGCGGCTTGGTGGCGCGCTCGAGCACGGCCGGAGGCGTAGGGGCCGGCGTGTATGAGAGGTGATATTTCGGACCACGCCGCACGCGGAGACCGGCGCGTTCCTGTGCAACACAATCCGGATTCGCTTGCAGTTGGTCGATCTCGAAGCTGGTCGCCTCCCACACGTCTCTCAGGTCGCGCATGTCGCCGGCGAGAACCTCTTGGCCCGAACACCGTATGGACACAGTCGGCCCGGCCACGACGCCGCCTATTGGAGCACACGGCACATTAGCCCTCTCGAACGCATCGAGCGCCCTCCGCTCGTTTTCCGGACTCACCTCCAGTACCAGGCCGAGCTCCTCGGAGAACAGGAACTGCAAGCGGTCCACACCAGCGGTGTCCAGGCTCACCTCGATTCCGCAGTTCCCGGCGAAAGCCATCTCGAGCAGCGTCGTGATCAGGCCACCGTCACTGCGGTCGTGACCGGCCCGTACTACGCCGCTCTCGATCAACTCCTGGGTGGCGTTGAACGCACGCTCCAAAAGCGATACGTCGTCCACGTCGGGCGACTCGTCACCCAGTTGATCGAACACCTGCGCCAGTGCCGACCCACCGAGCCGGTGCTTGCCGCCACCGAGATCGACGTAGAGCAGTCGCCCCTCGCCAGGGAGCTTGAGATCGGGCGTGACTGTATGGGTAACATCGTGACAGGTGACGTACGCCGAAATGGTGAGCTCACCGGGGGCCTTCACGGTCTCATCCGCGCCCAAGTTGTCGGCCACATGCGCCGCCATAGAGAGGCTGTCCTTGCCACCGTCTATGGCGATGCCGAGTGCGAGCAGGATCTCGCGCAAAGCTGCGGCCGCGTCGTAGAGGCCGGCTCCCTCTCCCGGCAGCTTGGCGGCCCACATCCAGTTGCCCGAACATTTCACGTCCTTCAGCGCGCTCACGCGAGCCCAAACGAGGTTGGTAAGCGCCTCGCCCACGGCCATGCGCGCCATGGCAGCCGGATCCAGCAGACCTTTGACCGGCTGCTCGCCGATCGCGGTCGCCGCACCCGTGATGCCGAGGTGGCTTTGCGCTATCACCGCTACGTCAGCAACCGTGAGCTGGAGCGGCCCCGCGCACTGCTGGCGCGCCACAAGACCGGTGACGCTCCGATCGACTTTGGTGGTGAGGAACCGCTTCGACCCCACCGAGAGGAGCCGTAGCACGCGATCGAGCGCCTGTCTGACTGTCAGCTCTTGCGGCAACGTCAGCGGCTCCGCCAGAAACGGGATCCGCTCGAGCTCAAAGGTCTTCTGCGGCATATCGCCTAGTACGAACTCCAAGTCGAGATTGACCGGCGTCGAGCCGTCGATCGCGTCGTGCAGCACCGCTTTGCCGCTGCCGGTTATGCGACCCACAAACGCGACCGGCACCTTCTCGCGCTCACAGAGCGCGCGGAACAAGTCTGCATGCTCCGACCTCAGCAACAGCGCATCGTTCTCCTGATATTCGGCACCCCAGATCTCCAGCACGGAGAGAGTCTCGTCTCCCAGCGGGATCTCGCGCACCTCTATCTGTGCGCCGGCGGGGTCGACGATCTCCTTGAGGACGTTGCAGTTGCCGCCCGCGCCCTGGTCGTGGATGCTGACGATCGGATTCTGATCGCCCAGCTCGACGCAGGCTCGGATTACTCGGTTCACCTTCTGCTCCATCTCGGCATCGCCCCGCTGTACCGCATTGAAATCGAGCTCGGCAATATTCTCTCCCTGCACCATGCTGCTAGCGGCTCCGCCTCCCATGCCGATGCGATACGCCGGGCCGCCGATCTTCACCACCCACATCTCCTGCTCCGGAACATCTTTCTCGACGTGCCGCGCGTCGATTTGCCCGATTCCACCACTGAACATGATCGGCTTGATCCACTCGCGACGTTCTCCGTTGGGCAGCCTCAAACCGAAGCTGCGGGTGTAACCCTGGATGACCGGCTCGCCGAAGCAGTTCCCGTAGTCGGAAGCACCGTCACTGGCCTCGATCTCTATCTGTAGTGGTGCAGCGAGATTATCGGGATACGTGAAACCGGAGTCTTCCCACGGAAGCTCATAGCCTGGAATCTGGAGGTTGCCGACGCAATAAGCCGCGGTGCCCGCCACCACCAGCGACCCTCGTCCCGTGGCGTGGACATCACGAATCCGGCCCCCGGTGCCAGTTTCCGCCCCCGGGAACGGGGCCACTCCCGACGGGAAATTGTGTGTCTCGGCGGTGAAGATGATGTCGTAATGCAGCTCGGTACTGACGAGTGGCGATGGGTTACCTATGTTGGCCGGAACGATGGTCCTGATCGGGTACCCCTTGATGGCGCTGGAGTTGTCCTTGAATGCGATCACGCTGTTGTTCGGATTCGCCTTCAGCGGATCCTGTATCAAGGCGATCAGGTGTTTCGGTTGCTCGTGGCCATCTATCACCAAGCGTCCCTTGAAGAACCAGTGCCGTGAATGCTCGCTATTGGACTGTGCGATGTCGAAGCACTCGACGTTCGTTGGATCACGCTTGAGTTGCTCGGCGAACAGCTGCGTGTAGTAGTCCAGATCCCACTCGTCGAACGCCAGTCCCATTTCCCGGTTCACCCGTTCCAGTGCAGCTCTCCCCTCGTCCATCAAGGGGATCTCGAACGTGGGCTCCGGCGCTATGCCGGTGTCGAAGGCAGTGAGGGGTTCCGGGTACGGACATTCGGTCATGCGATCGTGCACCAGCGACAGGAACACCGACTTCTGCGGCTCCGTCAGGGGTGAAGCCATCTCCAGCAGGTAGCGACGCGACCTCTCGATGCGACTGATCTTGGTGAGCCCACATGAGTGGCACACTGACACGGCATTGGTGGACCACGCCGTCGAGAAATTCATGCGCGGTCCGACCTCGAGCACCGAATCGGAGTGCAGGAAAGAGCACACACCGAACCGACCCGGCTCGAAGGTCTCTGCCAAGAGCCAGGCGAGCTTGCGAGACTCCTCGGCGGTAAGCTCGCTCTCAGCCGAGAGGTTGAAGCAGAACTCGCTTGCGATGTCCCGAATCGCGGACGACACTCGCTGCCGTGCAGTCTCAAGCAGGGCGTTCTTCCTGGCTTCCGACAGACCCGGTGTTCGGTATAGATGGATCAGGCTCATGTGGTGTTGTGAGTGGAGTGTTCGACTCCCCAGCCTACAAGATCGTGCTGCCGGGCTCTCACACCCGCTGCAGCACCCAGATAGCGCCGGTTGACTCTTGATCGATGAACTCGCACTCGCCTTCCTGGCTGGCGATGTACGTTTGCAGGAGTTGTGCTGCCTTTGGGTGGCGCTCAGCCACCCCCGCGGCACGCCTGCTGACGTGATGAATGTAATCGAGGTTGATGGCTCTGGTCTCCTCGGCTGAGTAGACCCGCTCCTCTACTACGGTATCGCCATGCGCCTGCAGACACTCGATGGTATGGTCGTGTGACGCTAGATGCCCGTAGCCGGTGCAGTCTGCCGAATCCACACGGTTCAGGAATCCATCGTCTTTGACCATGTGCCCTCCCGATCTCACCGCCTTTCTCGTGCTGCCGACACGCTGATCGAGCCTGTCGAGACTTCCTCTCGTCACGAGGGCCGTATTGCCACTGAGACCCGTGACGACCAACTCAGCGCGACCGTTTGAACACCGCGATTACGTCTCGCGTATGTCCCGAGCCCTGGCTAGTATCGAAGACCGACACCAGCTCCCAGCCCTCTCGGCCGGCTCCGTTCAACGCTTGCTCGAAGGCCTCATGATCGACCTTGCCGCCGAGGAACCCGCCAGTTCGCATCGATACCGTCTTATATTCCCACTGCATCGGATCACCTCCGGGCTCTATGCCCTACCTATTGCTGTTGAGTGGTGCCCTCGAGAAGCCCCGCAGCGCGGCAAGCCACTCGCGGGTCAGCAGGTCCAGTACTCTCTTCCCCTTCTCTGCGGTGGCGAGAGTCGGATCGCCGAAGAGACCGGTCTCCGAGTATGCCGGATCCGTACTGTCGCGTGAGAACAGGCCTGGCTTGTAACCCGGGTACTGCACGCCAAGTCGATCGCCGTAGTCGGTGACCGCGCGGTCCATCTGCACCAGATCCGGCTGCAGATAGAGGTGGATCGACGTCTCCAGTTCATCCGCGTGGCCACCCACCTCCTGCTCTTGTATCTCCTCCGCCTCAGCGGGCTCGATGTCATCCCAGGACACCACCATCGTAGGTGTTCCCGTCTCGGTACGGATTTCCCTCGCGGCAACCGATAGCGGCAACCCGGTAGCCCGGGATATTCCGGTGTTCAGAAAGACGATGCGCTTGGCACCCTGTCTGACCAGCGACAGAGCTACTGCCTGGGCGTACTCTCGGAACACCTCCGGGTCGGCCACCTCGGTACCCGGAAAGTCGCGAAACGCCGGAAACCAACCGTGCAGGATCGGCGGAGCAACTAGTACCGGCAGTGAATCGACAGCCTGGCGGCAGAGATACTCCATCACCACGGCATCAGCGTTCATCGGCAGGTGCGGTCCATGTTCTTTGGCACCCGCGCCGAACGGTAGGATCACCAGCGGCGCCTCCTTCATGCGCTCTTCGGCATCGGGCCAACTCAGTTCACCCAGATATGCGCCGGCTGATTGCGCACTGGCGGATGCGGCAAGAAACATCGCGAAGAGGAATGGAGAGAGGAATTGCAGTCCAACCATCGTCTCCCTTGTCTGCTTCATCTGCTTCATCTCCTTTCTCTGTTCCCACTCCATTCACACTACTGCGCCTGAAACCCGACCCCCACATGCGTGCCGTCACAGAACGGCTTGTTACCCGACTTACCGCAGCGACAAAGCGCGACTCGGGTGTCGCGGAGCAATACGGTGCCGTCGCTCTTCAATATCTCAATGTCACCACGCAGGTAGCGTGGACCATCGGCCACAACGGTGACTGTGTTCTCGCTGACTCGAGCCGCCTGGTCTGCCACCCCTGAATACTCCAGTTGCAGTGCGCCGGTGGGACATCGCTCAATCAGCTCCAAGAATTCGGACGCGGACGCTGCATCGAGGTCCACCCAGGGCCGGCGCTTGGGATTGAACACCTCCGGCAAGCCGTTCACGCACTCGGCAACGCGAATGCACCGGTTGGAGTCATACAGGACCTTGATCTCATCAGTGCCGAACTCGAACACCCTGCTTTCCATACCTCAACTCCTTCTCGCATGCTGCTTCCAACTTCCCCCTTTTGCCGTTCACTCCGCCGTCCGCCTCACATACGCCGCCCCATCCGCGGTCTTGCAGCCCGTCTCACCCTGAGCCCACTCCACCCTGTCTTCCTCTCAGCCGCGGCAAGAGTCCTCTCCAGCCGCTCGTTTCAAATGCCTAGTGCGGTCAGCGCCCGCTTCCTGGCGTCACGCACGACCGTACCTGCCTTTGAGGTTCCTGTTCCTGAACACGAGAGCCGAGCCGAACGTGAACGCTGCCACCGCTCCGAGGATGATGGCCATGCGAAGCCACGGTTCTCCCGCAGCCTGTCTCCTGGCCGCGATGGCTACCAGCGTTCGGATCCACTCGATACCGGCGAGCACCAACGCCACCTGCGTGGCCAGGACCACCCACGGTCGACGAACGAGCAGGATGAGTGGGAACGCGAGGCCCAACAGAGTGAGAGCCGCGTTGTCCGCGCGAGAGAAGTGCGCGGCTATGAGGAGCGCGCTCAAGAGTACCGGCAGCAGCCACCTGAAGTTCATCGCAGCGGTTTCACCTCGCTGGAACGGGACAACGTCACGACGATCGTGACTGAAACCACGGCCCGGCCACGCAACAACATGGGCATATTGCTTACACCAGCGTGACTGGCACGTTGTGATGTCCGAGATAGATGGAAGATCGTAAAGAAACGTAAAAGGGCCAGTCTGGGAGGAGCGACGCGGCCCGTTCCGGTCAAGCACGATCAGATGGTCTCGAGAGATTCCCTGGTGAGCTCGTTTTGTACCTCGCCCGTGTTCAAGGTGGAAGCCGGCTCGAACAGGAGAACCTGTGCCTCGCCATGTGCCACGGGCAGGTGCTCGACACCGCGCGGCACGATGAAGAACTCACCCTCGTGCAACAGTACGTCGCGATCTCGCAGCTTGATCGTGAGCCGCCCACCCAACACCAAGAACAGCTCATCTTCCCTGTCGTGCTTGTGCCAGATGAACTCGCCCTCGAGCTTCACGAGCTTGACGAGTTGCCCATTCAGCTCTCCGACGATGCGTGGATTCCAGGTATCAGAGAACAGGCTCAGCTTTTCCTTCAGGTTTACCTTCTCCAGCTTACACCTCCACGGTATTCACCGCACCCACTCTTCCATGAATCGCTGCCCCTGTTCCTTCTCGTCCACCAGAGCCTGGAAGATCGCTCTCAGGTGCTCGTACGGGAACGTCCCGATGATCATGCGATTGTTGACGATCATCGTCGGCGTGGAGCGGATTCCGTGTTCGTACCGGTCTGACGTCTTGTCATACTCCGCTCCGGTTTGGATCATCCGCTGTAGCAGGTCCATCGTACTTGAGTCGGTGAGGGCAGCTTCAACTTGGTACCTGCGTGCCAGCTCCTCACGCCATTCCGGCGTGCGCGCGGCCCGGAAGTTGTCCCAGATCTCATCATGGATATCCAGGAACTTCGCAGGGTCATGTATCGCCATCAGGGACACGTCACAGGCCCCGGGATGCAGGTCCTTGGCAACCACGTCGTTGCACTTGGCTTCCAGTGGAAACACCTGGAAGGCGATGTTGATCTTACCTGCGAACTCAGCCTTTAATCTGTCCAACTGTTCAGCCAGATAGAGACAATCGGGGCACAGCAGGTCGGCATACTCGACGATCTGGATCGGCGCGTCCGCTAGGTTCTCAGTCGACTTCGCGGTCCAGTAGGGTGAGATGAAACTGGGCCACGCGACCTCAGGGAGACTGTAGTACTGCTCCACCACCTGAGCTGCCATTCCAACTTGCGCCTGTTCCTTAGCCAAGTGGTACTCTCTGAACCCATAGGCCCCCCCAAGCATCAGAACACCAAAGACCGCGAGGTGCTGTGGTGACGGATTGAAGAACTTGGCGAGAAGACCGGGCTTCTCATGGTCGATGCCGTACTTCCAGAACAAAATGAAACTGGCGATAGAGGAGACATAGAAGCCACTGCACAACAGGCACAAGCTCCCGAGATAGAACACGGCGAAGAGCAGCAGCGCCACAACGCCGACCACATTCACTAGTGAGATTGCCTTGTTGGTTCTCTCCAACGCCTCGGAGGGGAGGATGGCGCCTATGCACACCAGCAAGCCCACGAACATCCCGAAATAGCCCAGCGGCACCTTGCCTATTGCGGAGATGACCGAATACGCCGAGCTGTCGCAATTGAAGAATGCGTTGATGTCGCAGAAGGAACCCTCGAATATCGATTCGGGGAAGTTCGCAGCGAAGTAGTGCTCGATCGTCATGATCGAAGCGACGATCATTCCAAGGCCAAACAGGAAACTGAGCGCTCTGCGCCAGGTGTTACCCTCAAGTGTCAGCGTTTGCTGCACAGATACCTCCTAGTGGATCAAACCAATTGTACTGGCACGGTCGAGATCGTGTCGGGTGATCCAGTGAATAAATCGTGAAGAAAACTTGAGGCGAACACCTGTCAGCCTACTTGCCGTAGAGCGCGTTGACTGTGACTCTACAACCTGTTTCTGTCGGAATCTCGAGGGTCTTGCTGGGTACTACTGGCTGGAGTCCGTGCAGGGCCATCTCCGCATCCAATTCGTCGGCCTCGAGCAGAAACACCGGGCCCGCGTCGAACCCCCCATACACGTGAGCCTCGCCGGGAACGGGCTTGACGCCCTCTCCTTTTGGGTCTGTTCGCGGCGTGAAGTTGGCGACCAGCACCAATCCGCCTGTCTTGAGCACCCGCGCCGTCTCGGCAAGTGCCCCGTTCCACTGTTCACGGCATGTCGCGTTGTGGTACAGCCCCAATGACACAACCAGATCGAACCACTCCGTGCGGAACCGGCTCAGGTCTTCCATAGCGCCAATGGTCACTCGGCGTTCCGCTTCTTCGCTCCCCACGCTGGCAGCGACTCGCTCCCGAGTGCGTTCCACCATCGCGCGAGAGGTATCCAATGCGTAGAAGTCGAATCCTCGTTCGGCGACTACGACCGTGTTCCGTCCACCGGCACATCCGAGATCCAGAACTCTCGTTTCCGCCGGTACCGTGTAGCACGACAACAACTCGAGCAGCCGCTGATCCGGCTCTCGAACCGAAAACCTCTCGACCTGTTCCGGGCGTTCCCAAAATGGAGACGGGTCAGGCACCCCTCGCGCTCCAGCCCCTCTCTGCACCGTACTGCGAGTTCTCAGTCGGATCGGTGGGCAGCTCTTCCGCCGACACATCGACGAATCCGTCGAGTTGGGCACGCGCCCCCTTCATGGCCAGAACCACATCCGACTGTATGGCAGCGGAGTTGACGTGTATTGATTGGATGCGCCCCTCACCCACAGCGACAAGCAAGTCTAACGCGCGTGCCAGGTACTCCTTTGGGTAAGGCAATAGAGACTGAGGTCTGAACTGACACGCTGCAAAAGCTTGGGTGTCATCGGCGAGGAGTTGGCTGTAGCGTCCCCAGAGATCACCGGCGAGTCGGAGGTGCTGCTGCTCGTTGGCATCCAACTCGGCTGGCGGGTCGTCTTGGCCCAACAGAGGTCTGGTCTTGAGCCAAGTGGCTTTGAGGTTCCTTGCTTGCGCCACGTCGTATTGTCCGGCACGCCGGGCTTCTTGGGCCGTTTCAATCAGGTGGCTTGCCAACAACTCCTGAGGGTCGGGCAACTCCCGTTCAGCGAGCGGCGTTGGTGGAGGTCGGTTCTGCTTCACGTAGATCCATACTAGAGCCAGTACCAGTACCAAGCCGACTACGAACCATGCCATCAATCCCTCCGATCTGTCAGTTGTCTGGTACGGCCGGGAAGCAACGGATCGCGAACAGGGAGTCACCGAGAGTGAGGCGCGTGATTGCTGACGGCATGGCAATGGCAGGCGGGGAATACATGTGGCACAGCCTGAGCCTCTCCCCCCTAGCCATGTATGGTCGTGTCACGAGCAGGAGATTCACCCGATGGTCATCTGTGGTGGATCGAGCCGCGCCACAGAATCCACAGCCAGGCAACCAATGCCAGCAACCCGATCAACAACCACACCAGCTCGCCGGGCCGGCCCAGTCCCCGTAGTCTGGTCGCGACTACTCCAATGCGGCTTGCCAGCCGTCGTTTGGCTTTCGCGATCCAGGTGTCGAAGCCCATCAAGGACACGATACGATCAGGCACCCCGTCTGCAAACATGGAACCCTCCACTTTCATCCTACCACAATAGGCGCGAGGACTGTCCCCGTTCGAGTCAGGAACGACATCGTTCACCGCCTACCCGTTCTGTCCCGCTGCAACGCGGCCATTTCCACCAGGCGTCGCAGTTCCCCGATCGGGTGTTCGTGATCATCCACCTGAAGGCGGAGCACAACATCGTTGTTCAGCCACACACCACCGTCTTCCTTGACGATCAGCATGGCGGCGGACTGCATGCCACGTTTGTCTCCTCCAGCAACCTGGCCAGCTTCCAAGGCAGCCAACAGTCGAAATGACAGGTGGCCCTCGGTCTCCTCGAATGCGCGTACCATTTCCTCAACCACAGCGGGACCGGCCAGGATGTTGCCTTGTGCGGAGCAGTAATCTCCGATCTTGTGCCCGGCCCAGTCGCTTGCCTTGGGACCGGTGTGCGTGGCAACCTCGCCTCTAGCATTCATGACCGAGAACTGCCGTCCCTCTTCGGGCCAGCGCTCGGGCAGCGGATCCGGATCGTCCTCCAGAATCCTCTGTACAATCTCGCTCGGGTCAAGACCCTGCCGCAGCAGCTGCAAGCCCTGCGGTCCATAACTCACGTCAACCCAGGCTTGGGTGGCCACCACCCCAACTCCAGCTTCCCCCCAGATCACACCATTGCCGACAGAAAAGACCCTCGACTGGACGGCTGCCCCTATCTCACCAGTCGCCGGATCGTAGCCCAGTATCGAGAATGTCGCGACGGGTGACCTGGTGTCTCCTCCAGCAATCGTGTTCTGCTGAGCTGATAGTGCAGCCAGTGGTGTCATGGCCAATAGCAGCGCGACCGCACTGGCTCGGCCGCGGCAGGTTTGCGGTGTCTTCATGAATATTGCTCCAGCGTCGTAGATGGGTCTGGCCTCTGACGAATTTCAGTCTGCGCTCCCCGTCTACTCTCCGAGTTCAATGAAGCTGGGCGCATGATTCTCGGCCTCGAGGAAACGGACGAAATCATCGGTACTGATGTTCGTGGTCATGGCATTGTCCAAGGGGTGGAAGTTCATCGTCTCCGCCGCACGTAGTTTCTCATCCAGTGCCACCGTGACATGACCACCCTTGTCATTGATGACCGCAAACGGCGTCACAGCACCTGGGATCACACCCAGATACTTCATTAGGCGATCGGCGCTGCCGAACGAAAGGCGACCCGCACTCAGCCGGTCTGCCAGATCTTTGAGATCCACTGCGCGGTCTTCAGGACACACAACCAGCCACATCGAGCCCTTCTTGTTGCGCAAGAAGAGGTTCTTGGTATGGCACCCGGACAGCTCTCCACGAAGCGCTTTGGCCTCCTCGACCGTGAATACCGGTGCATGTTCCGTGGTAGAGCTTTCTATTCCGAGTTTCGCCAGTAACCGAAACAAATCCTCGGGTCGCGCCGGACCTGAGCCGTCCGCGAGCCGCCCGTCTCCGGGTCCGGTCACCGGCACACCATATCACTCGTGACCTCACCGCTCAACAACATCTCAGACACCTTGTACGACGATCATGTTGCTCTCGGCAGACTCATACCGGATCCACTTCGCTTTACCGTACGCATCCGAATCCCACCACTCTCTCGCCCGCTCAAGAGTGGGAAACTCTAGCACCACCACCCGTCCCGGCTCCCATTCCCCTTCGAGAACCTCCGCGGCCCCACCCCGTACGACGTACTTCCCGTCATATGCTGCCACGGTCGGAGCCGCCAGCTTCTTGTACTCCTCGTATCGGATGGGATCCTGGACCTGAATGTCTACTATTATGTAGGCTGCCATGGTTCACTGCTCCGGGATTGGTTGGTCGCGTAACCCGAGCCGTCCAGTCGAGCTGCCACCGGGACTTCTTCCAGCCACTCAGGAAACCCCTGCTTTGAGAACATCAGCACAATAACAGCCCATATATGGTCAGGTTGGAACGTCGAGCCGCGACGCCTCCGCACCGCAGTTCTTCACGTCTCGCACATCCCGTCTGCCTTCACTGTCTCCCCGCAACTAACACGACGCGTCGCGCCTCGGTATGAACCTGGGGACTCTGCTACAGTAAGCGGAATACTCTGCACCGAACCGCCCCCGCAGCTCTCGCTCCTCCAGCACCACGATCAGGTACAGTGCGGGAATACACAACCCAACGGCAACGTAGGCTCCCAGATAGTCGGCAAAGAGAGCGTACGCGAGACTCAATAACAAGACCTCGACATAACGAGGGTGGCGAATGGTACCGTAGATGCCGTGTGTGAGAAGCGTGCCTTTGTCCGACTTGGACAGCTCAGGCATTCCAGCCAGGACGCTGTATTTCAGGTGTCTCCTTCGTTTGACCGCGATCACCATTCCCACCACCAGACACAGGGCTGTCGGCACCAGCAATACATAATGCGTGCCAAGATCGCGACCGAGCAACGCGTCACGCAGCACGAATAGAATCGCCATCAGCACCACGACAAGCGGCGAGAGAATCCCGTAGGTCCACCCCCCACCAAGCTTGCGCCAGAAACGGATTAAGGGATGAATGGCAAACCAGAGTAGGACTCCGGGCGGGAGACTGACCATCAGCGCAACACCAACGATGTACCTTGCAGTGTTCATGGCACTTCGGTATCGCCACCTATCCCTGCTTGCGCCGCGTGAACTTGAGACCCGACCATGTCGAATCGATGGTGCATATCTTATAGTCAACCAGGCCCGCCGCCAAGCCGAGCTTCCGCACCACAGCTTGCGTCAGATCGCTGGTCATCCCGGAAGCCTTCTTCGGCCAGGCGATCCAGATCCCACCCTGTCCGGTCAATTCCGCCATACGGGCAATGCGCGCAGTCAGATCCTTGCTGGAATTCGCAAACCAGATGATCAAGTCTGGCTGCCCCCGGGCTGTGCTTTGAAACGTCACGCCCCTTGGCAGCACGCCAAGCTGCTGGTCGAATCCGTGGGGTGCGTTGATCAAAGCCACCCGTGAGTTCTCCTTGATACCCAACTTCTTTGGTAGTGGCGTCCCGGCATAGCCTGCTAGCACCGACTCGGGCACCACCGGATCCGCCGGCGGCGCCGCTATGGCTCGCTTCAGTGCGCTGCGAATCCGGCTCCAGGTGGTGTACACAGCATCGGGCAGCTGTGATCTGATCTGTCCGACCTTCTCGGAGTCTCCTCCTACAAACACGAGAGGCACTCCCCGCGTAGTCTTCGCATGCCTGATGGCCAGACCGACGTCGCGCCCTTGCCCAGGAAGCCGAGAGAGATCGATAACTAGGGCAGCAGGTGGATTACGCTTGAGATCCTGAAGGGCTACTGGGGTCAGTGGTTCACAGTCGACACTATATCCAGCGCCCCTGAGTCTGTCCGCCTTCGCCTCGGTCTCGGCTACGTTCCAGTGGATCAAACGGATGCGATGCATGGGCTCTCCCGTACCGAGGGATACTCCACCGCGTGTGGGGAACATCGCCAGCTCGTCGCGGGTAACCACGGACTCCGATTGCAGCTCCGGGGCAGTTGCGAAGTGCGACCCGACTGACTTCTTTTGCTCACTGTTGTAGGACTGAACTCCAAGATACATAAGCTGACAGCAAAGAGGAGAGCATACGTGATCAGACATACAGTCCGCCGCAGCACGACCAGCGTGATGCTTCTGGCAGCCCACCTTGGCTTGGTCACAACCGTACAGGCCCAGGACAAGGAAATCGGCACGTTCTTCACGACAGAGTTCACCGCGGTGTGGACGGCCGGCAACGCCGAGTCGAACACACTCGGATTGGCCACTGTGCTGCGGAACGTATGGGAGAGTGCAGAACTCAAGTTCGAAGGCGGAGCAGTGCGGTCCGAGTCATCCCTCAAGACACGGACTGCCGTCGGAACAACAGACAACTTCCAGATCCAGGAGCAGACCACGACCGAGAAGACTGCTGAGGCTTACTACCTCCGCGGCCGTTACGACCGGCAGATTGGTGAGCATTTCTTTGGATTCGCTGGAGCTGATTGGCTCCGCAATACATTCGCCGGAATCGACAGTCGGATCCTGCTGGCCGCCGGTGCAGGTAACAGCTGGATAAACAGCGACCGAGTCAGATTCAAGACCGATTACAGCGCCACATACACTTTTCAAGAAGACGTGGTGGAGAATCCGTTCGTCAAGACCAAATTCCCCGGTGTGCGGTTTGCGTATGACCTCTGGGCAAAGCTGACTGAATCAACCGAGTTTTCCAGTGCCCTGACCAATGACGTGAACCTCGACAATACCAAGGATGTCAGGCTCGACTTCACCAATGCTATTGCCGTCGCCATAAGCTCGAAACTCGCCCTCAAGCCGTCCCTTCAGTTGCTTTGGCGCAATACCCCTTCACTCACCGACGTAGGCCTGGTAGCGACCGACGGAACGCCAACCGGTGAGAACGTGACCGTACCGCTCCAGAAGGTAGACAGCTTCTTCAAGATCGCGCTGGTCGTGAGACTCTGAGGTCCAACCGCTCCCAGCCGAACGGAAGAGCAGGTGAACGTGGCCGGCATGCTACTACGCGTCCGGCCACAAGCTCCCCCCGCGCACTGCGGCAAGGCCAACGCCACAGGCCCGGGCGTCAACAAAGTTGAACGATTAGCGCCCGCTCGATCCCTTCGTCAGGGCTAGTGTAGATCACTCGTGGCGATCCTGCTGTGACAGTTGGACCACGTCCGTGCGGCGCACCAGCACTCCGTCGCTCTGATCTACCGTCTTGGGAGTGACTGATACAGTCTGTAGGTCGGTGGTGAGTTCGATCTGACCGCGGGAGAACTGTTCGAGGCCGTCACCCAACGAGAGTATCGCAACGAGTGCTCCGACCCCTATGATCACGCCAAGTGTCGAGAGCACGGTCCTCAGCGGATTGGCCCGCAGCGTCTCAATGCCAACCACCAATGACGTTGCAGATACGAGGTTCATCCGGCAGCGGTTCTCACTCCTTCAGCACCATGTCGATGCATACTACAGCTGCCAAAATGAGCTGTCGAAGCGGGCTGTCCAGAGGGATGTCATCGGATATCTGCAACACGTAGTTGTCAGCACTAGTAAAGAACTCCTTACCGATGCCCGCCCACTTCTTGGTGACGTGAGCCAGTTCTCTGTCTCCTGCCTTGAAGTGAAAGTCCCAGCCTGTCCACTTTCCCTGCAGGTGGCACAACGGGCGGTCATCCTTGTCCAACACTTCGAAGGCCCCACCTATGGACAGCAGTCTCTGGTGAAACCCACCCAGGCGCGCGTTTGACTCGTCCAGTACAGTCACATGAGAGCGCCAGAACGACACCCCACGGGTCACTCTGACCAACTGACGGCCATCGCGCGCACAGATGCGTATGTCGAACGGAGTCATACGCTTGTAGTTGGTGAAACGCAACAGCTTTGTGATGGGCCCTAGACTCTCTTCCCGACACAGCATGACCATGTCGCCGGTCGCCGGATCGAAGATGTCATAGTTGTTGGCCGCTTTGAAAACACCGACATGTTCCTTGACCAAGAACAGGTTCCTGCTGAGACACTCGTGCATCAGTCGTTCCTCATGCGCCAAGGGATGGCTGGGATAGCAGACGGCAGTTCAGCGGTCAGCCCGGCCACAGCCAACCGAAGACTCCGGCCGTGAACAGTCCGTAGGCGAGTGAGTCGATGAGATGCTTGCCTACCGCACTCCAAGGTCGACCGAACCACACGGCATCTTGCACCACTCCTGCACCGTACGCCAACCAGGCTACCGTGCCAGTGATGCGAAAAACTGCAAGGTATGCAGCCCCTTGAGAGATGGTCCGACTTGCTACGTACGCCACACAGAAACTCACAGCTAGGTAGTATACGAATGAGAGGACCATACCCTTGGCCATCGTCGGAACGCCTCTCGGAACAACTGTCATGAAGCCGACAGGCCCGTCTTCGAATTGCTTCAGTACTTCCGGTCTCTTTACTTCTTCCCTTGAGGACAAATGGGGGATGTCGTACTGTCCGGGCGGTAGGTTCTGCGGCAGCAAAACATTGCGCACTGCGCCTTCATCGGGAAAACCTCTGTAATCGGACTTGTGGTGCGGGAGTACAGTCCAGATCACAGCACTGACGACCCAGATAACAACAGCGGACAGCAGGATCGCAAGCCAGAGTGAGCCAATTGTAACCACGCGAACCTCCCTTACTCAAAAAGGCGCCAAGTCACTGCTTGACATGCGTCGCCCAGGCGACCCATACAAGAATCAGGTTCATGCCTCAGGCTTGGGGTAAGATTACGTGCTAGCGGCTGCTTCGCCAGGAACCGAACGGTCGCCGACAGCCCCGGCCAACCGGCGTTTGAACCGGCGGTTGCAGCGGGGCTATTTCAGTACGAAGCTCGCCCTGACTTCGGCGGTGACCGCGAGCTGTCCTGGAGTCATAGGCCCCTCAGGTTCACCTGACTGCCCACCCACATTCTGTATCACGTTCTGGGTCATGGCACCCCGCGACCGCATGCCCCACCACGACCCGTACGACGACCACCAGCCGGCGTAGCCTTCCTGAATCGAACGTGGTTCCCCAACCTCGAGCCCGAGCTCGGCCGCCATCGCTACGGCTTTCTCTTGGGCCGCTTTCAACGCCTGAGAGCGCGCCTGGTCGCGGTATCTTCTCAACTCTGTCGTGCGGAAATCGATCCCATGCACGTAGTTCGCTCCAGCCTCGAGGACGCCAGACAATAGCGACTCGAACTTGTCGATGTCCTGCAACGTCACCACCAACGTCTTCCGCACTGCGTACCCGAGGAAATTGCGCCGCCGGTCGTACTCATATTCGTAGCGAGGTTCGACGTTCAGATAGTCAGTCTGAAGATGGCGTCGGCTGATCCCATGCTCGGAAGCTACAGCGAGGATTGCCTGTATCCGAACGTCGTTGTCGGCCTTGGCCACCGCCAGATCGAGATCGAAGGTCTCGACGCCGAGGGTCAGTAGCACCTCGTCGGGCGTTACGCGAACCTCGGCGCGACCTGAGACACTTATCAGTGGCGGCTCACCCGATTCCTGAGTCCAAGCGTGCGTCGATACTGTAAGGACCAATGTCAGTAGCGCCCCAAGGATTCTGGTCATCATTCAATCTCTCCGGTTACTGATTCCAATTCGCATCACTCTCGCTCAACGGGTCGACCAGATATGCCTGATCCAGGGCACTGCCAAGCTCACCGAGTCCACATAGTTCATTACTTCGTAGTGGCCAATACCATCCACCGCGACGAACTCGATCGACACCCCCTTGGTTCCGAGATCCTCCACTGCCTGTTCAACCCTGTCAAAAGCAATCAACTCATCGGCGCGACTGTGAACGACGAAGAACGGGATGTCGCGCAGGCTCTCGCGCCAGCGTACCGTACCTTCCCGCAAGAAGCGCCGATACTCCGGTTCCTCAGTGTTGTCCCCGCGGGTCACCGTCGGCGCTGTGGCGATTGGGATCGCGGCGCTAAAGAAGTCCGCGTGTTCAGCGGCCATATACCAGGTGCCCAGCCCCCCCAGGCTGAAGCCCGTAATGACCACCCGCCGGGGGTCTATCTCGAACTCCGACCGGACCTGATCTATGACGGCCCAGATGGCACGCTGACTGCGCGGACTAAGCCAGTCACGTTCGGGGGCATCCGGAGCCACCATGATCGCTCCCAGCTCCTCGAAGGCCGGAGCGATGAGTCGGATGAGAAAAGTCAATCCGTAAAAGCTCGGCAACTCACCTTCCCAGCTGTGGTGTAACGCAAGGATCAACGGCACAGGCTGATCCAGATCTGCGTCCTCCGGCAGGGCAAGGGCGTATCGCACCTCGGAGCCATCTTCCAACGTGAGAGTTCTCCGCTGGATCTCTGAGTTGACCGGAGTTGAATAGGTCGTAAGGAGAATCAGGCACAGCTGCAAAACGTTCACGGTCTCGGTCCTTTCAACACTGGCTGTCGGCCACGGGTAGTGCGCGGGTCGCGCCCGGCACACCGTCACTCTGATCCAACTCACAGCGACATCCCGCTAAACCGGATTCCGGTAGTCGTAGCCATGAGAGGCTGACTCGGTTAGAGGAGAATAGCGCCTCAAACAGCACGAAGTGGTATCTCATATGTGGGGTCCGACTGTATGTCGGCGCAGTCTGACCGCGAAGCAAACCGCCATTGTTCAGACCGACCGGTCGCTTTATCATAGCTCCATGTCACCGGCAGCGTCGCGAAGCAGACTCATCCGCGAAGCCAAGGCACTCATGCTGGCAAAGGGATACTCCGGCGCCACAGTTGACGCAATCTGTCGGGCAGCCGCAGTTAGCAAGGGTAGTTTCTACCATTTCTTCCATTCCAAGGAGCAACTCAGCCTAGCCGTTCTTGACGAGTACTTTTCGTCCACAATCCAGCCACTGGTGAACGGGCCCTTTGTAGCGATCGATGATCCGACTCAGCGCGCTCTGGCGCTCATAGATCATGCCGCAGCAATCTCCGAAGAGATCTGGGCCGAGGGATGTCTGCTGGGCAGCTTCGCAGTGGACCTGGCTGAGACCAGTCCCGAGATCCGCGAGCAGGTATCCAACCGGTTCCATCGTCTTGAGCGAGAGTTGGCTCAGGTCTTCGCGGCGGCCATTCTCGGGAAGACCGGACACGACACACCGGCACCTGAAGAACTGGCCGGGCACTTCATAGCGGCAATCGAAGGATCCATCGTTCTGGCCAAAGCTCACAACGACACTGAGCGCATTGCCCGGACAATCCGCGACTTCGGGCGGTACATACGGCTGCTAATCAGCTGACCCAGCAGTTTCTCCGCTGCCTGCTGCACCTGACCGACCAGCATTCTGGTTGCCACTGTCAATCTGAGCTGAACTCGCGAGAAGATGCAGAGTCTCCTCATGAAGCATCCCGTTTGAAGTCACGAGACTGCCACCATAGATGGTACGCTCTCCCTCCAGTGTCGTGGCACATCCTCCTGCTTCCTCTACGATCACTTGCAGTGGCGCGATGTCCCATGGCTTCACGATTGGGTCGATAGCGATCTCTCCTGCGCCTTCTGCAACGAGCACGTGCTGGTAGAAGTCGCCGAACCCTCGTGTGCGCTCGACTCGATTCATGAGGCCCAGCAATCCTTCCGGGGCCCCTGGCTCACCGATGCCGCCTATGTTGCTGTGGAATAGCTGAGCCTCCGCCAGCGCCCCCACCTTGGACGTTCTCAACAGGCGGGATCCACTATGAGCCCCACGGCCGCGTTGGGCGCTCCAGCGCAGTCCCATGGCAGGGGCCGACACGACCCCAGCAACCACTTCGCGGTCAACTTCAATGGCGAGTAGGGTGGCGAAGATGGGTATGCCGCGTACGAAATTCCTCGTTGCGTCGATAGGATCGATGATCAGTCGAACCTCTGAAGATTCAGCGGTCTCGCCAAATTCTTCCCCAAAGACGGCCACCCCCGAGCAGCGCCTGGAGATCACTGCTCTGGCTCTTTCCTCTATTGCCCGATCCGCTTCGGTTACCGGAGAGCAGTCGCTTTTCTCCTCAATACGCAGGTCCTTGGCCCGAAACAGGTGCAGCGCAATATCATCAGCCTGGTCGGCTACGTCGTGCAATAGGGTGAGCCACTCGATCGTTGCTGCTTTCATCGGCGGCTGATCAAGACCGGGGATTCACTGTTGTGTCGCAGCCAAGCGCCCGTTCATACTCAATCATCTGATACTTATCGAACAGTTCACCCGGATACCGAGCGACCTCGACGAAGCCGCAGTCCTCGTACATGGTCCGTGCAGCAGCGAAGAAGGGATGCTCATCGGTCTGCACCCGCGCCCTGGTAAAACCTGCTCTTGTGAATCGCCCCAGGATCTCGCCTATCTGCAGCTGCCCATATCCCTGGCCTTGGTATTCCGGCAAGATGCAATTGTGACCCAGAATACCTACCGCGGGCCAGCTCGTTGGATTCCACGACGCGAAGCCGATGACATGGCCGTTCATCGAAGTAACGAAACCGCTCCCCCCTATGGTGTCAGGTTCCTCGAACACGGCGGTATCGTACGCCTGCCAGTCCGCGAATAGCTCCGTGACCTTGTCTGCCTGCAACTCTTGCAGTAGCGGGGCATAACTCACTGCCAACATGCGGTATATCAGTCCACGCCCGTAATGCGCAAATGGAGTGAAGGCAGTCATTCTCCGTCGCGACCACCGCCGGGAACAAACTGGACAACCCCGTCCGACGCTACCTCGCAGCGATAGATTCGGATAGCCACATCTGTCCAGATCCGTTCCTGCAGAATCTCCATCGCGTCCTGTTCCTGCCTACGGCGAATCTCCTTGGCGGACGAGGTTGGCAGTATGCGCCTATAGTCACCGCAGATAGCCTCGTCGGGTCCGTCGGTTGCAGGGCCGTGAAACAGCAGGATGATCTGCTCGATGCCATGAGCGGTGAGAAGGAATTCGCACTCTTTTCGGAACGAATGAGCCCTGGTGAATTCGATGCCACTTGCCGCTAGTGCCCCGGCACCACCAGGGACATACAACCGGTCATATCGGGCGATCCCAAGATGACCGTTCAGAAAATCGTCGACTGCCTGCTGAAAGCGCCCGTCGGAACAGCAGACAACCAAGGTTCGGGGAAGCTCGCTGTCCCACGTTCCTTCCCAACGATAGACCTCAGAGATCATGGATTTCACCGACAATTCGATAGTGCACTCAACTCCATTTCTGAACTTCGATAATGTTCCCTTCAGGGTCAGTCAGGTATCGAATCTCGAGCCTCCCGATGCCTGCCACCTCAACCTCCTCCCTCTCACCTACCGGACTTCCACCATTGGCAACTATCACTCGAGATACTTCAGCCACATCGTCCACCGCGAAGGCGATATGTGAAAAGCCGGGAGTGTTGGCCACGATCTCTGGTCTGGCAGCTTGTTGGGTATAGCTGTATACCTCCAGCGTGGCAGCGCCCCCGGGCAAGCGCAGGTGAACACCCTGGATGTGGGATCCAGCTACTCCAGTGACTCGATCCAGCCATTGCCCTTGCTGATCACGTTCCGGCAAGACTCGCTGACATCCAAATACGGTCTCATAGAAGGCGGCCAGCCGGCGCCAATCTTTGGCAATAACATTCACGTGCACAAACCGAAGTGGCATTGTTCGTACTCCTCATGGTGGCGCATTGCTACAACTCGGCCAGCTTCTCTGCATCCCCCGACCACCCGGGACGGAATCCACCGACGGGGACCACCACTCCCAGCGGCCCCAGGACACCGGTCGTTGGGGGGCGGCCCATGCAAGCTCAGTCCATTGTGGGGTGGAGGTTGGGTTGGCCAAGATACGCCATTAATGCCCCTCATCCTGTCGCTCAGGCTGGGTCCACTCCCTTATCAGGCGCATCTGTTCATCTGACAACCGGGCCTTGCTGTGCATCAGCGCGTAAATCGCGGGCGGCATCCCTCCGCCCTCTACTTCCTCCCAGATCTCGTCCAGCAGGCGGGCCTCGTTCTCCACTGCACTCCAGTCTGAAAAGCTGAAGTGCCCGCGGGCCTCCTTCACATCATGGGCGATGAGCCACGACACCGGCGCAACATATCCATACCAGGGCCAATGCGTCTCGCTGGAGTGGCAATCGTAGCAAGCGTTTCGCAACACCTCCACAACCATCTGTGGCGCATCCACTTCAAACCGCACCGGTGGATTTCCCCGCTCGATCGGGTAGAGCTGAATGGCCACACCAGCGATCACGACAGCGAGCAGAACTTGAGACGACCGCCTCATCAATCACCTCGTTTGGTCAGAACATCGAAAACGTAACTTGATCCCCGCTCCACAACAAATGGCCGCACAACCACATCTGGGTGATCGATGCGGGCCCTCTGTCCAGAGGTTCTGCGCTCCGCCTCGATCCCCTAGATTCTCTAGCACCAGGTCTTGAGAGATCTCCCCAATGTCCTTGCCCAAACCCGACGCCCATGGCAATCCTCCAGCCCTCGCCCCTGAGGATGCACGATCCTTGATACAGGTTGCCAGGGCTTCGATCAATCATGGGTTTGCGACCGATCAACCCGTGGACATCGAGCCGCTCGAGTTCTCCAACCGCCTCATTAGACCGGCGGCGAGCTTCGTCACCCTCAACATCGCGGGGCAGCTGCGAGGGTGCATCGGCAGCGTGGAAGCGCGTCGGCCCTTGGTGCAAGATGTTGCCCACAACGCCTTTGCTGCGGCCTTCCGAGACCCGCGATTCCCTCCTCTCGCGGAAACCGAGTTCCACCCTCTGGAGATCCACATAAGTGTGCTTGGCCCCCCGGTTCCGCTGTCTGTAGAGAGTGAAGAGGAGCTACTGAAAACGTTGCGACCTGGAGTTGATGGGCTGATCCTCGAGGAGTCGACTTTCCGTTCCGTCTTCCTACCGCAGGTCTGGGACACCCTTCCTGAGCCGGCCCAATTCCTTGAACACCTGAAACTGAAGGCAGGACTTCCCGCCGGCTACTGGTCACCCCAGCTGCGTTTCAGGCGCTTCGTTGTGGAGGAGATAGGCGACGACGCAGAGGACCGCGACCTGCCGGCATAATAAGTGGCTACCGCCTGCGTTACGTCGAGCCGGCGACCGCTCGTCTCAGGTACCGCGCGGCGCCCAGGACAAAGTTGAATCTCGGCACCTTCGCTTGATATGCCGCGTAGTTGGCGCCAAGCTGCCGCAGACAAAAGCGTTCTTCCCGTACAGCTTGCAGGTAGAACATCAAGACCCCGACGACACCAAGCAATGTCGTCGAGATCCGTTGGCAACGTAGAGTGAATCCGACAACGAGGAGGATGTAGCCCAGATACTGCGGATGCCTGACGATCCCGTACACACCGCGATCCACCAACCGGTTCGTCTCAAAGTAGCTCCTTCCCTGTTCCACTTCACCATGCTTCTTCAGCAGATAGAAGGGCGGCACAAAGAAGGCGATCGAGAGTAGCAGAGCCACAGTGCCGGCGACGTAGAGACTGCTGCTTGCACCGCGTTCGATGAAGAGGTCCACAATGAGTAACGCCACAACAGTGGCCGCAGCGAACCAGTCGAATGCACATCGCCTAGGCGAGACTGTTCCGGCAGTCACACCGGATTACCTCCATGCGCTCGCACCCCTGTACCACCACCCTTAGGAGTAGTAGTCCACCCTACAGCCACACCCATCCCACATGCGCTCATACTCCTCGAGCCGACGTTGCACAAAGCGGCCTGCCTCTGCTTCGTCGGACAACCGGCGAACCACACGCTGCTCGGGAGACGGCTGTTCCACCGCAGCCAGACCCGCCTCGCCGCGGACGATCAGTAGATCGCCGGCCACAAACGTATCTCGCCGCTCGACCTGCTCGAAACTTCCGGCGACGGCCGCCCATTCGGCTGCCGAGATGGTGACTATGATCTCGGCTTTAAGACGCGCTCTCAGTTCCGCAGCCGTCATTCTCCTTGACCCGAGGTCCCGCTGCTGCACCTCACTTTTCAGCGGATCCAGACTGGTTGAAGAATACTAGCTGGACTCCCGCTCCCTGTCCTCATTGACAGAACGCAACACCACAGTCACAATTGACTGCAGTCATATTTGTGACACTGTTGTTGAGCCTGAGCGGAGAGAGCGATCGTATGGACTTGACGCCTGCATCCGATGTACAGCCGCTGAGCCGCCGGGAACGCAAGAAGCAGGAGATCCGTCGTAGAATCTTCCAGGCCGCGTTCGATCTCTTTCTGGAGCAAGGATTCGAGAAAACCACAGTTGAGGAGATCGCTGAGCGAGCCGACGTGGGGAAAGGCACCGTCTTCAATTACTTCCCACGGAAGACATCGTTCCTCGCTGCTCTGGCGGATGATTGGATCTCTCGACTGACGGAGGAGATGGGCCCCGTGGAGGAGTGGCGGGGCACGACGCGAGAGAAGCTCGAACGCGTATTCCAGTTTCTTACCGACCTCAGCGTGCGAAATCCAGAGCTCGCCCGCTATGCTCTGTTTGAGAGCCTGCGTCACATGCAGACGCGGACGTCCGTCGAAGACGAGCGAGGAGTTCGCGAATTCCTCGACATCACTCGTAACGTGCTGCGTCAAGGTCAGGCGTCAGGCGAAGTACGAGAGGATCTAGAGACCGAATACGCCGCGAACCTCATCGAGTCGGCGTTCCACCGAACCCTGGTGCTGTGGCTAAGGGATGGGGGTCCAGCGGGAACCCTCCACGAGGAGATTGCGGCCAAGCTCGACATCATCTTCAATGGGGTGGCACCGCGAATCCCAGCCAATGGCAACCGCGACAACCGCGCTCAGAAACAACGGGCGCGAGGGAAGAGACAATGAAAGTACCTCACTCCTGTCGGAAGATCGGGTTCCTACCCTACGTCCTATGGTCAGCGTGTGTTCCGGCACTGTTGGCGGCACAGGATGCTGATCCGGCAACAGCACTTCGGCTCGCACTGTCAGACGCCGTTGCCCGAGTTTTGTCTGAGAGCGAGGAGATTGAGGCTGCACGCTCCCAAGTCGACCAGGCCGCCGCCCAGATCACTCAGGCAACCGCCACAGCTCTTCCGCAGCTATCGAGTAACCTCACGTACAATCGAGCTATCAAGACCATCTTTGACGATCTAGGCGGTCCATCTTCAGAGGCAGACACGTCTGAGTTTGCAGATCTCTTCAAAGACCTCCCATTCGGCCGCCCCAACAACTACATCGCGACGGTCCAGCTGTCACAGCTGCTCTGGTCCGGCGGCAGTGTAGGCGCGGCACGGCGCGCGGCCACTCTTTTCCGCTCTGCGGCCCAGAACCGACTGGAAGAGGTCGAGGCCGACCTCACTCTCCAAGTCCGAACCGCCTACTTAAACGCGGTGATGGCCCAGCGGCTGCACGAAATCGCGCTGCAGAGTCGCCACGTTGCGGCAGCTCACCTCGAGCAGGTAGAGTCGTTCTATCAGGCCGGAACGACCTCGGAATTCGAGCTGCTCAGGGCCAGGGTGGATCTGGAGAATCGGGATCCGCCGGTGGTTCAGTCCGAGAATGCCGTCGAGTTGGCGTTGCTGGAGTTGAAGCGTCTGGTGAATCTGCCGGCCGATCAACCAGTAATCCTCACGACAGAGCTCGATCCCGAGATCGTGGAAATCGACGAGGAGCAGCTGGCTCGGCTTGTGCTGGACCGTCCCATCCTGCACGCCGCTCATGAGGCG
>Ga0209536_100003050_pt1 | contig 27085 bp, 25 predicted proteins | sample DeeMarSeWOR28_12_FD_187461 | JGI IMG/M metagenome (GOLD analysis project Ga0209536, IMG submission 187461) | Marine sediment microbial communities from White Oak River estuary, North Carolina - WOR-2-8_12 (SPAdes) (version 2) | ecosystem: Environmental > Aquatic > Marine > Intertidal zone >... | reverse complement strand
GTATTATCCTGCTTGCAGATATTGCCCCGTCAATTCCTTCCTCTCCTGTTGACGATTCTGTTTTCAGGAGCGTTTTTGCGCTATCTCCTTTGGCTGTTCTCGCTTCAATGCTGGCCTACCTTAGCGCGCAATATGTGGACATTGCAATCTATCATTTCTGGAAACGCCTTACCAAAGGAAAATTATTATGGCTTCGTAATAATTTCTCCACTTTTTCTTCGCAGATTATTGATACCACTACGGTAGTGGGGCTACTCTGCATTTTTGGGGTAATTCCATGGAATATGTTCAAGGGTTTGGTTATAAGTGGTGTTATTTTTAAAATATTCATCGCTTTTCTGGATACTCCTTTTCTCTATTTGTTCGTATATATCTTCAGAAAGCGATTTAAACTGGCCATGGGTGAGGAAATTGACCTTGATGGCGGAAATTGATTGGCAGTATTGAGTCTATTCATTGTTAACTAGATTGACCTTTTTTATTTTTTAAGTTTTCGATAAAAGGTATACTAATACTATTTATTTTAAGTTCTAATCGGACTGAGCTTCATACATTATGAAAAAGAAAATATTAAAAATTACCGGAATACTGCTGTTGGTTCTTTTGGGGGTGCTTATCGCAGTACCGTTCTTCCTGGAGGCTAAGATTGGTGATCTGATAAAGAACAATGTAAATAAGAACATCAACGCAACGTTAGATTTCTCAGAAGTAAACCTAAGTCTGCTGCGAAGCTTTCCACAGGCCGAGCTTCGCATTGAGGACCTGGTTCTGCTTACAAAGGGTTCGTTTGAAGGCGACACCCTCTTTAGGTCAAAATCTATTGCTTTGGAAATGGGCATTATGGAACTCTTAAAAAATGCTGAGGAACCAATAGTAATAAATAACCTGATCCTGGACGGAGCAGTTTTGAAACTCAAAACGGATAAACAACAAAAATCAAATTTCCAGATAGCAAAAGAAGAGGAACCGAATACTAAAAATGAATCGGATTCAGGTGCTTTTGCTTTAGGTCTGGAATCTTTTCAATTAACAAATGCTGAAATAACCTATGAAGATCTGAGTTCCGGAATACTACTTGAATTAAAAGACCTGGAACACCTTGGCAAAGGAGACCTTTCTATGCAAATCAGTGAACTGGTAACACAAACCAAGGCTCTTGTTTCCTTTGAACGAGATAGTACCAGATATTTGGATAATACACTGGTTTTGCTGGATGCGATAATTGGGATTGACCTTAAAACGGACACTTATTCCTTTTTAAAGAACGAGGGCTTTGTTAATAAGCTTCCTTTGGTATTTGAAGGATATGTCAGAAATTTTGAAGAAAAGCAGGAAGTGGCCATAAGATTTAAAACGCCGTCATCCGGGTTTGATAATTTTTTGGCGATTATTCCGGAAGTCTATGCCCGGAATATTGACAATGTTAAAACCACGGGAATTTTAAATGTCGAGGGAGAGATATCCGGCATCATGGATGATGAACATATCCCGGAATTTGATATCCGGATAGATGCCAGGGATGCTTCTATTAAGTATCCGGATTTGCCAAAGGCCATTACGAACATCAATATGGACATGAGTATTAAAAATACTTCGGGTTTGGCTGAAGATACTTCTATAGAAATTGATAGGGCCTCCTTCACAATAGACAATGACCGTTTCGAATTAAGCTCAAGACTAACGGAATTATTGGGTAATACCAAAGTGCAGTCACATGTGGCATGCAACATGAATCTTGCAAATATTTCAAGCGCTTACCCCATGCCCGGCACAATGGATTTAAAAGGCCTGCTCGATGCAGACATAAATACCTCTTTTGACATGGAATCCATAGAAAAAAAGAGATATAAAAATACAGTGCTAAATGGGCATTTAAAAGTAAGTGGTTTGAGATACAATTCTGATATTTTATCCGAACCTCTCACAATTAGTACTGCCAGCATGAAATTTGCCCCTTCAGGGGTAATGCTCGAGGATATGAACGGACAACTTGGTAAAACGGATTTTAATATTGATGGAACCATTCAAAACCTGCTTGGTTTTTTATTCAATGATGAAAATATAACAGGCAGTTTTACAATGAATTCAGACACTTTTGATCTGGGCGATTTTATGTCGAAGGAAGAAATTGCAGATGCCAAAAAAACGGATACAGCAAAAAGCAAGGAAGGATCAGAACTTAAAACGGAAAAAATTCAAATCCCGGCATTCCTGGATTGTACTATTGATGCCAGGGCCGGTTCAGTTGTTTATGATAATCTTATTCTGCGAAATGTAAAAGGTCGATTAAGAATTGTTGATCAGAAAGCAGAGCTTTCCAACTTTGAGTCATCATTATTTGATGGGAGCCTGAACTTAAACGGGTTTACAAGTACCGAAGGGGAAACACCTGATTTTCAGATGCAACTTGGCATGACAAATTTAAATTTGGGAAACACCTTTAAATCTCTGGAGCTATTCCGCATACTTGCCCCCATGGCAGCATCCCTGGAAGGGAAATTAAATTCGGCTATAAGTATTTCCGGCCAATTGAAAGATGATTTTACGCCGGATCTCAATACAATTACCGGAACGGTAAATACGGAATTGCTGGCTATGAAATTGAATCCCGAAAACAGCAAAATAATAAATGCGCTGAATTCACGTCTGAATTTCATTGAAGCCGACAAATTTGATTTAAAGGCTTTGAAAACTGCACTTTCCTTCAAAGACGGCATTGTCAGTGTTAAGCCATTTACCATTAAATACGGAGATATTGCCATAGCCGTAGATGGCAGCCATTCCTTTGATAAAAAATTGAATTATAACCTTAACATCGAAGTTCCGCCAAAATATTTGGGTAAGGAGATTAATTCGCTAATCGCCCAGATTGATGAAAAAGAACTGGAGAACTTAACACTTCCTGTGAAGGCCAATGTTAGTGGTTTTTATGATGCACCGGAAATTAATACAGACCTTAGTGCAGGAATGAAAGATTTAACTTCAAGACTGCTTGCCGTTCAAAAACAAAAAATGATAAATAAAGGCACGGAGAAAGCAGGAGAACTACTGGGAGGTATTTTATCCGGAAACGGCAATAAAACCGACTCTGCTGGCAAAGGGAGCAATGAGAATACAAAAATAACCGAAGTCCTTGGAGGTATAGCGGCAGGGCAGACAGAAAAAAATGACACATCCAATATAAAGAGCGACTCTATATCAAAGGAAGACGCTGTAACAAAAGCAGCAAAAGGAATTCTAGGAGGTATTTTGGGGGGGAAGAAAAAAAACACAAATGAATCTAAGGCTGTGGAAGATACAATTAACTGATTCCGAGACTTACATACAAACCCTCATTTCCCCGAATATTAAACACAGTATTATCTTCAAATAATAGGTATTGTCCCTTTATTCCTTTGAGAATGCCTTTATATGCCTTTGTTTTTTGGAGATTAAGGCTTTTTACCTTTACCGGATATTGAAGAACCGGAAACTTCATATGGGTTTCCTGATTATTTTCTATATAATAAGCAACAGCTTCATCGGGGATGTATTGCCTTAACTTGTTTCGCCATTCAATCAAATCTACGTCTTCCAAAGTATTAGTTAGCATTTTACGCCAATTTGTTTTGTCGCTGACATGTTCTTTTAAGGCAAGTTCCGTTACGCCGGCCAAATAACGGTTGGGGACCTCAACAATTTCGATGGCCTCATGTGCTCCCTGATCAATCCATCTGGTAGGGATCTGTGATTTCCTTGTAACGCCTACCTTTACATTACTGGAATTTGCCAGATAGACGATATGAGCTTGCAATTGCACTTTTTTTTCATATTCCAAATCCCGGTCCTCCTTATCTAAATGGGCCGTACTCAGTTCCGGTCGCATTATCCAATCTCCGGCGGCAGGAGTTTCAAAAAAACACGTTTGACAAAAACCCTGCCTGAAAACAGGCTTGTCTTCACCACAATTCAGACACTGGTATTTTATAAAACGTAATTGTAATTCTTTGTCCAGCACCTGATTGACATTTAAAAAATCTTCCTTAAATATCAGATAATACTGAATAGGATTGCCCATTTCAGATTGCATCTTTCGCAATACACCCTCGTAAAGCATGAAACGTGATTTTTGTTAAAAATTCATTTGAAAATACTAACTTTATCCGTTAGGATTGAGTCACTAAAGATACCCAAAAATGCCAATACCTTTATTTAATTCTATTGCTTCATGGCTTTTGAAAAAGCGCTATCACCAGATAGAACTATTTCTTAAGTACCCTGCAGAGGTTCAGGAGGAGGTCTTGTTTCAATTGTTGGGAATTGCTGAAGACACAAAGATTGGCAGGAAACACAACTTTGATTCAATTACAAGCTATAAGGCTTTTGCTGAACGCATTCCTATTGTTACCTATGAGGAATTAGAACCTTTAATAGAGCGTACCAGAAGAGGTGAGCAAAACATTTTTTGGCCTACAGCAATTAAGTGGTTTGCAAAGAGCAGTGGAACTACCAATGCCAAAAGCAAATTTATTCCTGTAAGTGCAGAGGCGTTAGAAGATTGCCATTATAAATCGGGAAAGGATTTATTATGTCTCTATTTAAATAATAATGAGAATTCTCAGTTGTTTACGGGTAAAAGTCTTCGCTTGGGAGGCAGCAAGGAGTTATATGAAGATAACGGTACATTTTTTGGCGATCTTTCGGCTATTTTGATTGATAACATGCCCTTTTGGGCAGAGCTGAGCAGTACCCCCAGCAGCAGGGTTTCTCTTATGAGTGAATGGGAAACTAAAATGAATGCCATTATACAGGAAAGCATACAGGAAAACGTTACCAGTTTAGCTGGTGTTCCTTCCTGGATGTTGGTTCTCTTAAATAAGGTACTGGAAGAAACAGGGAAGGATAATTTGTTTGAGGTATGGGAAAATCTTGAAGTCTACTTTCATGGAGGTGTAAGTTTTAACCCCTATCTGGAGCAATACCATAATCTACTTCCAAAGGGGAATTTCAACTATTATGAGATTTATAATGCTTCTGAAGGATTTTTTGCCATTCAGGACCGGAATAATGCAGATGACTTATTGTTAATGCTGGATTATGGGATTTTTTACGAATTTATTCCAATGGAATCCTATGGAAATCCAGATCAGAAAGTACTTCCGCTATGGGAGGTAGAAAAGAATCAGAATTATGCCATTATAATTACGACAAATTCCGGACTATGGCGTTATTTAATAGGAGATACTATTCGTTTTACTTCCACCAATCCCTATAGGATAAAGGTTACAGGAAGAACAAAACACCATATTAATGCTTTCGGGGAGGAACTGATCATTGAAAATGCTGAACAGGCACTCAAAAATAGTTGTCAGAAGACCGGTGCGGAAATAATGGATTATACAGCAGCACCCATTTTTATGTCACAAAATGAAAAAGGGGCGCATGAATGGATCATTGAATTCCGAAAAGCTCCGGAAGAAATTCAATATTTTACAGAAGTATTGGACAATGCTCTTAAATCTTTAAATTCTGATTATGAGGCAAAGCGATACAATAATATGACATTAAAAATGCCCAAAGTTCATATGGCCAGAAGAAACCTTTTCTATGACTGGTTAAAGTCTAAAGGAAAACTTGGCGGACAACATAAAATTCCAAGACTGTCCAATGAGAGGATCTATGTGGATGAGTTATTGGAAATGAATAGCTAAAACCTGATTTATATACCTGATATTTCCTCAGGATACTACTGATTAGGCTTCTATATCGATGAAATACACCAATTAATCCAAAAAATTCCGGGAATAGATTATTAATGGTCAATTTGCATCCCCTAACTTAACCTGATTATTAATAAATATCACATTTATGGCTGAACGACTGGTTGTTTTATCCGACATGTGGGGCGCAAAAAAGGGATTATGGATTACGTCTTATTTAGGCTATTTGCAACAATATTTTGATATTGTTTTTTACGATAGTCTTCAACTTTCCGATATAAAACTTTCTGAGTATACCCCTGAAAATGTCTGTGAAGCGTTTTCCAAGGGAGGCATGAGTACAGCACTGGCTCAGCTTTTATCAAAAGAAAGAGAAGAAAGCCATTACCTCACTTTTTGTGCAGGTGGCACTATAGCCTGGAATGCGGCATTACGTGGTCTGCCAATGAAGTCACTAACCGCAATATCTCCTTTAAGCCTCCATATGCAAACCGAAAAACCGGAATGTAAGGTAAATTTACTTTTTGGCGAATATCACAGGGACAAGCCCACTGCTAAATGGGCCTCTGAATTGGATGTAAACATGGAAGTAGTCCCGAACTTCGGCAGGGAACTATATAGTGACGACAAAATAATTCAAAAGGTAAGTCTGAATTTGCTGCAGGGCCTGTTAAAAAACACACTTAGTTTCAAGAAACTGCCTTTAGTTTCTTGATGGTTTCAAAGGACAACTTATTCTCTGCATAAGGTTTAGTAACCTTGAATTCTGTTTCATCAGTGCTAGGTAGCTCAAACATTGCATCGGTAAAAACAGCTTCGCATAAAGACCTTAGACCCCTGGCACCTAGCTTATATTCCACTGCTTTTTCCACAATGTAGTCCAATGCCTGATCCGTAATCTTAAAATTAATGCCATCCATGGCAAATAATTTTTCATACTGTTTTATAATAGCGTTTTTAGGCTCAGTTAAAATAGCTCTTAGTGCTTTTTGGTCCAGAGGATTCATATGTGTCAGGACTGGCAATCTTCCAATTATTTCCGGAATTAGCCCAAATTCTTTTAGATCTTTTGGTATGATATATTGCAGTACATTCGAATTATCCAGACTATCTTCTTTTTTAGCTGCACTATAGCCAATGGCCTGCATATTTAATCGTTTGGTTATAATTCGCTCTATCCCATCAAAAGCGCCTCCCGCGATAAACAGGATATTTTCTGTATTTACTTCTATGAATTTTTGATCGGGATGTTTTCTTCCGCCTTTGGGCGGCACATTTACCACGGTTCCCTCCAATAATTTAAGTAATCCCTGTTGTACACCTTCACCGGAAACGTCACGGGTAATTGAAGGATTATCGCTTTTTCGGGCAATTTTGTCAAGCTCGTCAATAAAAACAATGCCTCTCTCCGCTTTTTCCAGGTTGTAATCTGCTGCCTGTAAAAGTCGTGTAAGGATACTTTCAACATCTTCACCTACATAACCAGCCTCGGTTAATACAGTTGCATCAACAATAGCCAGTGGCACATTAAGCATTTTTGCAATGGTTTTGGCCATTAGTGTTTTGCCGGTGCCGGTTTGACCAACCATTACAATATTGCTTTTTTGAATCTCTATTTCATCCTCTTTGGAACGCGGTTGCAGGAGTCTTTTATAATGATTGTACACAGCTACGGAAAGCACCTTCTTTGTGCGTTTCTGACCAATGATATAGGTGTCCAGAAAATCTTTTATTTCAACTGGTTTTTTTAGGATAAGTTCAGAAGTGAGGTCATCATTCTTTGATTGTTTTGATTCTTCCGCAACTATCCCATGGGCCTGCTCTATACATCTGTCGCAAATATGCGCATCCAAACCTGCTATCAAGAGGTTTGTCTCGGGTTTTTTTCTCCCACAAAAAGAACATTCCAGATTTTCCTTTGCCATAACTTATACTAGATTTCTAAACAATAACGAAACAAAAGCTATTTTGGTTCATTAAAATATACCTATAACACTCCAAATGTTGGTATTTCGTCGAAATTAATCTTTATCCCTTTCCAATATTTCATCTATCATACCATAATCCTTGGCTTCCTGAGCCTTCATCCAATAATCCCGATCGCTATCTTCATAGACCTTCTCAAATTTTTGACCTGAGTGTTTAGATATAATTTGGTATAATTCATCCTTAATTTTAAGTACTTCAATGGCGGCTATCTCTATGTCACTTGCCTGCCCCTGTGCTCCGGACATCGGTTGGTGAATCATAACCCTGGAATGGGTTAAACCACTGCGTTTGCCTTTTTCCCCCGCACACAGCAGAACTGCAGCCATGGAAGCTGCCATTCCTGTGCAGATTGTAGCCACATCCGGTTTAATAAACTGCATGGTATCATAAATCCCCAGACCTGCATAGACACTACCTCCGGGAGAGTTTATGTAAATCTGAATATCTTTTGATGAATCCGCACTCGCCAGAAAAAGTAATTGTGCCTGCACAATATTTGCGACCTGGTCATTAATTCCTGTTCCCAAAAAAATAATACGATCCATCATAAGTCTGGAGAAAACATCCATTGCAATTGCATTCAGCTGCCTTTCCTCAATAATGTTTGGTGTCATGTTAACCGGATACATACTACTAATAATACGCTCATAGTACATGCTGTTAATGCCCTGGTCTTTAATGGCATAATTTTGAAATTCTTTTCCGAAATCCATATAAATAATGATATTTTTTTAAAAAAAAAGGTGCCGAAATTACTGCTTTCGGCACCGTAAAGATACTTAAATTATTTTTGAATTCTTAACCGTAAACCTCTTTCACAAAATTGTCATACGTAACTTCTTTCTTCTTCAAATTTGCCTTTTCCTTGTAAAGCGTAAGTAACTTTTGACTCATCAACTGTTCGGATAACCTTTTCACTTCCTCCTGGTTGCTCATAACTCTTGCAGCAATATTGTCAAGTTCTTCTTCCTGCGGATTTAACTGCCCGTATTGTGCCATTTGCGACTTAATAAAACCTTTGGCAAATTCTTTCAATTCGTCAAATTGAATTTCAATTCCATTATCCTTAATGATTTTGCCTTCAATTAATTGATAGCGCAATCCTTTTTCAGACTTTTCGTACTCATCATTGGCCTCTTCCTCAGTAAGTGACTTTTCTCCTGTGGTCTGAATCCATTTTTTAAGAAAACCGGTTGGAAGATCAAATTTAATGGTTTCAATTAGTCGTTCTGTAATATCATTTAATAATTTTTGATCTGACTGTTGTTCAAATTGTTTCTCCGAATCTTCTTTAATTCTATCTCTCAGATCTTTTTCCGATTTGATGACATCTTTACCAAATAACTTGTCAAATAAGTCCTGATCTAAATTTGCAGACTCCCTCTCATTTATTTCCTCTATCGTAAAACTAACTTCTATATTAAGTTTTGCTGCCTGATCTCTTTGAATTCCTAAAGCTCCTGATAAAAAGTAGTCTTCTTCAAAAAGGCCTTTTGTTTTCAAAACAACAGTATCTCCTGCTTTTTTCCCGATAAGACTGTTAATGGCTTTTTTGCTCTTCAGTTTAGACATTTCAAGAGTGGACTTATTGTCTATTTCCTCTCCTTCATTGCGAAAAGTACCCGTAAGCTCATCGTTCTTTCCTGCTTCAGATTTGCTGATAAGTTTTCCGTACTGTTTTCTGATACGCTCAACCTGTTCATCTATCATCTTCTTATCGGCTACAATTTTATAGTGCGTAACCGGCTTTTTTGTCTTTAAGGATACCTCAAAATTAGGAGCGAGGCCTAACTCAAATTCAAAAGAAAAATCTTCTGCCTCCCAATTGAAATTATCTTGCTGTTTTGGAAGTGGATTTCCAAGGACATCTAATTTTTCTTCGGTAAGATATTTGTTGAGGTTATCCTGCAAAAGCTTATTTACTTCGTCAACCAGGACGGCTTTTCCATATTGTTTTTTGATTAATCCCATAGGAACCTGACCTTTCCTGAACCCCGGAATATTGGCCTGTTTTTTATAATCCTTAAGAATTTTATCTACCTTGTCACTATAGTCATCTTTAGTTATTGCTACCTTAACAATAGCATTTAAATCGTCTATCTGCTCTTTCTGAATATTCATTTATATCTCTATTTGCTTTCTAAAATGGGATGCAAAAATAAGATATTTTATAAACCGGGACAAGTTTTTAAATAGCTGATTATCAATTCTTATATCGGGAAATTTAATCCTCTTTTAAAAATGAGAAAAAGACAGATTCCAGGAAGGTTAAAAGCAGGCTAAACAGTAGCGCCCACCAGATAGAATCGACAGTAAACCCGGACACAAATTTGTCTGCGAGCAGAATAATCAGGGCGTTAATAATCAGTAAGAATAAGCCCAGTGTTAGGATGGTTATGGGCAAGGTAAGAATTATAAGAACAGGCTTTACAACAAAATTTAGAAGGCCCAATACAATGGCCACGATAATCGCCGTGGTATAGGAGTCGACCCCAACACCGGGCAGCACATTTGACAGTATTACAACTGCTAGGGCACTCAATAAAATTCGAACAATAAGTTTCATTTGTTTTGGTCTTTAGGTTAAATAAAAATAGCGTCAGTATGCATTGACAGCCTTAAAAATAGTTATATTTTTTGTTATTTCACATGTAAACAAGTTCTTAAATCAGTAGGATCATTACCTGGCAGGTCTGCCTTTTTTAACTATTCAGAAAAACCATGGATTTTTCAATGAACTGTTGCGGATTTTCGGCATGTAACCAATGCCCTGCGTCATCGATAGTTTCTAGCGTGGCATTTGGAAAATGATGCTTAATCTGAGACAGGTCCTCAGGGTTAATGTACTCTGATCTGCTGCCCCGCAGAAATAAGACAGGGCCGGTAAAATATTCGGTATGCCCTAGTGCTTCGCCAATTTCTTCCATTTTTTCCGCCAGGACGTTGAGGTTAAAACGAAATGCCAATTTTCCTTTTTCTGTTCGATGGAGGTTTTTTAACAAAAACTGCCTGATTCCCCAGTCATGAAGGTGTTCCGCCAGAAGAAAATCGGCCTGACTTCGGGAGGTAATTTCGTCTATGGGTAAAGTTTTTAAGGCGTCAATAATATACTGATGATGAGGTGGATAAAATTTTGGAGCAATGTCGGCAACTAATAATTTATCTACAGAATCCGGATGCTTGCAAGCAAAGGTCATTGCGGTTTTGCCTCCCATGGAATGGCCCAGAATACAGGCCTTTGATAAGTTGTGATAGTCCATATAGTACCTTAAATCATCAGCAAGAATGGTATAATTAAACTCTTCAGACCAAAAGCTCCTGCCATGATTTCGCTGATCCAAAAGATGAACTTCATAACCGTGCTGGGCATATTGGGTACCCAACGTTTTCCAATTATCCGACATTCCCAAAAAACCGTGTAGAATTATAAATGGTTTACCCTTGCCTATAATATTTGAATGAAGTAAGTTCATTATTTCAATCGGTGTAGATACATATTAATTACATTCTCCAGCCCCAGATAAAGAGATTCGCAAATAAGTGCATGCCCTATGGATACTTCCAGCAGATTTGAAACATGATCCTTGAAATACTTTATGTTCCTGAGGCTTAAATCATGCCCTGCATTTATGCCAAGGCCCAGTTCATGCGCAGTATTTGCAGCCTCAATAAAGGGCTGAATGCCATGCATGTTGCCTGCTTCATAATCCCTGGCATATTGCTCCGTATAGAGCTCAATTCTATCTGCACCGGTGTTTGCTGCTCCGGCTACCATGTTGGTTTCAGGGTCTACAAATATCGACGTCCGAATATTTTTTTCTTTAAATACCCCAATGACTTCTTTTAGGAAGTCCTGATGAGTTATGGTGTTCCAACCGGCATTGGATGTTATAGCGTCCGGGGAGTCTGGCACCAGAGTTACCTGAGCTGGCTGAACCTCTAAAACCAAATCAATAAACTTATCAATAGGATTCCCCTCGATATTCAATTCTGTGGTTACAACATCTCTTAATTTCCGGGCATCCTCATATCTAATATGCCTTTCGTCCGGCCTGGGATGAATAGTTATTCCTTGTGCACCAAAATCTTCTATATCAGCTACTACTTTTAAGAGATCAGGGACATTCCCTCCTCTTGAATTTCTTAGAGTGGCAATTTTGTTAACATTAACACTAAGCTTTGTCATTTTGCGATATTTATATTTTCCAGGGCTCAAAAATACAAATTAGGCATACCTTTTGATGTTTAAAATTAGTATTTTGCGAAAGATTTTAATGACATGCAGATTCAATCTCACATAATCAATACGATTCCGGTTTTCAATTTGGAAGGAACACTCAAAAAGGTCATTCACTTTTTTAAGCATACCACCTATTCGCATGTGGCTATCGTTGAGAATAATTATTTTTTGGGGGTCTTATCGGAGAATGATCTCGAAACCTTTGAGAGCGAAAAAAAAATAGAGGACTACAAATATAATCTCGAGTCCTTTTTTGTCCTTAAAAGCACTTCATGGCTGGATGTCCTTGAAAAATTTGCCAGAAATGAATGCAACTTATTGCCGGTTTTGGACGAAGAACATAAGGTTTTGGGGTATTATGATCTTAATGATATTGTAGGAGTATTCATAGACACCCCTTTTTTTACAGAACCAGGTGGAATACTGGTTTTGGAAAAAAACATAAAGGACTATTCTTTTAGCGAAATATCTCAGATTGTTGAAAGCAATAATACCAGGTTGCTTGGCGCATTTATTACGGATATTCGGAATGATATTATACAAATTACAATAAAAATAAGTACCGGTAATTTTAGTGAAGTTGTCCATACTTTCAGACGATACAACTACAACATACTCTTTGGCAACAAGGATGATCAGTTTATTGAGAATTTAAAAGAAAGATCGGATTATCTGGATAAATACCTTAATGTTTAAATTTTATGCGGTTAAATATTCTGAAAAAAATAATTTCAGACGCATCATCCTCCTTAAAAAAAGACTGATTTCATAAACCTGTGTACTATGAAAATTGCAATATATGCTCAGATTTACCAGACTGAAGCTATCGATTATGTTGTTGAATTATTGGATGAATGCAAGAATGTTGACGCAGAAGTTTCCATTGAATCAGATTTTTACGAACAATTATCTGCAGCAAGGCAAATAGAAAATTACACTACCTTCGATCGGGAAGTTGGATTGGATTCGTCCTTTGAAATGTTTGTGAGCTTTGGAGGGGATGGAACAATTCTTAGAGCTATTACTTATGTCCGTGATCTGGGAATTCCTATAGTAGGGGTAAATACGGGCAGACTCGGATTTCTGTCTACTTTAAAAAAGGAAGAGGTCAGAAGAGTTGTAACTGAATTTCTTTCAGGAGCCTATTCCATAGATGAACGCAGCTTGGTAGAAGTAAATGCAGATTTTGATATCCCTGAATTCAAGGATATGAATTATGCCTTAAATGAAGTATCTGTAAGCAGAAAGGATACTACTTCTATGATAACTGTGGAAACACATCTCAATAATGAATATTTAACCTCCTATTGGGCAGATGGGCTTATTGTTGCAACGCCAACAGGATCTACGGGATATTCGCTGAGTTGCGGAGGTCCGGTAATTTTACCTGGGGTACAATCTTTGGTAATAACCCCGATTGCCCCTCATAATTTAAACGCAAGACCCCTGGTCATTTCGGACGACACCATAATACGGCTAAAAGTTTCGGGGAGAGAGGAAAATCACCTCGTTTCCTTGGATTCACGGATTGCCACGATCGAAAATGGCAAAGAAATTACGATTAAAAAGGCTCCTTTTAAAATAAAAATGATTGCCTATACCTCCGAGAGCTTTTTAGAAACCATTAGAAACAAATTGCTTTGGGGACAGGATAAGCGGAATTAGATACTTCCCGAAAACAATAAATAACTGCAAATACTGTTTATCAAAAGTAAACAGAGGTATCAAGACAATACGTCTAAAATGCCATATTAATTATATTTGCAAACTTTTGAGTTTAATGAGAGCTTATATTATTGTTTTTCTTTTACTTGGCTATGGCTTAATAAATGCCCAAACTTATGAAGTTGGGATTTATGCAGGAGGGGTCAATAATATTGGAGACGTTGGAAGAATGAACTATATAGCTCCTTCAGGTCCGGCATTTGGTGGAATTTTTAAATGGAATAAAAGTAAGCGCTATGCCTGGCGAGCTAGTTTGATATATGGAGAGTTTACTGCAGATGATGCAAAATCGAGTATTTCTTCAAGAAGGCAAAGGGCATACAATATGGATAATTCTTTGCTGGAGGCATCCGCAGGACTGGAATTTAATTTTGTTGAATATAATTTGCATAAATTAGGACCCGCATTTACACCTTATTTATACACTGGAATTACATATTTCAGATATGAGTATAAATATTTTGATGCCGGGCAGGTGCAGGATTTGGATCAAAAAGACGGTTCTTTTGCAATTCCGATGACCGTCGGAGCAAAAGCGAGGTTAACGCAGTTTTTAATTATTGGTGCGGAAATAGGAGCTCGATTGACTTTTACTGACAATTTGGATGGCAGTAATCCTGAAGGATCTAATTTTGAACAATTCAGATTCGGAAATATTTTTAGTGATGATTGGTACGTTTTCTCAGGAATTACACTAACTTATACCTTTGGCAGAAAACCATGTTCCGATTGTTTTGAGTAACACATATGATGGATTCTATTGATGATTTAAAAAACGGGAAACTTCCAAAGCATCTGGCTATTATAATGGATGGCAATGGCCGTTGGGCCAAGCAAAAAGGAAGATTACGTGTTTTTGGTCATGAGCATGGTGTAAAAGCAGTGCGGGATGTAGCCGTAAATTGTTCTAAGCTTGGCATAAAGTATCTTACTCTATATGCCTTTTCTACCGAAAACTGGAAGCGACCTAAATTAGAAGTGGATACCTTAATGAAATTACTGGTGTCTTCTTTAAAAAAAGAACTTCACACGCTTAACGAGAATAATATAAAGTTAAATGCCATTGGTAATATTGAATCTCTCCCTTCGAGGGCTCTCGCAGAACTAAAAGAAGTAATGGCCAAGACAAGCAGTAATACAACAATGACACTGACCCTTGCATTAAGTTACGGTTCCAGAGAAGAGATCAAAAATGCAATTCAAAGCATTAGTACCAAAGTTAAAAATAATATAATTTCTCCCGAAAATATTGATGAAACCATTATAAATAACCATCTTTACACGCGAAATTTACCAGACGTAGACTTGCTAATCCGCACCAGTGGTGAACACAGGATTAGCAATTTTTTACTTTGGCAGATAGCGTATGCTGAATTATATTTTATTGATGTATTTTGGCCCGATTTTAAAGAGCATCATCTGTTAGAGGCTTTAAAGAATTACCAGCACAGAGAACGAAGATTTGGAAAAACTAGCGAACAACTCAACTAGCGATATGAACAAGTTCATATCACTTGAACTTCTGATTTTATTTTTACTACTCCTTTTTACTACATTCAGTTCTGCTCAGGAAACTTCCTATGGGAATGGTAAAAAATATATACTCGGGGGAATTGAAGTTAAAGGCTTGCAAAGTTATAACGAGCAGACAGTCAAAACATTTACCGGCCTCAGGGAAGGACAGCCTATAACCGTCCCCGGTGATCAAATCAGTGCAGTAATTAAAAAACTTTGGGACCTGGAATTGTTTAGTGACATTAATTTTTATATCTCAAATATCGAAGGAGATAAGGTTTTCCTGGAACTTGACATAGTGGAAAGGCCAACATTATCTAAGGTTACGGTTTATGGGATTAAAAAGAAAAAAATAGATGAAATAATTAAAGAAACAGATCTTAAAAAAGGCAAAAAGGTTACGGAAAGTTTTATTTCAAATACCAGAAACTACATTGAAAATAAATATAAGAAAGATGGGTATTTAAATGCCAAGGTTACGATTGCCACTGCTGTAGACACCTCGGACACTAATGCGGAAAGCATGGTGGTTAACATTAAGACCGGAGATAAGGTAAAGATTAAAAAAATTACCATCGATGGAAATAAAATGCTTTCGGACAAGCAACTTCGCAAAGCATTGAAGAATACGAAGAAACAACAATTTGGGAGGGTTTGGAAAAAATCTAAATATATTGAGGCAGACTATAAGGAAGATCTGGCAAGAATGGTCGATAAATATGCAGAGAAAGGGTATAGGGACGCCAGGGTACTCTCAGATTCCATTACTGTTCTAAATGACAAGAAAATAAACATAGATATTAAGGTAGAGGAGGGGAATAAGTACTATTTCGGGAATATAGAATTTGTAGGTAATTCGGTTTATACAGATCGTCAGCTAAATCAGGTTTTGGGCATCAATAAGGGAGATACCTATAATGGGGTTCTTCTAAGAGAACGTATAGCCGATGATAGTAAACCAGATGCGGAGGACATCACCAACCTTTATCAAAATAATGGTTATTTGTTTTCCCAAATAAATCCGGTTGAAGTTTCAGCCCAAAATGACACTATAAATTTTGAAATCAGGATAATTGAAGGGAAGGAGACTTTTTTAAATCATGTCTATGTTGAGGGGAATGACAAAACCAATGATCATGTAATTTTCAGAGAGTTAAGAACTCGACCCGGTCAGAAATACAGTAAAGACAACATTGTCCGTAGTGTAAGGGAATTAGGGCAACTTGGCTTTTTTGATGCCGAACAAATTAAACCGGATATTTTAAACCCGGACCCCAATGCCGGTACAGTTGATTTGAAGTATAGCCTCGTAGAATCAGGAGCGAGTCAGATAGAACTGCAGGGAGGTTATGGCGGCGGGGGATTTATAGGAACCCTCGGTTTGTCGTTTAATAACTTTTCTATAAAAAATATATTTAATGGTAAGGCCTATAAACCGGTACCTATGGGAGATGGCCAGACTTTTGCATTGCGCTTACAAGCCAGTAGAACTTTTAGGGTTTATAGTCTTAATTTTTCGGAACCCTGGCTTGGTGGCAAGAAACCGGTAAGGTTTAACATGTCGTTTTCCAGGACACAGCAATTCCTCGCATCTTTCAGCACTTCAGGAAGAATTGAAGTCAATAAAGATCAGCAGTTTTCCATAACAGGGATTTCTATTGGACTTGCCAAAAGATTACAATGGCCGGATGACTTTTTTACAATATCTCATGCATTGGGATATCAATTATATGATTTTCAGAATTACAATTCCGGTCTTTTTCAATTTGGTAATGGGTCATCTAATTCCTTAACCTATACTTTGGGACTATCCAGGAGTTCTGCAGGCCCAGGAAGAATTTTCCCTTTGTCAGGTTCTATTTTTGAGGTTACTGCCAAGTTAACCCCTCCTTATTCTCTCTTTAGCAATACAGACTATGCAGCATTGCAGGAAAGAACTACTGAGCTTGGTGAAATTAGTCAGCAACGTCCTTTGACTCAAGACGAAATAAGGGAACTGGAAACAATTCAGCAAGAGAGGTTTGAATGGTTAGAGTATTTTAAAATAAAATTTAAAGGAGATTGGTATACACGTATAGTAGGTAAACTGGTTTTGCGTACTAATGTTGAATTTGGTTTTCTTGGTAGTTATAACAGTGATTTGGGTAAGGTGCCTTTTGAACGTTTCTTCATGGGTGGAGATGGTCTGGCAGGTAATTTTACATTAGATGGAAGAGAGACCATACAATTAAGAGGATATGAGAATAACTCCATTACACCACTGGATCCTCTTACCGGGCAACAGGAAGGTGGAATTGTATTTAATAAATATTCGCTGGAACTTCGATATCCATTAACGTTAAAGCCATCTGCATCTATTTATGCCCTATCTTTTTTAGAGGCAGGAAATAATTTCAACAATTTTCAGGAATATAATCCGTTTCTTTTAAAACGATCGGCCGGAGTGGGTGTCCGGATATTTATGCCGGCCTTTGGTTTATTGGGGATTGACTTTGGTTATGGTTTCGATGAAGATAGCCGTCCACAGTCTGCGGGTGGCGGTCCAAGCGGTTGGCAAACGCACTTTATTATAGGGCAACAGTTCTAACTAAGCAATTTTTCCAATAATATTTTAGGTTAATCCACTCATTTTAAAATAAATAGTAATTTTGGCACGATATTTTCTATGTAATAAAACGAATTGAATTATGAAGACAAAAGTTCTTTTAGTATTTGTTGGTTTATTGCTTTGGTCTAACATATTTTCGCAACGTGGTGTAAGAATTGGTTATGTGGACATGGAGTATATCCTTGAAAATGTGGAAGAATACCGCGATGCCAGTGAGCAATTGGAAAATAAAGTTCAGCGGTGGAAAATAGAAGTGGAGCAGAAGCAGAGCGAAGTGGATCAGATGAAGAAAGATTTGATGGCAGAAAAAGTCTTGTTGACAAATGAACTCATCCTTGAACGAGAAGAAGAAATACAGATTCTGGAAAAAGAAATGATTGAATACCAGCAAAACAGGTTCGGTCCTAACGGGGATTTGGTATTGCAAAGGAAAAGATTAATTCAGCCAATACAAGATCAGGTTTTTAATGAAGTACAAAAAATCGGATCAAATAAAAAATACGATTTTATTTTTGATAAATCGGCGGATGTTGTAATGTTGTACTCCCAAAAAAGACATGATATAAGTGAATTGGTGTTAAGGGGGATAGCGAGGACCAGGAAGGTAAGTGCACCAAAAAAGAAGGCGAATACCAAAAGCCAGCTGGAAAACTTTGAAGGAGACCCGGAAGAAGAGGAAATAAGTGATGCACTCCTCGAAAGACAGGCAATGGCCAAGCAGGCAGAAGAAACAAGAATCAAAACGGCAGAGGAGCGAAGGGCAGAGCAACTGAGAATAAGAGAAGAGCGCAAGAAAGCTTATGAAGAAAGAAGAAAGAAATTATTGGAAGAGAGGGAAGCAAAGAAGAAAGAAAAAGTAGAAGAACGAAATGAAATAATTGAAAATAAAGAAGAAACTAAAAACTAAAACTTGAAAAATAATTTAATTAACACTCAAATAGTAAACATCAAAATCATGAAACAGTTTAAAAATGTAGCAATAGCCATAGTTTTATTTGTAGCAGCTACTAGTTTTGTACATGCACAAAGCAAAATCGCCCATATTAATGTAACCGAATTATTGGGTGAGATGCCGGAAATGAAAGCCGCTCAGGCAGAACTAAAAAAACTTCAGGAAACCTACCGGGCAGATATTGAAAGTTCAATGACAGAGCTAAAGAACAAGTATACGCAGTACTCCAATGAAGCTACTTCAAAATCTGAAGAGGAGAATCAAAAAAGAGCTCAGGAACTTCAGGGTTTTGAAAAGAATATAGGAGACGCTCAGCAAGCTGCGCAGCAGGAATTGGCCAAGAAACAGGCAGAATTGTTTGAACCAATTTCAATAAAAGCCAAAGCAGCTATAGAAAAAGTGGCTGCTGCTCAAGGCTATGATTACGTTATCGATGCCACTCAGGGTGGAGGCTTAATTGTTGCAAAAGGCAAAGACCTATTGGCCGAAGTAAAACAGGAATTAGGATTCTAATTTTTGTTTTTTCATCAAATAAAACCAGAACTGTCCCAAAAGGGCAGTTTTTTTATTTCTTAGTGAGAACCAGTGTGCCTTTCATATGCGACAGCCAATGACTTGGTGGCAGATAAATATGCGGGAGCATAATAATGGTTTAAGAACTGGAAGCTTGTTTTAGGAATGTATAAATTTGTTTTTGAAAATCATTTCTAGTAAATCACATTTTGCATGAATGTAAAACCCATAGGTATTTTTGATTCAGGGGTAGGAGGTACTTCAATATGGAGAGAAATACACGCGCTTATGCCTAATGAGGATACTATTTATTTGGCAGATAGTGAAAATGCACCCTATGGTCAACGAAGTAGAGAAGAAATAATTAAATTAAGTGTTAAGAACACTGAACTCTTGCTGAAAAAGGGTTGTAAACTTATTGTAGTTGCCTGTAATACAGCTACAACCAATGCCATATCTCATTTACGACAAAAGTATGATGTTCCTTTTATAGGTATTGAGCCGGCTATTAAACCTGCAGCTCTAAATTCTGGAACAGGAACCGTAGGAGTGCTTGCAACCAGAGGAACCCTGAGTAGTAGTCTATTTCTGAAAACCTCAAAAGACCATGCCGGTGAAATAAACATTGTTGAACGTGAAGGTGCTGGTCTTGTTCCATTAATTGAAGCCGGAAAATTAAATTCCTCAGAGACCAGACAATTATTGATCGGCTATATTAAGCCTATGCTCGAAGCAAATATGGATCATATTGTATTGGGGTGTACGCACTATCCCTATTTAATCCCTGTCTTAAGAGAAATACTGCCGCCTCATGTCAACATTATTGATTGTGGTGCCGCCGTAGCCAGACAAACAGAGGCAGTCCTTAAAAAATCTAATCTCCAAAATCCAAAAAAATCTCCCGGGAATATTCAGTTCTTCACTAATAGCGATATTGAGATAATCACTTCTTTTCTTGAGGATGATGATAATTTAAAACAAATCTCATATCTGGACTTTTAATAAAAGCCACTAATAAAATAAGTGTAATCCCGTATAAATATAACTGTCTGTTGAAGGTTAAAAATGGTAATTTCAGCAATTCCTAAGAGGTATATCTCAGGTACGTGAGATAGGTAAAATCGAATTTATGTCTTTCATCAGCCGGGTGAAATTCCTCTTTGGTCTGCTTCCAAATCCTTTCATCTATTTCCGGAAAGTAGGTATCAGCATCAAAAGATTCATGGATTCTGGTTATTTCCAAAACATCCGCATATGGCATCCCCAATTCATAGATTTCCCCTCCACCAATTATAAAGGAAATGTCATCATCATATACTAATTGTATTGCTTCTTCAATGGAATGAACTACAATACAGGAGGGCAAATCCGGATTGTAATTTCGGTCTCGTGTAATAATAATATGCGTTCTGTTCGGCAAAGGTTTTGGAAAACTTTCAAATGTTTTCCTGCCCATAATAATTTTGTGACCAGTTGTTAATTGCTTAAAACGTTTAAAATCATCCGGAAGGTGCCATAGTAGATCATTATCCTTTCCCAGTGCATTATTTTTTCCAATGGCGGCAATCATAATAATTTTACCCACTATTCTTTTTTTTTATAATTGGTCATGGGAAAATCTGTTTCAATTTCCTTTTGGAGTTCCCTGATCCGTTGCCTTTGTTTTGCAACTAATTTTTCCCGTTGTTTCCTTTCCCAATCAATTCCCATAAATTTTTGGGTTATAAAGACATTTACCCAATGCACTACAAACAAGAATGCCCAAAATGTGATGGCCCATATGAACCAATTATATTCTTCGCCGTATTTGAGAATTTTATTGATTAAAATAAGAAATATGCTCCCGATCAGAAATAGCACAAAATGGACATAAAGATTTTTTTTCTGCCGGATCCGCTTATGCGCATACTCCAGCTGTTCATGCTGCTCTCTGTCTATACCGGATGTACTTTTATTTTTGGAAGACATTCTTATACTTATCTTTAGACACAAAGATACAGCAAATCAAAAATTTCAATAACTATACCTGATGCTAAAATATAGAAAGTTATATCCTGTCCTTAATCATGCTATTTATGCAAACACAGCTGCATTTGGTCTTTTGGGCGAGGAACTTTTAGAGTGGCGCCAAAATCACGATTTGGATTATCTTGTAGGTGGTAGCACCATGAAGATTGATAGTATTGGACTCATAAGTGAAGCAAGGGTATTGATTGGCAATTTTTTTAATTGTAAAAAGGATCTGGTTGCTTTAGTTCCAAATTTTTCTTTAGGACTGAATATGTTGCTTGAAGGATTAAACAGCAAAGAACATATACTGTTACTTGAAAATGACTATCCTTCTGTCAACTGGCCTTTTGAAAGTAGAGGATTTCAAATTTCTTATGCCAAAATTGATGAAAAGTTAGAGGAGAATATTAAAGAACAAATTAAGACCAATTCTGTGACAGTGCTTGCTCTTAGCTTGGTTCAATGGATAAACGGAATACGGGTAGACCTGGATTTCCTGAAATCATTAAAAGAAGAATTTCCGGAACTTTTAATCATTGCAGACGGCACACAGTTTTGTGGAGCTTTTGATATTGATTTTGAAAATTCAGGGATTGATGTGCTCGGGGCAAGCGGTTATAAATGGCTTTTGGCAGGAACCGGTAATGGATTTATGCTATTCAGGGATTCGGCCAAAGGAAGGTTCAGTGTAAAAGCCACGGGGTTTAATTCTGCAAATGCAGTTATCCTTGCGAAGGAAACAATACCATTTAATAAGCATTTTGAGCCCGGTCATCTGGATAGTCTGAATTTTGGTAGTCTGAAACGTGCTTTGGAACTGCTTAATGATATTGGAATGAAAGAAATTACAGCTTATAACGAGCATTTAAGCACCATGGCCATTAAAGGTTTTAGGGAATTAGGCTTATTAAATAGCGATGTTCTTGATAGACCCCGACACAGCACTATTTTTAATATTAAAGGCGATGATCGGTTATTTAATCATTTAATTGAAGCAAATGTAGTATGCTCCAGACGTGGGAATGGCATCCGGCTTAGTTTTCACTATTATAATACAGTGGAAGATATTGATTCCATATTGGAGATCATTAGAAAAAAGATATAGGAATTACTTACTTGCAAAAAGAAACTGCCCCTTTTTGCCAAAGTGAACTAAAAGGCATTAATATTTTAAGAAATTGATAATTATGATTTTAGTCATTGGAAATGAGCTATTTAATGTATTATTTTTGCACCGTAATCACAAAAATTAAAAATCATGTCAATCGCAAAACAATATTTAAAAACAAAACCGATTTGTAAGGTAACCTTTACAGTACCTGCTAAAGATGCAGAAAAAGTTGCTGTAGTAGGAGATTTCAATAATTGGAATCCAAAAGGAAGCATGTTGAAAAAACTAAAAAACGGAACTTTTAAAGGAACGTTCGATTTACCAAAAGAGAAAACGTTCGAGTTTAAGTATATTGTAGATGGAGACTTCATTAATGAAACAGAGGCAGACCGCTATCAGTGGAACGATTTCGCTGGTTCAGAAAATGCTGTTTTAGAATTGTAATTAACAATCAGGATTTTACAGGCCGGGATGTTCAAGAAACCTCCCGGCTTTTTTATTCCACAATTTCTACTCCTTTCCAAAAGGCAACAAAACCTTTTATTTGTTTTGCAAGCTCGCTGATCTCGGGATAGTACCAGGCAGCATCTTTGTTTTCCTTTCCATTGACGTCCAGTGTATAATAGGAAGCCACACCTTTCCATGGGCAATTACTGTGGGTAGTACTGGCTTTGAAATACTCTTTTTTAATACTTTCAGCCGGAAAGTAATGATTGTTCTCAACTACAATTGTGTCATCACTCTCTGCAATAATTGCGTTATTCCATAAGGCTTTCATATCCGTTTTTTTAGAATATAGTTTTTGTAAAATTTATTTTCATCACTAAAAACACTGCTTATCCTCATGCCGGCTTTATCAGTTAACCATAAGACTACCTTGTCATCGTATTTTTGAGAAATTTCAGTATGTATAGTTTCCCAAGCATCAAAAGTTACTGTAAGATCAAGACCATTAATACGAACGGTCTGATTTTCCCTGGCAACCAAATAACTTTTCGCAGTACCTGATTCCGGATCGTATACTTCCCAATGCGAGAATTTATTCAGATCAAAATCAGCATCTAATTCCACGTTTATTCTGGCTAACAAATTTTTGTTGAATTTCTCGGTAATACCTGCGCTGTCATTATAGGCATTAAGAATGGTTTGTGGATCTTTTTTTTGATCAAAGCCAACAAAGAAAATATCGTCTTTATTCATTACCTCTTGTATATTCCTCAAAAATTCTATTGCCTGAGGATGAAGTAAGTTGCCAATATTTGAACCCAGAAACATAATAACTTTTTTCCTGTGCTGCATTTTGCACAATTGTTCCAGGGTTTCAAAATAGGTTCCCTGCAATGATTTAATTTTTACTGAGGGAAGTTCATTGTTTATAGACCCCTCAAGTTCATTCAGGGCATTTTCACTAATATCAATGGGGATATACTGAAAAGGAATCCCTTTTAAAGAAAGATGCCGTAACAGAATCTTAGTTTTCTTTCCATCTCCTGCTCCAAGTTCAACAAGGTCGAATTCCTTCGAATCTTTAAAAAACATATGGCAGATTTCATCTTTGAACTTGTCAAGAATTTTATATTCACTATTCGTCAGGTAATATTCCGGCATATCCATAATTTCCTGAAAGAGCCTATCTCCTTTTGCATCATAGAAATATTTTGAAGACAAATGTTTAGGGAAATCAGTTAGCCCGGTATAGACGTCTTTGTGGAATTGAGACGTTGATAATATTGTTGCTTTTTCTTGCATACTGCTTTTGTCGGAATTATTTGGCTAACCTTAAACCGGTATACTGCCATCTTAAATGCGGGTGAAAAAAATTGCGGTATGTAAAGCGTGTATGATTGTCGGGAGTGGCGAAAGAGCCTCCACGAAGGACTTTCTGATTTACCATAAATTTGCCATTGTACTCCCCTAAGGCGCCTTCCTCTTTCTTATAGCCCGGATAAGGCAGGTAGGCACTTTCTGTCCATTCCCATCTTTGACCCCAAGGGAAATATTCCTGTGCTGCCTCCCATTCAAATTCGGTTGGCAGCCTATATCCTTTCCATTGTGCAAATGCAAAGGCTTCAAAATAGGAAAGATGTGTAATTGGGGTATCCTCACTAATTTTTTGCAGTCCTTCAAGGGTATAGTTAAACCATTCTCCATCAATAGTATGCCAATAAAATGGAGAGGAAATTTCATTTTTACAGACCCAATCCCAACCTTCCGCATGCCATAATTCAAAAGAGCTATAGCCACCACCATTAATAAATTCCAAATATTCGATATTCGTAACAAGTTTGTTTGAAATTTCATAAGCCTGCAGGTAAACCTTATGCCTGGCCTGCTCATTGTCAAAACAAAATGAATCCTTGTCGTGGCCAATTTCATAAATGCCGGGATCCATTGAAATCCAGTCTTGCCGATGGCTCTCTTCTATGTGTTCCTTAATTGAATCAGTATAGGCGGGTAATAAGGGGTTATTTCCTAAAATATATTTGATATCTGTTACTAAAAGTTCCTGATGCTGCTTTTCATGGTGTATACCAATTTCCATAAGTTGAAGCAGCTTTTCATCCTTTACTTTGTCTAAAAGGAGTTCAATAGCATTCGTGACGTATTGTCTGTAGGCATATACTTTTTGGACCGATGGTCTTGAAAGATTGCCGCGGTCTGCACGGATCACTCTTTTACCCACAGTTTCATAATAGCTGTTAAAGACATAGGAAAAATCCCTGTCGAAAACCTTATAGCCTTTTAAGTATGGTTTTAGTAAAAATTCTTCAAAGAACCAGGTTGTATGTCCAAGATGCCATTTAGGTGGCGAAACGTATTCTACAGGCTGAATTACATAGTCTTCGATTTCAAGAGGAGCGCAAATTGTTTCACTTTCTTTCCTGGTAATTAAGAACGCATCTAAAAGTGTTTCAGTAAGAAGCATAGCATAATATTTCCTTTAAATATAGGAATTTATGGTCGGAGATAAAAGAACTCCTTACTACACTGCTACAGTGCCTTTGATGTGCGGATACGGATCATAATACAACAGTTTAAAATCCTCAAATTTAAAATCAAAGATATTCTTGACTTCAGGATTGAGTACCATTTTTGGAAGTGGTCTGGGCTCGCGGCTGAGTTGCAGCTCAATTTGCTCCAGGTGATTGTTGTATATGTGTGCATCACCAAAAGTATGGATAAATTCTCCCGGTGCATAGCCACAAACCTGAGCCATCATCATTGTAAATAAGGCATAGGAAGCAATATTAAATGGCACACCTAAAAAGATATCCGCACTTCGTTGATATAACTGGCATGATAATTTTCCATCTGAAACATAAAACTGAAAAAAAGCATGGCAGGGAGGTAATGCCGCTTTTCCATCTGCGACATTTTCCGAAAAAGATTTAGTAGTATCCGGCAAAACACTGGGGTTCCATGCAGATACCAGCATTCTTCGGCTATCCGGATTTTCCTTCAATGTTTTAATAACATCAGATATCTGGTCTATATGCTCACTATTCCAATTGCGCCACTGATGCCCGTATACCGGCCCTAATTCGCCTTTTTCATCAGCCCATTCGTTCCAGATTCTAACTCCATTTTCCTGCAGATAGCCAATGTTGGTTTCTCCTTTTAAAAACCAAAGTAATTCATAAATGATTGATTTTAAATGCAATTTTTTGGTTGTTACCATCGGAAACCCTTCACTGAGGTCAAATCGCATTTGGTAGCCAAAGACGCTATAGGTGCCAGTTCCGGTCCTGTCTGATTTTTGAGCACCGGTTTTAAGAACATGCTTTAATAGATCGTGGTATTGTTTCATAGGAATTAAACTTTCGAAGACGAATTTAATGAAAGATAGATTGGATTGGTTTTTGAGTTTTAAAAACTTATTAACCAGAACAGATTTTAGCAAAGACTTTAAAAAAGTTCTAACCCAAAATCAACCCGGCAATTGTGGCTGATAACAAGGAAGCCAGCGTTCCTCCCAGGACAGCTCGCATGCCAAATTCTGATAGTGTTTTTCGCTGACCTGGAGCCAGCGACCCTATTCCCCCAATTTGAATTCCAATTGAAGCAAAATTGGCAAACCCACATAACATATAGGTGCCCATAATAATGGATTTATTAAAGGCAAAGTGGGTAGGGTTCAGGACATTTTTTAATTCTGCCAATTGAATATAGCCAACAAACTCACTGGCAGCTAGTTTGATTCCCAATAACTGTCCCATTAGCATAATATCTGAAGTATTTACGCCAATCAGCCACATTAAAGGTGCAAAGAGAGCCCCCAGAATTGCTTCCAGCGAAAAGGAATCGTAAACAGTATTGGAAGAAATCCATTCATTTAGGGAAGTAAAGTCGCCAAACCAACCTAAGATGCCGTTAATCATGGCGATAAAGGCAATAAAAACCAGTAACATAGCGCCTACATTAACTGCCAGTTTTAAACCTTCGGTAGTTCCATTGGCAATGGCATCCAGCAAATTTGATCCAATTTTTTCGTTAGATATCTGAATCTCCTTATTAACTGCTTCAGTTTGCGGATAGAGTATTTTAGATATGACAATTGCCCCGGGAGCCGCCATGACTGAAGCTGCCAATAAATGGCGAGCAAATTCTAATCGAAGTAACTCATCGGTACCTCCCAGAAAACCAATATATGCAGCCAAAACCCCTCCCGCAACAGTAGCCATTCCGCCAATCATTACTAAAAGAATTTCCGAACGGTTCATTT
>Ga0209536_100003049_pt1 | contig 27096 bp, 27 predicted proteins | sample DeeMarSeWOR28_12_FD_187461 | JGI IMG/M metagenome (GOLD analysis project Ga0209536, IMG submission 187461) | Marine sediment microbial communities from White Oak River estuary, North Carolina - WOR-2-8_12 (SPAdes) (version 2) | ecosystem: Environmental > Aquatic > Marine > Intertidal zone >... | reverse complement strand
TCTCTCCTAGAATTTCAAAATAGCCCTGAGGACTTATGCAAGCAGGACAGACTTCTGGTGCTTCTTTGTGTTCATGAAGATAGCCACAATTGGTGCATCGCCATACAACTACCTCTTCCCGCCTGAAGACGCGACCCTCTTTGACATTAGCTGCCAGCTCCAGATAACGCTTTTCGTGCTGTCTCTCGGCAACGCATATGGCTTCAAGAGCCTCAGTCACCCGAACAAAGCCTTCTCGACGCGCGACCTCAGCAAATCTAGGATACATCTCCGTGTGTTCATACCGTTCACCAGTCGCTGCTGCTATGAGATTTTCATATGTACTGTCTATGGCACCTGCCGGAAAGCTCCACTTGATTTCCACCTCGCCCCCGTTAAGAAACTTGAAGAACCTCTTGGCATGCTCTCTTTCCTGATTAGCAGTCTCGGCAAAGATGTATGCAATTTGTATAAGGCTATCCTGCTTTGCTTTTTCGGCGAAATAGGTGTAACGGTTTCGCGCCTGGGCTTCCCCGGCAAAGGCGGTAAGCAGATTTCTTTCCGTTTTGCTGCCTTTGAACTTTCCCACGTTGATATACTCCTTCCGTGCTGCGTTAGAACCATTTCCGCACGACCCGCAACTAACCCCTACAAAACTCTCATGTGGAGTTCCAAGCCTCGAGTTATTCTTCCACAATTATGGCCTTTGGTGCGCATTCGTCTGCGGCTTTGCTTACGAGGTCTTCCAGGTGTTTGGGAACTTCATCTACGAGCACTCTCGATACCATTTGGTCTTCATCATATTCGAAGACTTCCGGACACACCTTGTTGCAATTCCTGTCGCCCATACACAAGTCGTAGTCAATCCTCACTTTCATAACCGCCTCCATGTTCAATGTGGTCGATCTGTTTTGCGTGTAATTGATCTGTGCATTACCCGTGCTGCTCGACCCTATGATAACAGCTTTTGAAGTTCTCAGCCAGATTCTGGGTAAGTTTTTTGCTCTGATTTTATAGAAATACTAATTGACGAATGTTTCTGAGGTGTTTCTAAAAGGCAGCCACTGCCCATCCTCTGTTTGAGCAGGAAGGACGGCTTTTCGGTTGATTTGGGGTTCTTCCGGAATTTGCTTTGATGGCAAAGAAAACCACAGGTCTGGCCAGGGCAAACTGCTCCACAAAGGAGCATATTCGCGCCATGGATGGCAGTGTTCCGGTAGAGGAAGCATCAAATCTTCATGCTGGCCCTTGCCGGGCTGAGATGGCCGAAATAGAGGTGGCTCAGGATGCTCTTTGTTTCGCAGCTCCCCCTGGCCTGGACAAGTCAAGGTAGACAATCGATGCTCATAGACGTTCATCCAAGGAAATTCCGGAAGAACCTGATTTAGACATAGGTTTGGTTTGGGTTCAGACCCTGCTGTCCAGAAATTCAAGCACCCGGGTGAACACCCGCTCGGAACCTTCCCCACGGAGGATGCCGTGACGATCAGAGTTGATCATGATCAATTCCTTATCCTGGGAACCAAGACCTTCGTACAGAAGCTTGCTCCCCTCGGGGTGGACCACTGGGTCGTGAGAGGCTTGTATCAGGAGGGCCGGAACCTTGATCCGATCAAGTCGCCCAGAAAGCACGCTCATCAGTTCCATTAACTCCTTTACCCCGCTGATGGGGTTACGCAGGTAATTAATATGTGCATTTTCCGGTTCGTTGGGTATGAAGTGTTGGCGGCCCACATCATTGACAAGCTTGTCCACCAATCGGTTCCAAAAGACAACGGCCGGAGCAAGCCTGGCTGTCATTCTTCTTAGCTTCATTGCACAATTAATGGCGAAGACAGCTCTTACCTTATATAATCTATCTGTTGCTGCAAGCAGAGCTAAGCCGGCACCTGCGCTGAATCCACCCAGCACTACATCATTACAACTGTTTGCCAGGATCAAATAGCCACACTCTACCGACTGAAGCCAATCTTCCCACGTTCTTCGTGCCAGGTCTTCTGGACTTGTCCCATGGCCCCGCAGGCGGGGAGCAAAAACCGTGTAACCGTGCCTATACAAATACTCGGCAAGAGGTCTCACCTCTTCAGGTGCAGCCATGTAACCATGCACCAACAGCACCCCAGTCTTCGCCCGCAACCGTCTGCAAAAGATCGGAGCGCCGATGCGCCTTGACTTTGACTCGCCTTCCCGCCAGTAGGCGTCATAGTCGGCGGTAAATTCTATCCTTGCCAGACGATGGAACCGCCGTCGGAGTCGCCAGCGTACATACCAGCCAGGGTATCGAGCAATACGCCTCAACTTCCGGGTGAAGGGGCCGAGGAGTTCCACCTCATTGAGAATGACCTGGTAAGGGTTTTCCCTTCGAATAGTGTGGAAATCGAAAAGTGTTTTTATGTCTGGTCTTTTCTTATGGACTCTATCTCCTTCTATTTGCACCACGCCGCTTTTTTCTGCCACTGCGAGAAAATCTGCAAGTATCCGCTGGTACCTGCGGCAGAGTTGGACGCACTGGTCCTGATGCAGATCTGCATGAGACCGGATGGAGCTCAATTTGGTCACTGTTTCCGCGGCTAGATAAAGGCGCTCTGCGAGATCAAATAGGTTAAGACTATGCCCAGGATAGTACTTCAAGAGGTAGGCGGCCAAATGGTCATAATTGACCATGGTTCGGCGGTAAATGGAGGCCATGACCTTCCTAGTCAATTTGCCAGCTATCCGCCTCATCAAGGGCCTTGAGGGCAAAACATCGTCGGGCAGTATTGGCCGCGAGGCGAAGATGTCTTTCTGAATTCGCCGCCTGCTTAGCCACGGGCTGATCGCCAGAGGCTTGCCAAAGCTAATGTCGATATCCACTCCCGAGAGGAGCATGGTCCCCTCGGTTTGCAGTTCTTCCACGATTCGCTCGGGAATGTCTTTCACCAAATATGAGGCTATTTTCTCAATGGCGTTTTGGCGCGAGCGAATTGGGTAGTAGCTCAGATTGACTGGCACCAAGTAGGTCTCCCCATCGGCTACCTCTTCTGGGGAGGTGAGGTCAAAAACTTCCAACTGCTGTTCCAGTAAAGCCGGGGCACTGCGCTGTAAGTGGCGCAATCGCTGACGATAAAACTCAGTGCGTAAAGCCAGGGCCGCAGCCCCGGTGTGTGGTGGTCGTCGGGCGCCTGTAGCACTATAGATGAGAAACTTGCCGCTTTCAATGATCTTTTTGTCCTTGACCATAGAGCCTTCTGGGAAGATCAACCAAGGATTGTCGCCCTTCAAAAGAGAACGAATAACAATCTTGTCACGGTTGGGGTCCTTGGTGGAAATCGCTCCCACGCTATCCAGGTAAGCGCCGAGGGCGCCGGTAAACAAACCGTGGTAGGCAAGTGACATAACCGGTTTACCGGTGAGTCGATAAAATTCGTAAGGAAGAATCAGGGTTTCCAAGCGAGTAAAATGGTTCACCGCAAAGATAATCACCCCATCGGGGATGTTTTCTGCATCATAGATCCGGACTGAAGCCCTGAAAAGTCGCGCCAGGGCATGTATCCCCAGCTTGCTGAGAGATAGGGCCAAGCGGCTAAGTTCTGCCATGTTATCCTGATCTCCTGCGGTCGGTTGAGTCGTCAAGCAAGAGGTGGCTTACAAATGCATTTTCGCACAGCACGCCGCCATGTGTACAGTGTGCTCCGCCATATCAGATTACCACCCTGCACTTTGCGTGCCTGATAGTTTTGGCATGAGTCGATGGGGATGCTTTCCAGGAGTCCCCCAATTTTTCGGCCCAATTGCAGGAACGGTCGTAGGGCCAGCTGGCGGCCGCGAAACAACGAGCGCGTTTTCGCTTCGTGCAGCGCGAGAAAGAGCATTTGTTGCTCCGACCTTGCCGAGTAAGACAGAAATTGGTAAACAATGGGCACAAGCGAGAGGAAAGTGACAGGTTGGGAAAATCACTTCAGAAAGATTTTATGATCGCTATTAAAACGCCGTGGGAGTTCAGCCCACCCTCCTCAGTACTAGAAATCGAAGAAGCATGTGTATATCTATATGCCAGCTTCAAGAAATTCTCGTTCCCCAAATGAAACTTAAAGCCGGTGCCGACCTGGATGAGTACTGGAAATCCACTTCTATCAATTAACGGTTCCCCTTGCTCCTCCGGGATGCCGCTGAAATAGACCATTCCGAACCCCAACTCAACGAAAGTTGACCATTTGTCGAATTTCAGAAAGTCATACGCCGCCATTACGGAAAGACCCAGGGTGTAGTCGTCCTCTGTGCCATCAAACTTATTATCAAAGTGATACCAGCCGATGTTCCCTTCCAGGTAAACTTCCCAACGTTCTGAAAGCATCCACCCGTAAGTTGGCTGCAAAACTGTGTAGGTCCAATCAAATCGTTCACGTACTGTGAGGGCGTCTACCACGTCAGGTATTTGCACACCTACAAAAACTCCGACTCCCATTGTATTTTTTGATTCCGCCAGAACTACAGTTCGGAGAGGAATGAGTAGCACGATTAGCACGATCACCAATTTTCTCATTGATACACTACCCTGCAGCTGAAAAAGTCTTATTTAAACCCAATCCTTACAGTGCCCCTGTGTCAAGTGTGTGCCGAGACCAGCCCGCCAGGGGAGTGGGAAAAGAGTTTTCGGATGGATACTAAGAAAAGTTATTGTCGTGATGCCCCATTTGTATGGACCGGAGTCAAGGGCTGCAAACGCATCGGTGTTGCGGGTAACCGTTTACGGCCATTGTTTAAGCCGATTTAGGCTGTACGCTGTCCGAAAAGCATAAACAAAAATGGATATCGATGAGAAAGCCCACATTTTCGCAAGAGGGTGTAGCGAGATGAGATTCTGTGTCAAGGAGTAATAGAAAAATTTGGACGGACTGTGAAGGTGGAATGGCTCGAGAGCGGAAATCCTTGGCAGTTTGGCAAACCGACATGTGGTCTTTTGGCGAATTTTTGTGGTTTGGCCAAGAAGGGCGTAAATATTTTTTGTTTAAAAATATTTGATATCATTACATTTAATTACCTAAGCGTCCGCTGGCATTTGCCCTGCAAACGCAAGCTGAGCACGTGCATCGAAAAGGAGCATTGATCTAAAGTCTATGGCGGAGGCTTTCTAATGCAGAAGTTTATTGTCTCTCAAATAAAAGCAGCATGGCTGGCAGTAATTCTGCTTTCTGGGTTTATCACGCCGACGGCTTATGCGTTTGACTACATAAAGGATACCGCTGCCATAGGCGCTGCATTCATGACCCATTTGACTTTTCATGAGATAGGACATCAAGTGGTCGCTGCAGAGGTTGGGGCCGATTCGGCGCAAATGCGGTTTTTTACCATGAAGGACGGCAAGTTCTATCCTGGACTTTCAATCCACGAGAATGTCCCTGAAGATTCAAGGTTGCCCTATGCCATAGGCGGCGAATATATGGCTGGCCATACGTTTGAGTTCGCCCTGCAATCCTATCGTCAGAAGCCAACCACTTACAACAGGGCGCTGATGTTTTTTAGCGGCACGGATTTTGTCTGGTATACACTTTTGGCATTCTATGTTTATCCTCAAGATGACTCCTACGACCCTAACAGCATCAGAGAAGAAACCGGATTAAGCAAAGAAATGATGCTTTCTTTCGTGGTGGCCAAAGCATTGATGAATGTCTACAGAGTCTATAACAAAGACGCTAAATTCATACCCATGCTGAGGCTCGACAAAACGAGCGCTGCTTTTGTTGTGCGTTTCGACTTCTAATTCATTCAGCCAGGCACTGTGTAAGAAAGCGCCACTAAGAAGCGACCTATATAATTCGTACGACATCCTTTGAACACCATGTAATGCTGGCCACTGAGGCCACATTAGCCGATTATGAAGCCTTTGATGCCTGGCATTGTAGTGTGACCGAAAGGATCAAGTGAAAGTATGAAAATCTGTGACGCTGAAGACCATTAGGCGCCACTAAAGAGCTTCTTGAGCTTTGGCCCTAGGTCTTTTATCTGGCCCAAAGCTGGTTCCCAGATTTGGGATTGGCTGAACATCCTCTGTGGAGTGAACATAAAAACCAAGAGCATAATTCCCAGTAGGGAAAGATAGCCGAACACCAGAATCCATTTCTCAGACAACGCCCAGAAAAGTCCAGATCCAACAATAGCGGGAATCCCGCAAACGATAGCAATCCCAAGTTTCCTGCTTAATCCCATGTTATCACCCTCCTCAAATGAACACCACAATCCACCAAATACTTCTATAAGCCACACAGTCTTCAGGGGCAAGGCCACCCAGAGGTCATCACTATTCATCCATGGTTGCACGATTCTTGGCAGCCAGAGCCAGACTCCAGTTTGCGATTCATCCTCATATCCCCGACGCCATACGCATTTGGGGATAGTATCTTTAGACTCCTCAGCCTCCGCCCCAGACTCGCAAAAAAGCTGAGGTCATTAAGGATCGTTTCCCTGTAAGTAAAAACATAATGCCAGACAATTAATTGTCAATGCCCAAAACATCATTCGGATTGACTTGCCCGGATGTTTGATGAATGACCTGCTGCGGTCGCAGCAAGCGGTTCGTGAATGATGCGCGCTAGGTATGAACGGTTTGCAGTTGGTATCCGCTGGCTCAGTTAAAGGCTGAGCTATTTCTTAAAAATCTCCTCTTGGTGCGCTGCATTGGAAGAGTTCGACACTAGACCGGAGATGACGGTTTTGGCCTCGAGGGAAATCTCTGTAAAACGAACGCCCATACCCCGGGACTCAACGTCCTCATCGGAAACAGAAACATTAGACCAAATCACTTCTGCTGCGGCTTTCATGCGCTGGTCTAGATGAGCACCACTAAACTCAATTTGAAAGACTTCATCGGGCTGAAGCGGCTCCTGGCATGTGATGAATGCTCCACCAAGACTGATGTCTTTTATCTTTCCACTCATAAAAAGTCCAAGACCCCTTTCCATGACGACTGGACATGTAACTCCCGCTCTGGGGTGTTGGCGCTTTTCGGTGGTACAAGCCTCATCATTTTCATCCCCAGGCTGACTATCGAAATTGAAAAGAGGAAGTTGTTTCATGATCCTTCTAATGGAAGAGGTAGAGGCTCTTAACGCAAAACATTCGGAAAGGGGATATTTCTTGTTGCAGTCCCAGCAGTAAACGTCAGCTTCGCCTACCGTCCACGAAATGTGTTTATGACCGCATGGGCATTGTTTAGGCGAATCAGGGGGGCGGCCAGTCTTACGCTTGGGCATTTCTGATACGAGCCTGTTTATGAAAGGCTTCTTTCTCATATCTCCGATGAAGCTATGGGCTGAGTTGGAACCAAGATTCTGTGCGAATTCGCTTTAATCTTAACAGAAACAATTGAAGTCCGCTAGGCAGGAAAAAGCCCCCATCGACAGAATTGCCAATGGGGGCTGGCTAGTTTCACCCATAATATGGACCTTTTCCGCAATCTCTATGTCAATCGCCGGATTTCTTGTGTGGCGTACTTGAGTACGGTTCCGCGCAATCCCTTGATTTCCTTGATCTTGCAGAAACTGGGAACCCGCCCCGCAGGAGTGGGCCGAGTCCCGGAACGGGACGAAGCCAATTCCTCATTTATGAATTGGACAACTAAGCTCGTGTCATCCGGAGTTTACGGATGGACACTGGTTAATATTTCCAACAACCGGCGTAATGGCCTGCCTAGACATTAAGGCATAAAGAGGAAGAACCGCCCTATGGGGTGACACTTAGCCGCTTGGCGGTTTGTTCCTGCCGGTCAAGGAAACCGCCATACTGAGGCATGTGGGGAAGAGAGTTGTGCTTAGGTATCAACCGCTAGTTCTTGTTGGCCCCGCTTGGCTGAAGAGCCTTGGTGTCTTCCAAGGAAGAACATGCACACCAGGCAAAGCAGTGGAACGAGCAAGTACTGGTTGGGCACATCATACAATACTGCGTATCCCGCAAAAAGGGCTAAAAAAAGCTGAAAAAGCAACAGGGTCATACGTCTCATGCTATATCCTCCTTTGGTTGTCCATCGCAAATGAACTCTGGAGTCAGATGAAAAATGCATGCCAGATTCGGCAATAAGACCATTTCTATAATTGTATTATATAGTTATCATGGTATTGGCGTGCAGTCAGAATCACAATCTTGATTGACTGAAGTAACAGGCCGTATCCAAAAATGCATGCTACAAAACCATCAAACACATATCGAATCAGATCTGAAAGGAGCGGCAGAGCGGTTTCCACCTCGATATAAGAGGTAACTCAACCATTTAATATTCCCCCTTCCCCTCAAACCCCTCCCGCTAGGAGAGGGGAAGACTTTTTGTGAGATTCATCAAAAAATACGTGAGCAAGAATTTTTCCCGAGAAGGGAGTTGTTGGAAAGCGTCTTGAGGGTAATTTTATAATCAAATCACAGATCAAAAAGCCGTACAATCGACCGCCACACCGTATGTAAAGGGGATGTACGACCATTCTAAGCCAGTTTCCATCCATAAATGGGTCTTTTCCGCAATCTCTGTGTCAATCTGCGGGATTTCTTGTGCGGCGTACTTGAGTACGGTTCCGCGCAATCCCATGATTTCCTTATTCTTGCGCGAAATTGTTCAGTTATTATCCGGGTTAGGGGCCGATTCTTCTAACTTGGTGTGCAATCGCATTGTGCAGGTGCCTGCGCTGGTCAACGTCGATTCCTACAAAACGAACGGCCAAATCATATGAAGGGCAGGCTTTGTCACTGTCATCAATGTTTAACCTAACCTTGTCCACGGTGGCCGATACATTCAGTAGGTGATCTGGTATCTCAATTCTCAATTCGATAGATTCGTCCGGTTCGGGCAGCTCGTTACAGTGGATGAGCGCACCCCCCCTACTGATGTCCTTGATTTCCCCCGCTACTAAGCCATTGCGGGTAATCATACTAACGGGCCACAATACTTCAGTCCTGGGATGTTCACGCCTTTCTTGTTTCGGGAGCAAACCTTTGAAGGTGGCTAGGCGGTCCTGTTCGCGTTTCCTGAGAAGCTCACTGATGGCTTCTTCCAGCAGTTGATTGAGGCGCTTGTCTTCTCTTGCAGCAAGTATCTTGAACGACTTCAGGAGCTGTTTGTCTATAGTGGTATTTATGTAGCTTTTTCCCGGAGACTTTGCCATAGCGATCACCTGACCAGGGTTAATAAACAAAGAGAACAACACGCCCACCCTTGTGAAACATGCAAAGCCAGTGCCAAAAACAATAGCGGAGCCGAAGCTCGGCCGTTGTTTAAATCTTGTGGTGCTGGCGGTGGGAGTTGAAACCATGATCTCAGCATGACCAAGGCTGCGCTCTTCCAAACACTGAGCTGGGCCACCTCACAGTTATTCGCCATCCTGCGCTGGTTGTTAGAGAAAGAATTATTCCAAGTTCAATGCCAACAGGAAAGCGGAACCGTAACTCAAGATGTTCTTTGACAGATGAATTGTCCCAAATGGAACATTCGAGGTGACATTAGCAGGGATCGACTTCAACACAGGTAATGAAAATGAAGATGACTTGCCAATTTAAACGATATTGTTGGCGAGTGGTTGGTCGGCAATATGGAATCCGTCGATTTTGAAAAGTGCCACGGAAAAAGGGAAGGGGGCGGATTAGCGCCTGCAGCAGGAGGTACGGAAATTGGCTAGCTGGGGCCTGGATCAGGATGACATGAGACAATGACCAGAACGCAATAAATAAACTAATCGGCTGGACTGATGCCCAAATCGCAAGTGTTGACCCAACCGTTGACCAACAGGAAAAAGTGTCTCAAATTAATGTCTCAAAAATACTAGAATATACTTTAAGAAAAACATCTAAACCCTCTCCACATATGCACCTGTACGGGTATCTACCTTAACCATATCTCCTTCGTTGATGAAAAGAGGCACCTGTATTACTACGCCAGTTTCCACAGTGGCTGGCTTGGTGGCGCCCGTGGCGGTGTCTCCCCGGACACCAGGATCTGTTTGAGTAATTTCCAGGCTCACGAAGATAGGCAGTTCGATGCCGATAGGGTTGTTGTTGAAAAAAAGCATCTTGACGTCGATGTTTTCTTTGAGAAAATTTTTTGTGTCACCTAAGTGGTCCTCGTCGATGAAAATCTGCTCGTAATTATTGTTATCCATAAAGCAGTAGCCTTCGGCATCTTGATAGAGGTACTGCATTTCTCGTTCTAAGAGATCTGGACGGCCTACTTTCTCACCGGAGCGAAAGGTCTTCTCCAGGACTTGACCCGTTTCCATGTTCTTGAGACGGGTCCGGACAAAGGCCCCACCCTTCCCCGGCTTGACATGGAGAAAATCAACAATGATAAAAGGCTTGCCCTCTAACTCTAATTTCAAACCTTTGCGAAAGTCAGCTGTGGAATACACAATCCCCTCCCGATTGCGGATTGTAGATTGCAGATCTTAGATTAAGCGGTTGTCCCTCTGAGCTTGCGCCTCGAATCAATAAACCGGCAAACTATCTATAGCGTTGAGGTTACTGGTTGCAGCCTGTTTCAATCTAGAGAGCCATAATGTGCAACCGTTACTGCTCCAACACTCCGTGAGCGCTCTCAGTCGAAACAGAATCAAGTCCACGGGTAGTTACCTGAGCCGCCCGAGCTAAGAAGGCCGTTGCTCTTTGACATGCTTCTGCACGAAGGCGGCAAGTTTCAAAGGGTCGATGCCAGTTAGCTCTGTAGGGGTCGATGTGGTCTCCGTAGCGGCTGGGTCCTTCAAACATTTCTGCCACGATTCCAAGATGGAAAGAAGAGTTCGGGCTGACTCAGCCTCACCGAGTTGCTTTTCCAACTCCGCAAGTCGTTCTAACACTCCCGTGTTTTCAGGTGTGCTCACGAGAATTCTGCGATATACCTCAATAGCCTCCGGCAGGTGACCCTGCTTAACGTAGAGTTCAGCCATGGTAACAGTGGCCACCTCCCCCTCTTCTTGTTCAATCTTTTCGGGTAACGATTCAATCTCGGGCTCAGCCGCCTCGGTTTCGACTTCTGCCAGCCCAGGCGCCAAAATAGCTCTAAACAGTTGCCGATAACGAACAGCCAGGTCGTTGTCACCCTTCTTATCATAAAGCTCAGCAAGCGCCTGATAGGTCACCGTATTGATTTCCAGCATTTCCTTGGCCTTGAGTAGTTCAGGCTCAGCAAGGTCCAGCTCATCTTTGCGCAAGTACGACAGTCCGAGGATAACCCTGGCTCGAAGATCATGAGGGTGGAGGCGAAGACCGTTGACGCACGTTTCAATGGCCTCAGCATACATCTTTCGTTCCCAAAGGGCCTCGGCAAGATAGACAAAGGCCTGCGAGGAGGGGTCCTTGCTCATAATTTGTCGGTACAGTTCAATTTCATCCATGGTCTGTGCCGTGGATCATAGATCCTTAGTCTGTGAGTACTCAGGCCGAATTGGCGCTACTATATTTGCTCTGCGGTATAAATACAATAGCCAGCCTGCAGATCAATTTTCAGCTCCTGGTCGTCGGTTGCTTGTCTTGACCCCTTGAACTATTCGGTGGGAATCTGATTGTTGTCCGCAGGATGCACAAACTGAAAGACCAATTCGCCTTCCTTAACCAACCCCAGTTCTTGACGGGCCAAACGCTCAAGGGTAGTGGGATCGTTACGAAGCAGACTAATGTCCTGATAGATTTGCTGGTTTTCCCTCTCAAGGATGAGATTTCTTGCGGTGAGTTCTTGATGCTCCAGGTTCAGTTGGCGCAGATGGAGCAAACCATTGGGACTCCAGATGATTAGCAGCACAGAAGTCAGCAGCAAGAGGGGCCACAGGATTAGATACCAGGGCATTTTCGTTGCAGGAAGCCGTCTATTCATTGGTAACACGCCAAAAGTTTTACGGTTATCCGTTGGAATATCTCGGTGAACCAGTCCACCTCACCAACAAGACTCTCATGACGTTTGTTGGAACTTGTACAACTATTTATCATAAACTAAGTAAGCAAGTCAAAACCATTACCTTTTTCGTTTTTCTTGCCCTTTTCGCTAAGCGAGACGAAAGCGTGCTCGTTATTTTCGCAACCTCCCGCTTGGCCGCGGGGGGTCCTGGATTCATCCCGAAAAATGGGGAAACTCCTGGGGGAGAAAAGCCTTGACAAAAGGGAAGCAAGGGATACAATGACAAAATTTTCAAGGTGATTTTCGATAGATCGCTCCGGATGAAACACTTAGGGGTACAGGAGATAGATGGATGGGAATAGTCGCCGGCAAGATCAAAGACCTGAAGGAAAGGGAAGCCAAATTAAGAGCTATGGGCGGAGAAGAAGCGGTGAGCAAGCAACACGAACGCGGCAAGCTCACTGCGAGGGAGCGGATCGATCTCCTTTTCGATCCTGGGACTTTCAGGGAAACTGACATTTTTATGAAGCACCGAGGGACGCTGTTTGGTCTTGAAAAAATAGAAATTCCAGCTGACGGCGTCATTACCGGCTATGGCAAGGTAAACGGCCGTCCGGTGTGTGCTTTTTCTCAGGATTTCACCGCACGGGCAGGTACGCTGGGTGAGATGCACTCCAAGAAGATCTGCAAGATCCAGGACATGGCGATGAAAGCTGGAATTCCGGTGGTTGGATTCAACGATTCGGGGGGAGCACGCATCCAGGAAGGGGTTGACTCTCTTTCCGGCTATGGACAGATTTTCTACCGTAATGCCATCGCCTCCGGCGTAGTGCCCCAGATATCAGCAATCATGGGCCCGTGTGCCGGAGGTGCGGTTTATTCACCAGCCATGACAGACTTTGTCTTCATGGTCAAAGAGACCAGCCACATGTTTATCACCGGCCCCGATGTGATCAAAGCGGTGTTGGGTGAATCGATTTCTTTTGAGGATCTGGGTGGGGCCATGGCCCACAACACCAAGAGCGGGGTTGCGCACTTTGCTTGTGAAGATGACTCGCACGCCATCGAGCGTATCAAAGTGCTCCTGAGCTATCTCCCCAGCAACAACATGGAGGAACCTCCCCGGGTAAATACCGGCGACAGCCGGTTACGCAACGATCCAGCTCTGGACGCCATCATTCCTGACAACCCCATGGAGTCCTATGACATGAAGGATGTGATCCACTCCATCGTGGACAATGGTGATTTCTACGAAGTCCACGAACTTTACGCTCAAAACATCCTCGTCGGTCTTGCTCGACTCGATGGCCGCACCATCGGTATCATTGCCAATCAACCCACGGTCCTCGCCGGTTGCCTGGATGTGGATTCCTCGGACAAGGCGACACGTTTTATTCGCTTTTGCGATTGCTTCAACATTCCGCTGCTTACTATTGCGGACGTGCCCGGGTACCTGCCAGGGAGCAACCAGGAGTGGCACGGGGTGATCCGTCACGGCGCCAAACTGCTCTGGTGTTATTCTGAAGCCACAGTGCCTAAAATCACCCTGATTCCCCGCAAGGACTACGGCGGCTCCTACCTGGCCATGTGTTCTCGGGATCTCGGCTGTGACCTAGCGCTGGCCTGGCCCACTGCGGAGATAGCAGTAATGGGCGCTGACGGAGCGGCCAATATTATTTTTCGTCGTGAGATTCAGGCGGCTGAAGATCCCGGGGCGAAACGTCGGGAGAAAATTGCCGAGTACAAGGAACTGCTATACAATCCTTATATTGCCGCCTCGAGGGGGTACATAGACGGCGTGATCGTCCCGAGCGAAACCCGGCCGCGCCTCATAGAGGCACTTGATATCCTGTGTACAAAAAGGGAAACGCTTCCACCCAAGAAACACGGGAATATTCCGATGTAGTTGCACCGCAGTCCCAAAGAAAAACCCCGTTCTGAACTTACAGTTCGGGGTTTTTAGTGTCTGGGTGTTGGATAGTAGGCACTAAGCACTAAACACCAGGAACCAGGGTGAGATCGCGGATTTCGGAACGCGGAATATTCTAATCCAAATCAACCATGCAACTTGTCTCTTCGTTCTTTATGATTCCGCGTTCCCCATCGCCCGTTCCGAATTGCACTGCTTACTGCCCGCTGCACGCTGACAACTGCCAGCTAAGCCAAGCACTGTGCGCTCAGCTTATTACACCTATGGCGGGTTAGTCCTCTCGTTCACTGATCTCAATGAGCACCCCGTGGGTGGACTTAGGGTGGAGAAAGGCGATCTTGGCACCGCCGGCACCCTTGCGTGGCTTCTCGTCTATTAATCTTATCCCTTTCTCCTTGAGCTCAGCCAGGGCCTCTTCTATATTTTCTACGCGAAAAGCGATATGTTGTATTCCCTCACCTCTTTTGTCCAAATACTTGGCGATGGGTCCATCCGGCGCCGTTGACTCCAACAATTCGACCTCGCTGTCACCTACAGGGAAAAAGGCGGTGGTCACCTTTTGTTCTTCGACCGTTTCAGTACCCTCGAAATTCAGCCCCAGGGTGTCTTGGAAGAGTTTTCTTGCCTCCGCAATACTGTTTACTGCAATGCCGAGATGATCGATCTTGAGTACCTTCATTGTTTTCCTCCAATTCTGCGAAGCGCAGAGCGCATAGCGTCTGGTGAACGGTGAGCCGTCTATTTTGACGAACTCATTTCTGACTGTGCCTTCAACCTCTTTGCTCCTACCTCTAACCTCTTGCTGTTTACCGTTTCCCGTTCAGTGCCCGCTGCTTACCGCTTGCAATGGTTGCGCTGTCGATGTCTAGTCGGATATCGAGAAAAGATTCCGGACGATTTCCTGGACACAGCTATATGGATCTTTCTTGTGGCTAAGGATGTCGTCGATCAAGGCCTCGAAACCGCCATCTCCGGGGATCTTTTCCAAAACACGGCGGGAGATCTCCTCTTTCAGCAGGGACAACATCTCTTGTCTGGTCTTTTCCCTGCGACCACTTACCAACTTACCGCTTTTTTCGAGGAAATTGCGGTGACGCTTGATAGCATCTAACAGTGAATCCGTGCCCATGTCGTCCACTGCCACGGTTTTGACCACTGGCGGCTGCCAGGATATTTTCTTGATCTGCGAGTCTTGCTGTAACCGGAGACTCACTTCGCTGGCAAGTGTATCGGCACCCGACCGGTCCGCCTTGTTAACCGCGTAGAGATCCGCAATCTCCATGACTCCGGCCTTCATGCTTTGTATGATATCACCCAGGCCAGGGGCCAGGACCACAACGGTGGTATCCGCTGTCTTGGCAATGTCCACTTCATCCTGGCCCACGCCGACGGTCTCAACAATTACCCAGTCCTTGCCAAATGCGTCCATGATTTTGATCACATCAGTGGTGGCTCGGGCAAGCCCTCCGAGATTGCCTCTGGTAGCCATGGAGCGGATGAAGACGTCAGGATCGCCTGAAGCGCGTTGCATACGTATTCGGTCGCCCAGAAGGGCACCGCCGGTGAAAGGGCTGGAGGGATCCACGGCGATGATGCCCACGGTCTGCTCCTCACTCCGCAGCAGTGAGGTGATCTTGTCGGTGAGCGTACTCTTTCCGGTCCCCGGAGAACCGGTGATACCGAGCACATAAGCCTTCCCGGTATGAGGGTAAATCGCCCCCAAGAGCTCCAAAGCCCGGCCATCCTCACTCTCCACCAAGGTTATAAGCCGGGCCATGGCCCTTACCGAGCCTTGCAGAAGCTCTGTGATTAGATTGCTCATATCAGCGGTTAATGCTAACGTACATTCTTCTCGATGAATCCCACGATGTCTTTAGTTTTAGTCCCGGGTCCAAAGATTGCTGCAACTCCAGCTTCTTTCAAACCGGTAATGTCTTCCTCAGGAATTATGCCGCCACCGACAACCAGCACATCATCGAGCCCTCTTTCCTTGAGTAGTTCCACTACCCGCGGGAAGAAATAGTTGTGCACTCCGCTCAGGCTGCTTAAACCCACAACGTCGGCATCTTCTTGCAAGGCAGCATCAACGATCATCTCGGGAGTTTGGCGAAGTCCGGTGTAGACGACCTCCATGCCTGCCTCAGCAAAAACTCTGGCCAGGAGTTTCGCTCCACGATCGTGACCGTCCAGTCCAGGTTTGGCCATGATGACCTTTATTCTCTTCTCGCCTGCCATCCTCAAACCTCCTTGAGTCGCCGAGCGCTAAGCGCAAAGCGAGCAACACTACCTTTTCTTTTTTTGCGCTATGCGCCATACGCTTTGCGATTAAACAAATTCCTTGGGTCGATATTCTCCCCAGATGTCTCGCCACACATCACAAATCTCACCCACCGTGGCCCGCGCTTTAACTGCCTCGATAACCGCCGGCATCACGTTGTCGCCCGTTCTGGACACCTCAGCCAGTCTGTCCAGGGCTGCTTTCCATACTTTCTCGTTTCTTTCGGTCCGAAGTATTTCCAGCTTTTCCGTCTCTATTTCCCGCTGCTTGGGGTCCACCTTGAGCAGGTTGGTGGGGGGCGGTTCTTCCATGGTATATTTGTTAATGCCCACGTAGATGCGCTCATTCGACTCGATTTCCCTTTGAAAACGATAGGCGCTATCCTGTATTTCCTTCTGGATGTAACCCTCTTCTATGGCCTTCAAGGTGCCACCCATGGCGTCAATCTTCTTGATGTAATCATCGATTTCTTCCTCGATGCGATCAGTCATCGCCTCCACATAATAGGAGCCCGCCAGGGGGTCTATGGTGTCTGCAGCGCCGCTTTCCTCGGCAACAATCTGTTGAGTCCTGAGGGCCACGGTAACGGCTTCCTCAGTAGGCAGACAGAGCGCTTCATCGTAGGAATTGGTGTGCAGCGATTGGGCTCCACCGTAAGCCGTGGCCAGGGTCTGCAAAGCCACTCGAATGACATTGTTTATGGGTTGCTGGGCTGTAAGGGTCACGCCGCCGGTCTGCACGTGGTAACGCATCATCATCGAACGCGGATTCTGAGAGCCAAATCGCTCTTTCATCACCTTCGCCCAGTAGCGTCGGCCCGCACGAAACTTGGCCACCTCCTCCAGGACGTTAGTAAAGGCATTGTAGAAGAAAGACAACCGTGGAGCGAAGGAGTCAACTTCCATGCCTCGATCGATGCAAGACTGCACATAGGTAATACCGTTGGCAATGGTAAAGGCCATCTCCTGGGCTGCCGTGGAGCCTGCTTCGCGAATGTGGTAGCCACTGATGCTGATGGTGTTCCATTTGGGCACTTGCTCGTAACAGAATTTGATCAGATCCACTGTGAGACGCATGGAAGGGTGGGGGGGGTAGATATACTGGCCCCGACAGATAATCTCCTTGAGAATATCGTTCTGCACAGTGCCGCCGACTTTGTGGTAAGGGACCCCCTGTTCTTCGGCAAGAGCCAGGTACATGGCCAACAAGACGGTGGCCGGAGCATTGATGGTCATGGAGGTGGTCTCCTTATCCAGGGGTATCTGGTCGAAGAGGACCCGCATGTCGTCAACCGAGTCAATGGCCACGCCCACCTTGCCGACTTCCCCCATGGAAAGGGGGTGGTCGGAATCGTAACCGGACTGGGTTGGCAGGTCGAAAGCAACGCTGAGTCCGGTCTGCCCCTGCTCCAGCAGATAGCGATAACGCTCGTTGGTCTCTTTAGCCGTCCCAAAGCCCGCGTACTGGCGCATCGTCCAGAACCGCCCTCGGTACATGGTCGGTTGGACGCCGCGGGTGAAAGGGTATTCCCCCGGGAATCCGAGTTTGGTTTCGTAATCGGAGTCGGCTACGTCGAGAGGCGTATAAAGCCGGTTCACCTCTTCACCTGAAATCGTGGTGAAGATGGTTTTTCTCTCTGGAAACTTGGCGCAGGCCTTCTCAACTGGACCGCAGTCCCACTGCTCCTTTTCCGCCTTGATAGCATCTAACTTGTGTCTGTCATACATTCTTATTCCTCCCTAAATGATCACCCTACCTCGCAAAGGTTGTACTCTTATCAAATCGTCAACATCAATTCAACAACAGATTGACACAATTAGCAAGGGTCTGGTTCAGCACATCACAGTTGCCATGCCCCATCTAACCAGCATCCAGTATCCACTTCTCAGACACTAAAACGGAAGAATATGACGTCGCCGTCCTGCACGACATACTCTTTCCCTTCCAGTCGAACGAGACCTTGTTTTTGGGCCGCACCGTAACTACCGGCACTTTCCAGATCGTCATAGCGAACCACTTCGGCTCGAATGAAACCGCGCTCCATATCCGAATGCACAACGCCGGCGGCCCTAAGCGCTGGTGTGCCCTTTCTGATGGTCCAGGCCCGAGCCTCCTGTTCATTTGTGGTGAAGAAAGAAATCAGGCCGAGAAGTTTTGAAGAAGCCTGAATCACCTGATCCCTCGTGAGGGTCTCGAAGCCCAACTCCCCCATGAATTCTTCGGCTTCGTCCGGGGAGAGCTGAGCCAGTTCCATCTCCAGCTTGCCGACTATCTCGAGGTAGGGTGCAATGGTCTCATCGGTAATCTCTGCTGGAAGCGGCGGGGTATCCTCTTCAGGTTGGTTGATCAGAATCAACACGGGCTTCACTGAAAGAAAACTGAAACCTTTCATGATGGGGACGTCCAGGGTATCTGCCTGGGAACGCAGGGCGCGACTCGCCTCCAGGGTTTTTTGACATTCCAGCAACAAGCGTACTTCTTCCGGATTCTCCTTTTTGCCTCTTTTCCTCTCAGTAGAAATGCGTTCGAGTCGCTTCTCCACTACCAGCAGGTCAGCCAAGATAAGTTCGGTTTCCACTCGCGATATATCGCCAAGTGGATCTGGGGAGCCCTGCATCGGGTGATGAAAGTTGCGCACCACGTGCACCAGTGCATCCACCGGTCTGATGTAATTCAAGAAGGCTTCTCCCAGTTCCTGGCCCTTCTGTGCTGAGCCGGTCAGACCGCCCACATCTACATAGTCCACCGTGGCTTCGGTCACCTTTTTAGAATTGTAGAGCCGGCAAAGAAAAGGGAGTCGAGGCTCTGGCACTTTGACTACCGCCAGGTTGGGACCACGCTCGGGAGTAGAGAAATCCCCAACCTCAGCAGAACTGCTGGTGAGAGCATTGAAAACCGTGGTCTTTCCACAGCGGGGAAGCCCAATTATACCGAGTCGCATGGCCCTATCCTGGAGCAGCGATCACCGTAGAATTTCGGACCTGGGAATGCGGATCGTGGACCTAGTGCTTCGATCCACAAATAACCTCTACCTTGATGAGTAGCTCATATTTAATGAGTTCGCTTACTCAGCCCTAGTCCTGAGTGATAAACTTTGAATGGAATGGGTGAATCGAAAGACTAGCCGTCGCAGATTCAACCAAGCCCAGAAACGGGTCATCACAGAGTGTACAAATGGGAGTCAGCGCCCAAGCAGCGAAACGCTTTACTGATGCACCGCTTTTGTGCTAAGGACTTTACAATAGAGCGTTTGCAGTGTCAATCAAATCGCGGCGTCCTCGCATAGCGCAAAGAGAGGCGCAAAGTCTTTCTAATATGTTGGCTTGACGACTTGCGTTACGATCTGTGCGCCATGCCACCACTTGGACAACTGAAAACGAAAGTTCAGACGAGGGAGTCGATTGCCATGACGCTTCAGCAAATGGTCAAGGCCATCAAGGCGCGTCCAGATTTTGACAAGGTGGGGATGATCGCCTGTCACAATGGGGTTGTCAGAGCGACATCCAGGCATGGCCGAAATGTAAAGGGTCTGAAGATCGAGGTCGACCAGGTAGCACTTGAGACGATTCTCGAGGAAATGCGCCAACGTCAGGGGATCATCGAAGTCGCAGTCCATCTGTTCCAGGGTTACCGGGAAATCGGTGATGATGTGATGCTGGTTGCTGTAGCCGGAGACATTCGTGAACACGTTTTTCCAGTGTTCGAGGAAACGGTGGAACGTCTAAAGATAGAAGCCACGTCAAAGAAAGAGTATTACAATGACTAGCCAGTCTGAGTCCAAACAAAATAAATTTCAGAATCTGACAGTTCATGATGATCAAATCCGAAATCCGAATATCAAAATCACAACAATTCTTAAATTTTCAAAGCTCAAATGTTCGAAAAGCAGAAATTCAAGCTGTTAACCGTTCTGTTTTGAACATCGAGACATTTTCATTTCGAATTGGTTTCGTGCTTCTTGCTTCGGATTTTGGATTTTCCTAAACTGAACGTCACGCTCGGTAATGCGCACTTGGGAAGAAAGCATACCACTTCGGCGGCTAGGAAAGGTTGAAGAATTTGCTAATCTGGTAATCTTTCCCGCCTCAGAGCGGGCCGGTTATATAACCGGCAATCCCATCCAAATAGATGGGGGGTACTATCGAGACTTGACCTAGACCCGAAAGGCGTCAGTAGTGGCGGCGGTGGCGCATTCGACCCCGCCAAAATCCAAATAGCCAACCCAGCAGTAGGACTGCGGCGCCACTGATGAACCAACGCAATTTGTTGGAGACGTCTGATTTCTCATATGCTCTCTGAATTTCCTCTAGGTCTTGGGTTCTGTGGGCCAGTTCATTCTTGAGCTCAGTTTTTTCCTGCAACAGGTTCTGATAATTGCGCTCGAGACTCGTGACTTGCTCTTTAAGACTCTGGTTTTCTGCTGCGAGTTCCTGTGCAGTAACCTGCCAGGCGGGGCGGTCAGTGAGATACTTCTTTAAGAGCCAGCCTCTGCGTCCATCTTCCAGGGACACCTCAGCCCAGCCTCCCTCTTCTTTAATCAGGGTCACCTGAGTGCCGGGCGCTAACATCGCAATTATGCGATTTCCAAAGCTGTTCCCGGTCCGCATATTAGCTCTGAGGGTGGTGTCGGAAACATAGACAGTTGTGGCTCCGGCTACACTGCACGAGAACCAGCCGATCAAGAACATGGTAAGACCGAGAATCCAGGGACCTCCTCTCACAAAGCGGTTCTTCATGTCTATTCCCATTAAACTCTGGCCTCCATCGGCATGGTGACAGTACTGGCCTGATGTTCAACTCGGCGCCTGTTCATCTGCTCAATAACGAATCACAGCCCGGCGGACCAGGTTTTCGGATCACTCCAAACGGGCATTTTTGTGCTTTGCCACAGCAAAATTCGAAATTCGAATACCCACCTGCCCTAGCCAAACCCGTGGCTTTCTTTACCTTCCAAGCAAATTCTCGCAGAACCTGATTTTTACCAGTCTCATCTGCAAAGGCAAACGTTTTGACCCCACAAGGCCAAGGGGGCGTACCTTTGCCAGTCCAAATATATAAGATTGGTTATTTAACATGATCCAAGTTTTCAGCGCTAGTTTTTTTTATTGCCCGCGGTAATCCCGGATGTAAAGTGACCGGTACGGGCGAAATGGTGGGGCTAGTCCTTTAGAGTTGAAGCACGCGAAGGAAGTGGCATGGACTTCTTGGGCCCTGATATTATTTCTTGATGTAACGGATGAGCTGATCGGCCAAATTTGGGTCAAGGGTTTTGAGAATTCCATATTCCTTCAATGCTGATGCTTTGTCACTCAGCAACAAGTAACCCAGCGCCAAAGCATAGTGTGCTTGTACATATCCGGGTCTTATTCGAATCGCCATTCTTAAAGCGCTTATAGCCTCGCTGTTAAAACCAAGTATGCCATAGGCTATCCCGAGCCCCAAATACCCTTCCGCGTAACCGGGGTCTATTTCTATTGCCCTTTTGAAAGACGCAACTGCTTTCTCCCAAGTTTCGAGTCGAGAATATGCAGTGCCCAAACCGAAATAGGCCACCGCATAATCAGGCTTGATGACGGTAGCCTCTGTAAAAGCCGCAATCGCCTCCTGCCAGCGCCCGAGATCATAGTATCTCAAACCCCGATTAAAGTACTCGACAGCGAAGTCAGGCGGTGCAGGAACCGGCGGCTTATCAATGCTGGCCTTCTCGCGGACCTGAAATTTATTGACGGGAGAGGTTACAACCGCAGAAAAAGCTTCCGTGCCCGAAAACGGCCAAACGAAGGCGACCGCTAAAAACAGGACAACAGCCCTGGTAACCCCTAAATATGAGGTTACATATTTCCCGTATGCCGTAAGACCGCTTCTAGGTTTATACAGTCGAATCATGCCAGTTGCTTAACCAAGAACCATACCAGTTCTCGAGTTTGAATAAATTTACTGTTTTATTTGATACTTAGGTAGCATTAACCCCAAAGCGCCATCCAATACACTTGGCAAAAAAGTTCACAGATTGGGTAAAAGAAATTCCACTGTTTGGCAATTTTCATGACGTGACGAACTAGCCCGCATGATTCAGGTGCTTCCGGGTTTTGCCCAGCCCTATATTTCATGAATGGGTGTCTGTACCGCGAAGATGGGCGTGCAACCAGAGCAACGACTGCGGATTGAACGATTACTGAAAAGCTTGTGAGAACTAGAAAACCCGGAGCGAAATCTCACCTGTTAAATTCGACATCAGCAACTCCAAATCAAGAACCAGTTAGCTCATTCCGCCTTTTTTTGGGAAACCGGATCTTGTCCCCAACGGTTGAATCGAAGCTTCAGTCCCATTAACAAGTCCCACTCGATGGGAACGATAAAAAGTGTCAAAAAGGTTGTGGTACACAGGCCGGTGACAAAAGTAGATGCCATGCTGCCCCAGACAACCGAGTAACTTGGAATTCCTAGTGCCATGGGCAGCAATCCCAGCGTCGTGGTGAGGGTGGTGAGCAAAATAGGGCGCAGCCGCACTCTAATCCCCTCGGCGATGGCTTCACGGCGAGACATGCCTGCACGGTATCTTTTGTTTATGAAGTCGATGAGCACCAGCGAATCGTTGACCACGACCCCGGTGACACCGACGACAGCGATGAAACTGTTGACCGTAAAAAGGCCCTGGGTGACAAACTTGCCCAAGACCACGCCGATAAGAGAAAAGACCACAGCAGATAGGATGATTAGCGGTTGCAGATAAGAGCGGAATTGGGTGGCAAGGATCACGTAGATCGTCAACAGGGCAACCGAAAAGGCATAGGCGAGAGAGATGTAAGAGCGTCGGGTTGATTCGAACTCTCCCGAGAAGTTGATTTCCGCGCCTGGATACTTGTCCTCGATGGTTTGATAGTAAGAGCGAATTTTATTGACCACTGCAGGTGTGGACGTGGGTGCAGCAGGTTTGATATTGGCCGTTAAAGTAAGAGCCCGGCTGTTCTGATATCGATCGAGTTTGTTCGGTTCAGTATACGATTCCGTTCTGGTCAGATCACCGAGGCGCACAGGCCCTGTGGGGTGTTGGAGGATTGGGATGGAAAGGGCTGCTTCGGGGGCATCGAGATATTTCTGGTCTATCTTGAGCTTCAGGTCCACGTCTTCGTCGATGGTGCGGAACTCACCGACGAAGCGGCCGTCGAGCACTGAGCCGGCAAGTCGCGACACGGTCTGCGGTGTAAGACCGTATTCGGCAGCGCGCTCCTTGTCCACGTGAAACCGGTAAACCCGGTTTGGCCTGCCGCGGTTGTCGCTGAGATCCGTCAGGAAGGATGAAATCTCATCTTGACTGCTGAGGTAGGTATAGATGTCCGCTGTCAGGGCTTCCACCATTTCGGGGTTCGGACCGACTATGCGGACATTGAGGTCCTTGCCGGTTGGCGGGCCGGTTTTCTCCGGGCGAACACGGATACTCCAGCCGTCCTGTTCGAAGCGGCCGAGTTGCCTCCGCATGTAATCCAAGTGCACTATGGGATCGCTGGCATGGTTTTCAGGAAAATCTTGCTCTTCCTTGCTGGGCATTTCTACGTTGATGAAGCCCAGATTGCTGCCAAAAATCGGCTGGTAGACTTCGTTAATGTAGAACCCGGCCATCGCCGCTTTCAACTGGCCGGGGGCCGGCCCGGCAACATAAAGTTAGCGATATCCTTGAGTTTCTGATTCGTTGCTTCAATGGGGGTTGCAGCCGGACCTTCCAACTCAATGTAATAATTGGTGTACTCGTCCGGGAAGAACTTGATTCTGATTAGAGCCATCTTGCCCGTCACGGAGACGCCAATAATAAACAGTGCAGCCACAAAAGCAACAAACACCACGCCGAGGCTGGTAAACCGATAGCGCAGAGAAACGGCCACGAGTCGGTCGGTTCCTCTGCGTAGCAGAGACATCAACCAGCGTTCTTTTCGGGCCGGGTTGTATTCTCTGGCCTCTTTTTCAGCGAACCGCCATCCGGGCCAATCCATGAAATGTGACGGCAAAATGATCAGGCACTCGAATAGCGAGGCGGCAATGGCGGCGGAGATGGCCAAGGGAATCTGAGCAAAAAATTCGCCCGTGGAGCCCGTCATGATCAACATGGGAAGAAAGGCGGCAACCGTGGTCGAAGTGGCAGCGATCAGTGGCGCTGCGACCTCTGACGTCCCATTCACCACAGCCTCTTTTAGAGGTTCACCTTCCTGGAGATGTCGGTAAATATTCTCTACCACGACGATAGCATCATCCACGATGATACCGCTAACCAGGACGAGAGAGAAAAGAGTAATTTCGTTCAAGGAGTTTCCGCTTACCCACATGATGATCATGGTCACCAGAAAGGCAAACGGGATTCCAACCATCGTCAGGACGGCGTTGCGCAAGCCCATGAAGAAATAGATGAGAACACTGACCAGAACTATACCCACAAGCAGGTTCATCCCGAGCGTGGAGATGGAATCGTCGATGTGCACCCGCTGGTCCTGTATGAGGACCGCCTGCACGTCTTCTTTTTGCAGAACCGGCTTGAACCGCTCGACGATCTCTTCCACCGCGGGAACAATCTCAAGGGCGTTACCACCCTCAGTCTTGATGACCCTCAAGGTGACACAATCTTTACCGTTCACCGAGCTGATGACGTAGGGATCACGGTAAGACATGTGAGCGTCGGACATCACGTCGCCCACCGTGACAAAAGACCCGTCGCTGTCGCGACGGACAATGGTCTCGGCTACCTGCCCGCGGGAGCGGTAACGTTCATCCACCACTATGACGAATTCGCCGGCCTCGTTGGCAAAATCACCGGAGGGTACAGCAATATTGGACTCGCTGAGCGCTCTGGCCACCTCGTCGAAAGTGACACCGTACTTATCCAGAAGGCGTGGATTCAAGTAGACATGGAACTCCCGGATGTATTCTCCGTTCGGTTCTACCTCCTTCACCCCAGGGATCTGGCGCAAATGCAGTTTCATCTCCTCTGCCATGAGGGAAAGGGCCCTATTGGAACGCTCGCCAATGAGATTGACGGTTACCGCCGGGAGCCATTCACTGACCCTGATCTCAGTAAATTCCGGCGGGTCGATTCCCTCCGGCAGCTCGTTTATAATGCTGAGAATCTTGAGGCGCAGCTCCTCATAGAGTCTGTCGTAGTCGGTGTCGTCGATGAATTTGACCATCACCTCCGAGCGCTCGCGATAGGAGGTGGATTGGATGAACTCCACGGACTCGAGGTCGTTCAGTACATCTTCAATTTCACGCGTAATCAGGGATTCCACTTCTTCTGGTGAAGCTCCAGGAAGTATGGTGGTTATCTGGATTTTGCCCATATGGACATCGGGGTAGCGTTCTACCGGTAAATCAAAAAGAGAGAACAGACCGACGGCCATGGCCAGGACGAAAAGCAAATTGACCAGGACGGTTTGACGCAGGGCGTAGCGAAAGAAGGGTTTCATGGTTCCAGCCATTCAATTGCGGAATGCGGATTTCGGAATGCGAAATTTCAGGAATTGCTTGCTATAACTTGCGCCTATGATTTCTAGCTGAAAGCCATTCAAGAGCCATTAGTCAAAGAGTTGCAGATTTGTTTCAATCTAGAATCATTAATCTATAACGTCATCTCTAAACACAAAATAGCGGCGGACCTCCTTGGTGTGATAGGCGATCAAGTTGTCCAGACGTTGTTGGTTTACTTGGTTTTTCTTTATGGCTAGGTCAATGAAGGTCGTGTCCAGTATGGCAAATACTCCTTCACCATCGATGCGATCACCCACGTCTTCTGTGACTCTAACGCATCGCCCCGACTCCTCGCTGACGATGTCCATTGTGTGCCTGGCCCGAGTGTAACCGATCAGGCTGATTACGCGCATCGCCGGCATGGCGGCAAACACGTCGCCTTTTCCCCAGGATTCGACCTCTTTATCGGCGACTGCATCAAAAGACGGAAAAATCGCCATAATCGCAGCAAAAAAAACAAATATTTTGGCTCGAGTAGTACCCTTCATCACAATTCCTTTTTAGTGATTCAAGGGTCATAAGTATTTCTTCGAAGACTGAAATTGAGGGCTTGTTGAACGATCGCGTCCAGTCTTTCTTCGGGGAGAAAATGAAGTCTTTTCTTGATGAGGAGCGAAGCCAGCCCATGCAGGGTCGCCCAGAGCACGATTGCCGTAGTTTCGGCATTGCCCTCTGAGAAAACACCGCCGTCCAGACATCTTCGAACATATTCCTCAAATTTCCGAAAAGCCTTCAGTGGGATAGACTCTTCGTCTGGATGGGGCTCCTGCAGAACCTCCTCGGTGGCAAACATGAGTTCATAGAGCTCGGGATTCTCCAGCGCAAAAGAAATATAATGGCGCCCCCCGACGCTCAAGCGCTCCAGGGGGTCTGTGATCTTCTCCAACTCTTGCTGCAATGCCAAAAGTTGCTCGAAGCCCTGGGTGCAGAGCTGCAGCATGATATCGTTTTTATTCTTGAAATAGAGGTAGAGAGTTCCGGGGCTGTACTCGATCTTTTCAGCAATCTTTCGCATGGAGACATTTCCGTATCCTCCTTTGGAAAATAGACTCATTGCAGCCTCGAGGATGCGCTTTCGCATCCTGTCTGCGTCCCGTCTTTTTCTTTCTTTTATTCCCATGACTTTTGTGTTTAATGAACAAAGATCATTTTGTCAACAATGTTCAGAAAAAGAGTAGAAAATCTTCACGAAATTACTTTGACATGGAAGCCAGAAATGTTCATAACTGAATAACTTTATTCTTATCCGCCGGCGGCGGACCATTCTTCCACCATTTTATTTGAACATCGAAAACCGGGTCCTCAGGGCCAGGTTCGAGTTCAATGGTTTTGCCAGTAAACAGGTTTAGTGGTGTTGGAGTAGTGGAGTAATTCCATTGTGGATTTGGGAATGCGGATTGCGGAATTAGAAATAAGTCCTTTATTTGAGCTTTATTTAACATAGAAAACCTGGTCCTCAGGGCCAGGTCAGAGTTCAATGGCTTTGCCAGTAAACATGTTTCGTGGTGTTGGAGTGCTGGAGTAGTGGAGTATTGGAAGAGCAGAAATTTCAAATCACCA
>Ga0209536_100003048_pt1 | contig 27096 bp, 23 predicted proteins | sample DeeMarSeWOR28_12_FD_187461 | JGI IMG/M metagenome (GOLD analysis project Ga0209536, IMG submission 187461) | Marine sediment microbial communities from White Oak River estuary, North Carolina - WOR-2-8_12 (SPAdes) (version 2) | ecosystem: Environmental > Aquatic > Marine > Intertidal zone >... | reverse complement strand
CGAGGAATCCCAAATCTGCGCTGTCACCGGCGCGCGAAAGAGGGTCTGGGCCCAGCCCATCCAGCTGTTCATGCCATCGGGTTACCAGAGCTACTACGTCCTCGGGAATAGCTCCATGATCATCCGGGAGGCCGTCGACGTCGCCATGGAGTTCGACCCCGATGACGCCCAGCCTTACAGCGTCTTCAGCATCGTCGCCTATCAGAACCAGTCTCGCATCTACGTCGACCAGAGGGGGAACGGCTACTCGTTCAACAGCTCGGACTTTTCCGGCGCGGACGCCGTCTTCGAGCTCGACAAGGGGGGAGTCCTCATCTTTGACAACTGGGCCTCTCCCTACTATGATATCACCCCGATTGGAAGGGGAAGCCTCGTCTCGGGCTCCCTGGGGCCCGTCGACGGAGGAGATTACTTCTACATCGCCGGAGGACCTGTAAATGTCTTCAGGGGAGCCACCGATCGGCAGGCCGAGGCAGGGCCAGATGGTAACTATGTGGCTGGTATGTGGGAGCTCTACCCCGTGGAGCTGGGGGGCTCCTCCGCCCAGAGGAGCTATGTGGTTCCCGTGGGGGAGGATACGCCCGGTACCGGGGATTTCAACGGGTCGGACTCTAGGCGAGGGGGCTCGTACCTTGTGGTCCAGGCCACCGAGGATGGCACGATGGTCAACTACACCCTTCAAGGTTCACCCATGAACAGGACCCTGAGCCGCGGGGAGAGCTTCGTCATCTCCCACGTATGGCAGGGCGACGTATTGAGCTCGGACCAGAGCGTGCAGGTGGGTCTCATCGGGAGCGGGGGGAAGCAATATGACATCAGGTACTTCACCCTCAAGGACGCCAACTTCACGGGGTTCGACTACTGGATACCCACTTTCCCTTCGAGCTTCCCCGTGATGGACGTGAGGTTCCACGTCTACGCCGTCACGGACGCGGCGGTCACGATCGAGACTATGTGGGGTACAGCTGCAGGGTGGAGCGGGAAGGCCATGTCCGCTGGGTCGGTCGATACAAGCTTCACGACCAACGGGACCACCCCTGTCCACATCTACGCCGGGGAGGGTGAACGGATCCTGATCCTGGTCTCCATGAGCACGAACACGGGGGATCGGGACTGGGGTTACGTGCCCGTCGATCGTACATGTTACGCCCTTGAGTACTTCATCCCATACGCTCCGAGCGGGAAGAACGCCAGCAGGGACATGCAGCTCTACGTCACCCCAGTCTTCGACGGGACCACAGTCTTCGCTGACTACGATCAGGACGGGGTGGCCGAGGAGAATGTCACTCTGAGCCGCCTGGAGTCCCACGGGTTCTACGATCCCTCGGACATGGACAACACGGGCACCCACCTCTACGCCGACTTCCCCTTCACCGTCGTCTACGGGGAGTCTGTCTACGCTGAGACCGGCGGGAACCTGGCTGGGTACGGCTGGGGGTACACTCTGATCCCTCTCGAGTGCGCCTACTTTAACACAGCCCTAAACGCCACGAAGATGGCTGATCCAACGGTCTCTCCGATCAATGGGAGCGTGTCATTCACGGCTTCGGTTAGCTCGGGCAACTATACGGTCCGAGGCGTCGACATCTGGGATGTCCTGCCCCCGGGCTTCAGCTACGTAAACGGCTCAACGACGATCACCCACTCCAACGGCTCCGTGTCCAATCCGGATCCCCAGGTGAACGGGGGGGTCCTCACGTGGTGGCTCAACGAGACCATGGCGCCTTCTACGACAATTGTCATAGGTTTCAACACCACGGCGTCAAGCTTCCCCGGCGTCAACCTCCTGAACGTGGTCATGGCGAACGGCACCGACCCGTGGGGAAACGTCCTCATGCCTGAGGCGAGTGCCTTCGTCACCGTCTCCGCGGCTGGGGTGGTCTTCGGGTACATCGAGAACGTCACGACCCTCCCTATCCTACCGGTGCCAGGGGTAACGGTCTGGCTCTTCAATGGCACGGATGACTCCCTCGTTGACACCGCTGTGACCGACGGTAACGGGTTCTACAGTTTCACCGACGTAGCCCCTGGATCGTATTACGTGAGGTACGACTCATCCGACCCCGACCTTGGGGGCCTCGACCCCTACTCCGACGACGACCCCTCTGAGCCTTTAGCCGACCCCCTAATCACCTCAGGGACCTTCATCCTCCCCCCCAACGGCGTGTACGCCCATGACTTCGAGGTCGCCCTCACGGTAGACTTAGTGCTGGAAAAGGAAGGGCCCAACACCGCGGAATTGGGTGACGTGGTGACGTACAACTACACGGTGACTAACCAGGGCGACATCGGTGCCGAGGGGGTGGACGTCGATGACGATATCTGTGGTAACGCCACCTACGTCTCTGGTGATACGAGTCCAAACGGGCTGCTGGACCCCGGTGAGACCTGGCTCTTCGTGTGCAACCACACAGTCTCGGCTTCGGACCCAAACCCCCTGGTGAACGTCGCCGTGGTGAACACCACCTCAAAGGACTCCGATCCCGGGAACAACGAGGACACCTGGTCGGTGGATCTAATCCTGGTGGACCTCCACGTCTCAAAAGACCTCGTCGAGCCCTGGGACGGGACCGCCGAGATAGGTGAGACCGTGGTCTTCACGGTGAACATCACCAACATGGGGGGCTCCTCGTTCCTCACAGTGCCCCTCAATGACACCTACGATCCCTCGAAGCTCGACTACGTCTCAGCGTCCCCCAGTCCGGACGGCGTCAACGAGACGCTGGGGGTCCTTCTCTGGGGGGACCTCACGGGTGGCGGGGCCCTGCTCCCGGGTGGTTCCCTGCTGGTGAACATCACGTTCATCGCCATAGCGGAGACCACTCCCGGCTCCACCGAGGACCTGGCGAGCGTCATTGACGCGATGGGCTCCGGTGAGGGGGAGTACGTGAGCGGGAGCGACTCGGCCTCGGTCATCATCCTGTACCCTGAGCTCCACGTCTCAAAGGAACTGACGGATCCTCCGGGGGAGGTGGCTGACATCAATGGGTCTGTGACCTTCAACGTGACGGTGACCAACGTCGGTGGCATCCCCCTGTTGATTGTCCCTCTCAACGATACCTATGATCCCTCAAAGCTGGACTACGAGTCAGCGACACCCGCGCCCGACTCCGTGGACGAGGGGACCGGCCTGCTGCAGTGGTACGACCTGACGGGTATTGGAAGCCTCACCCCGGGTGCCTCGGTATCAGTGGTCATCGAATTCAGAGCCCTAGAGCCCACTGGTCCGGAGGGCACGATGAACCGGGCTGAGGTAGTCAACGCCACGACGGCGTACGAGGGGGTCTACCTGAGCGGTGAGGACACGGCCAATGTATGGATAACCGTGCCAGTCGGAGGGGAGATATTCCCGCCCGACCTCACCTATGCGCGAGCGGTTGTGGCGCTCATCCTAGTAGCAGCTTCAGCGAGCTTCGTCTTTGTTTTTAGGCGTTATGGGGGCCCCATCAGCTTCCTCGTATCAGGGAAATCGAGAATGAGACAAAAGCGTCAACTGTCTTAGTGAAGCGTTATCCCAGTGACATGCCCTCTCCCTTTTTTGAAATGGGTTCAGAGCCGCTTCAGTTCGAGTATAACGGGGTTGTAGCCGTCGGGGCAGGCGTGCCTGGCGACACGGTCTCCCTCCTCGTTGACGGCGAAAGCCACATCCCCTCCATGGACGAGGGCGTAGATCTTGGGCATCACCGAGTAGAGGGCGTGGAGGCAGATCCTGCCCTCGATCTCGTGGGTGTCCCAGTCGAAGACTATCTCGTTGCCGACCTCGTGTCCTGCTGAGCAGTGGCCCTCCTTGCTGATGACCTTGACGCTTATCTTTGACATATTGTATCCGTATGCTCCTTGGGGAAAATAGTTTTCGTCAGCTGAAAAAAGGGGGATGTGTCGAAGGTCACTCCTTCCTTGGTATCCGCTTGGATATGGGCTTCGCCAGTATCTCGCCTATGTCTAAGTCGAAGAAGGCGGTGCTGTTGGCGGACTTCAGGATGATGGCTGTGTCAGCCCACCTGCCCTGGCCTCCAACGGCTATGACGTTCTCCCCGATGGGTATGGCCCCCGCGTCGGCGGCCATGACGGTGATCTCGAGGCAGACCTTCATTCCCTGGGAGAAGAGACGCAGGACGTTGGCGATGAGATCCCCAGTGGACGGGACGTAGGCCGGCCAGAACGGTGAGGGCCTCGCCTGTCCCTCAACCCTGGGCGGGACCCTCCTTAGACTGCTGCCGACGCCTCCGAAGGCGTGGGTGCAGGTCACGATCTTGCCCCCTGCGGCCTTGATCTTCTCCTCGTTCTCGGGGAGGAGCTCGGGGCCCCTGGGGCCTATCTGGTGGGTCACCACGACGATCTGGATACCCGTTCCTTGGAAAGCCTCGGCTGCCTTGACCCCTGTCATCCCTCTGGTCGAAGCGACGACGACGTGTTCAATGCCCTTCTCCTTGGCCTTCGACTTCACGAGGTCGAGGACGAGGTCCATGTTCTCCGGCTTCGCTTCTTCGAAGTAAACGATCTCTCCCTTCAATAATCACACCACTACAGGAGAGAACGCGGTGAGATAAAAGTGCAGAACCAGATCTAGTCAGTGAATCCTCCTTTACTAGTAAAGTTGTGTTTACTAAATACCGTTCCACTGAGGGGGTTATATCGGGGTTAGTTGTAGTTTCATCTGGTGATTGACCTTGTCGGAAGTCAAGAGATCTGAGCTGGAGAGCCTTGAGGAGGAGGTCTTCAAGGCGCTTGACCACCAGAAGAGGAGGGACATACTGAGGTTCGTGGGGGAGAGTAGGAGGGCGACCTTCACCGAGATCCTGAACGCCACGAAGATGGCGGACAGCCCGTCCCTGTCGTACCACCTGAGGAGCCTCTCCCCCTTCATGGAGCAGAGGGACGAGGGGTACGGCCTCACGTCCATCGGGAAGGCGGCCTACTCCCTCCTCCTCAAGACGGCGGACTACAGCACCGTCGCCCTGCTCCACAGGAAGAAGACGGGGGCCATCATCGGGAACATCGTGTTGTGGATAGCAGCCATAGCGGCGGCGCTTGTGATGGAGGTCGACTCGTTCTTCTCGGCCATCATCCTTCCCAGCCTAGCCGGGGTCAGCTTGATGGTTATAAACGAGCTCTTCGAGTAGGGTTTGACCAACCCTTTTAACGGGTAAGGAGGTGTTCTCTCTACATGGACATCCCTGAGGTCAAGATCGCTGTCATTGGGGGCTCAGCCGTCATGGGGGTAGAGTTCCCGGGGGCTCTCGACGGCGTTGAGGTCCACGAGGAGGGCATCGTCTACGAGACCCCCTTCGGCCCGTCGGCACCGTTCGCCATCGCAAGCGTGGACGATGTCGAGTTCCTGTACGTACCCTTCCATGGTATCACCCAGGAGATAAGGAACGTCGAGCCCGACAGCGCCGGTGAGAGACTCTTCTACGTCCTCTTGAGGGCTGGGGTGAAGAAGATCATAGGCACGGCCCTCTGCGGCTCCACTAACCGCCTGTTGGACCCTGCCGACGTGGTGATCCCCGACGGGTTCGTGGACTACACGTCGAAGCGCCCCCAGTCCCTCACTAGGAGCCTGAAGAGGAAGGGGGAGGAGGTGGAGTCCACCATGTATCGTCTACATCAGCCATTCTGCCCCTCCCTGAGCCGCCTCCTCGTAGAGGGGTCCAGGGACGCGGAGTTCCCGAGGGTTTTCTCTCGTGGGATAGTGGGCGTCGCCGAGGGGCCGAGGCTCGAGTCTCCGTCCGAGATCGGCCTGAGGTACACCCAGCAGGGCATCGACGTCGTAACGATGAACCTCGTCCCCGAGGTGTTCTTCGCAAGGGAGATCGGGGCATGCTACGCGGCCCTTGAGCTGGTCTCCAACTACGGGGAAGGGCTCGTCTCCCGTGAGTGGTCGGGGCACGACGCCTTCGGAGACTTCCTTGATCGCTGGAGTCGACCCTCTGCCGAGGCCATCCTCCACGTAGTCAGGAACATGGACGTCGAGGACGACAGCTGCGGATGCTCACAGTATCGATGGAAGACCATTATAGAGTAGCTCTCATCCTATTGTTCACGCGTCAAGCAGAGGTTAAATAAGCATTCCAAGGGAATTCCCTGTCATGAATCGAGTCCTTGGCTCCGTCGACTGGGGGAGGCAGGCGCTGGAGCTTCTAGCTCATTGCAGTGAACTTGACAGCGATAGGTCTACCGTGATGCACATCAGACACACGGAGCGTCCCGTCATCGACGACATCAGCAACGGGCGTGCGGCGCTCTCCACACCCCTAGGTAAGGAGGCTGCCTACGAGCTCGGGATGAACCTCCCCTCTGGGTGGGATTACAGGTTCTACCATACGTACTATGAGAGGACCCAGGAGACTGCCGAGAGGATGCACGCGGGGATAGTCGCCGGAGGAGGGGCGTCTGAGGTCGTAGGGGAGATGAACCTGAGGATGATACTGGACCAGGAGGAGTACTTCCGGTACCAGTCGGGCTACGCTGATACCGATCACAGCGCGGCTGACTTCATGGAGAGGTGGACGTCGGGGAAGACACCGCCTAAGGTGATCCTGCCCTCGATCGAGTTCGCCAGGAGGGCAGCAGAGAGCACCACGGAGAACCTCGCCTCAGCTGAGGGGAGGCCATTCCACGTCTACGTGAGCCATGACGTCTGGGTGGCCGCCCTGATGTTCCACTGGTTCAGTGTTCCGCCCCACAAGGACTGGTACACGTTCTTGGATGGCTTCATCATGCAGCCAGGGGACCACGGTATGACCGTCTACTACAGGGACAAGGAGAGGACGGTCGATTATCCCGAGTGGTGGAATCGCTGAATCAGGTCTAGACGCTGTAGACCATGGCCTCGAGGCCGGTGGACTCCAAGTAGCTCTCCTTTATCCTATCGTTGAAGTGCTCCACGTTCTCATCTTTTACCAGGTTTACGGTGCAGCCGCCGAAGCCCGCTCCGGTCATCCTCGCCCCGAGGGTTCCGGGGATCTCACGGGCGGCCTCCACGAGGGTGTCGAGCTCGAAGCTGCTCACCTCGTAGTCCGTGCGGAGGCTCTCGTGGGAGGCGTCCATGAGCGCCCCGAGCCTCTCGGGGTCCCCCGCCTCAAGGGCTCTGACAGCATCCAGGACGCGAGCGTTCTCCTCGACAACATGGCGGCACCTCCTGAAGAGCATGTCGGGGAGCGATGCCCCGAGCCTCTCCAGGTCCTCACGGGAGACGTCCCTGAGCGCCTTCACGTCTTCCATGCTCTGGCTCAGAATCCTCACGCCCTCCTCGCACTGGGCCCTCCTCTCGTTGTAGGATGAGGCGGCGAGCTCGCGCTTTACGGTGGTGTCGACAACGATGACTTTTGTGCTCGATGGGAGGCAGATGGGCCTGTACTCATCGGTCCTGCAGTCGATGAAAAGCGCGCTCCCGGGGACACCCAGGGAGGCGACGAACTGGTCCATGATCCCGCTCTGGACCCCGACGAACTCGTTCTCAGCCTTCTTCCCCGTGTAGGCGACCTCGACAGGGTCAAGCTTGAGACCCGAGAGCTCACTGAACAACCTAATGCTGGCGACCTCGAGGGCGGCCGAGGAGCTAAGCCCAGCCCCGATGGGGACATCACCGGAGATGACGAGGTCGGCTCCCCGCAACTCGTGACCGTCCTCGGTGAGGGCCCACGCCACTCCCTGGGGGTAGTTGACCCAGAGACGCTCGGCGTCGTACTCAATCGCAGTGAGGTCGAACTCCGCCCACTCGTCGTAGTCAGCAGCGTACACTCTCATCAGGCTGTCTCCCCTGTCCCTCCCAGCGACCCAGACGTGCATGTCCAGGGGGACGGGCATGACGTAGCCGTCGTTGTAGTCGGTGTGCTCGCCGATGAGGTTCACCCTGCCACTCGCCTTCGTCACCGCGATATCCTCATCGTCCCCGAAGGCCTCCACGAACAGGTCCCTCATGGATTCATTGGTTATCGTAAGTATCTACCCCCCTGATCTCTGATGTGACTGAAACCCTTACCAGTATCTCATTGCCTATGGGGTCCTAAGGTTTTCCCAACGGAGGAGAACCTATTCCGTTGTGAGGATCTAACGCCTTCGGTATTAGGAGTAGTAAAAGGACCGGAGTATCTGTGGAAATCCCAGCTGCCCGTGAGGGCCCGGGTTCAGGGGAATGGATACTCTAGATGACGAAGCGTACCTGCTGCTGGTTGGCCTGCCTCTGCTTGGCGAGCCCCTTCTGCATTCCCTTGTTGGTCATCTCTATGTCGTAGGCGAGAAAATTTGTCACCATATCGGTGAGAGTCTTGGCCATGTCCTGGAGTTCCTCCTGGGTGAAGCTGGACATGATCTCGGGGCTGTTGATCCACTGCATCCATCCGCCGAGGCTGTGGCCGAGGGCGCCGAAGGCAACGCGCATCACCCGCACAAGCTCGAGCCTGTCCTGCTCAGGGCTCTCCATGAGGCCCTTGATCTGCTCCAGTGTCTTCTCGCTACGCTGTATCCAGTCTACGTGCAATCCGAATCACCGCCTCTATTTGGGCTCGGTGCCTCTTAAACGTCTTGGAACGGGTGGAATCCCTTAAAGCCATCTTGAGGAGTTATTCAACCCCGTGAGTTAGATGCCCAAGAAGATCAAGCTTTACGACGCTAGGACCTTCTACGAGACCACGTCCTTCAGGGGGTCCTCGTTCTCAGCGGACGAGGAGCGGCTGCTCATCACCTCCGACCTGAGCGGAATATTCAACATCTACAGCATCCCAGTGGGGGGCGGGGAGCCCGTCCAGCTCACCGGCTCGGAGACCCACGCAGTTATTGGGATAGGCTACTTCCCCGGGGACGATCGGTTCCTGTACAGCTCCGACCAGGGCGGCAATGAGCTGAACCACGTCTACGTCGTCGAGGAGGACGGACGGGTGAGGGACCTCACCCCCGGCGAGAATCTGAAGGCGACCTTCGGGGATTGGTCGGGAGACGACTCCAGCTTCTGGGTCCTCACCACCGAGAGGGACCCCAAGTACTTCGACCTCTACAGGTACGATGCCGGGACCTACGAGAGGGAGCTGGTCTACGAGGCGGACGGCGAGTACGGCTCGGTGAGCGCCGTGAGCCGTGATGGGCGGTGGGTGGCTCTCGTGAAGATCAGGAACAACGCCGACAACGACCTCTACGTCTGGGACGCCAAGACTCCCGGTGAGGTCCCCGTCCTAGTCACCCCCCACGACGGGGACGTGAGCTACCGTGTGGCGGACTTCAGCCCCGACGGAGGGGAGCTCTACTACACGAGTAACGAGGAGGGGGAGTTCAGGCAGCTCTACGCCTACAGCCTTGGGGACGGGATCCACCGCTTCGTCGAGGGGTATGACTGGGACGTCATGTACTCAACGTTCTCTAGGAACGGCAGGTTCAGGATCACGGGGGTCAACGTCGACGCCCGGACGGAGCTTAGGGTACTGGACCTCGACACCGGGGAGACAGTGGACCTCCCCGAGGTTCCCGACAGTGACATAACCAGCGCTGTGATATCGAGGAGCGGGAGGCATATGGCGTTCTACGTCAACGGTGACACTTCGCCCTCGAATCTGTACATCCTGGACATGGAGACGGGGGAGCACAGGAGGCTCACCAGCAGCCTGAACCCCGCCGTCGACGAGGGAGACCTTGTCAACGGTGAGGTGGTCCGCTACCCAAGCTACGATGGGCTGGAGATACCCTCCCTCCTGTACAGGCCTCACACTGCTTCCCCGGAGAGCAAGGTACCCGCGGTCATCTACGTCCACGGAGGGCCCGGAGGGCAGACGCGGCTCGGGTACAGCGCCGAGAGGCAGTTCCTGGTGAACCACGGCTACGCCGTCCTGGCGGTGAACAACCGGGGGAGCTCTGGGTACGGGAAGACCTTCCACCACATGGACGACAAGAGGCACGGGGACGTCGACCTGAAGGACTGCGTCTGGGGCAGGAGGTACCTGGAGTCCCTTGACTGGGTCGACGGGGAGAGAGTCGCCATCATGGGTGGCAGCTACGGGGGCTACATGGTCGCCGCAGCCCTGGCCTTCACGCCGGAGGAGTTCGACGCCGGCATAGACATCTTCGGGGTGACCAACTGGGTGAGGACGCTGAGGAGCATCCCCCCCTGGTGGGAGGCGACCCGGGAGTCCCTCTACACTGAGCTGGGGAACCCCTTCGAGGAGGAGGAGATGCTCAGGGCGAAGTCCCCGCTGTTCCACGCCGGGAACATAGTGAGGCCGCTCCTGGTGGTGCAGGGAGCCAACGACCCCAGGGTTCTCCAGGTGGAAAGCGACGAGATCGTGGAGGCGGCGAGGGCGAACGGGGTTCCCGTGGAGTACATCGTCTTCCCCGACGAGGGGCACGGCTTCAAGGTGAGGGAGAACCGTATAACGGCCGCCGAGGCGTACCTGAAGTTCCTGGACGAGCACCTAGGAGGCTAGAGCCTCCCCTCAGTACATGTCCTGCCAGATGGCGAACCTGTTCCCCTCGGGGTCCTCGGCCTCGGCGAACCAGCCCATGTCCTGGACCTCCTGTTTTGGGACGAGTATCCTACCCCCTAGGGCTTCTATCTTCCTGGAGCTCTCGTCCACCGACTCTACAGAGAAGTAGAGGAGGATGCCGCGTTCCGAGGTCTCCGCCCTCGTCAGCCCCCCGTTCACCTGCCTCGTCTCGTCGGAACTCCCCTCCTGAGATGCTGCCTGGATCAGCCAGTAGCCTTCGACCCCTGGGGCCGCCTCGAACCTCCAGCCGAAGAGCTCGGAGTAGAACTCAGTGAGAGACTCAGGGTCCGCCCCAGATACCTCGAAGTGTGAGATCATCTGCTTCACCGATGCGGGTCGTCTAGGAGTTGTATCCCTGGGGGATAAGGGTATGGAGCAGGAGCGGTGAGCGCTGGTAGACTGTCTCTATTCGTCCTCGGAGGTATCTTCGTTGGGTTTTGACCTCATGGACTCCGCTATCAGTCGGGGAATGTCAACGAGCCCCGGGATTAGGAACGGTGTCGACCTCTTGTAGTCAATGTACTCCTGCCCGAACCGCTCCTCAAGGTGGGGCTCCTCCCTAAGCTTAGCAATCGCGACGTTGACGAGCACCACAACGAGGGGGATCGTCGTCGACATCCCAATGGATCGAAACATCAGGCCCATGCCCCAAGGGAGGAGGGAGTATCCCAGAATCATCGGGTTGCGCGTGTAGGCGTACGGGCCTGTCACCACGAGCCTGCTTGTCTCGACGTCCTTCCGGGCCTCGCCCCAGGGCAAGCCCAGCCCCCTCCTATAGAGCACCTTCGTGGACCTTATCCCTATCTTCAGGCCGACGTAGAAGACTGTGAACCCGAGGAGGAGGTTGACAGGGAAGGGGGGGAACGCCGGTAGCGACAGGTACCTGTCGACCCACCTCCCCGTGAGGTATGTGACGATGGGGACTACGACGAAGATCATCATGTACGCCAGCAGCTGAGCCCTGGAAATGGCGGGTCTCTGGGCAGTCAACTTCAAGCACCCATATCATTCGTCTACGTGAATAGACTCCGTAGGTTGGCAAGTATAGCCTGCTTCGCCATGTACCTGTATGTCCTCTTGGTTATCGGGTTGCTTGAGAAGAGGGCGCTGTACCTCCGGGTCCTGGAGCCGAAGAATGAGCGGTAGCAGGTGTAGATCTCCTCCTGGACCTCCTCGACTGTGAGGCTCTCGGTGGGCATCACGGCGTGGATCATGTCGAAGTCCCCCCACTCGTCGCTCTCGATCCAGCCCTTCTCCCTGGCGGTCTCGTAGATCTCCGTGCCGGGGAAGGGGGTGAGGACCATGAACGTGGCGATGTCGGGGTCGAGGTTGTCCGCGTACTCCCTTATCGCCTTTATGGACTCCCGGGTGTCGTGGCGCTCACCGATTATGAAGGTGCCCTGGCTGAAGATGTCGTTGTCCCTCAGCAGGTCCACGACCTCCTTGGAGGACGACACGTCTATGCCGTGCCTCCTGAATCCCTCCAGCGCCTCGGCGTGGGGGGTGTCGAAGCCCACGAGCATCCATGTGTTCCCTGCCCTCCTCATCTTGGGGAGGAGGTCCCGGTGTGAGACGATGTTGTCGCAGCGGGCCTGGGTGAACCAGGTGACCTCGTCGGAGAGGCCCCTGCCCATGAGCTCGTCGCAGAGCTCGCTGGTCCAGTCACCGAGGTTGAGGTCGTCGTCTGTGAGCCAGAAGAACCTGCTGCCGTACTCCTGGTGGAGGTGCTCCATCTCGTCGGCGACTCGTTTCGGGCTCTTGTTCCTCTGCCTCCCGGTCCAGAACCTCCACTGACTGCAGTAGCTGCAGCTGTGGCTGCAGCCCCTGGAGCCCTCGACGATGGCGAAGGGCTGCTCCATCTCCGCCATGAGGGCGAAGTAGTAGCCCTTCATATGCTCCGCCACGTGGTGGTAGCCGGGGTAGGGAAGGGTGTCAAGTTCGCAGATGAGGGGGCGCTCCGGATTGTGGCGGACTCCATCCCCCTCCCGGAACGACAGGCCCAACACCTCGGATAGCGCCGCCTCCCCCCTGAAGGCCTTCACGAACTCGGTCAGGGTCTGCTCCCCCTCCCCACGGGCCACCGCGTCCACCTGGGGGAACCGGGTCAGGGTCTCCCCCGCAAGGGCCGTGAAATGCTGTCCCCCCAGTATCGTCTTTATCTCGGGGTCTATCTCCTTGGCCATGGCTGCAGTCCAGAGAGCGAACCCCGAGTTGCAGGTGGCCAGGCCAGCTGGTGCAACGATGTCGGGGTGGGTCGATTCGATGCGCCCCTTCAGCGTGTCCCAGTTGAGCCCCTCTACCTGGGAGTCGATGACCTCTATCTGGACATCCTCGACCTCCCGCTCGAGGTAGGCGGCGAGGCAGAGAATGCCGAATGGAGGCGGGATGTACTCCCCCATGGGGAACCAGAAGTCCTTGGGGGGCTCCACGAAGGTGACGCGCGTCTCTCCCATGTCGGCTGCCCTTTTTTAATCGGTTTGTCCCGTCGGAATTTAAGGGTGTCTTAGGGGCTGGTGGCGTGGAAAGTTTAAATGGGCGTTGTGTCGGGTATATCTCTGAGCCGGGGTCTCCTAGCCTGGAAGGGAGCTAACACCGTTCGGTGGCTCAGGCCTGGAAAGCTAGTGTCCGTATGGACGCAAGGGTTCAAATCCCTTTCCCGGCGCCATCCCATCTTTTCTGAGGCGGTCCGATAAAGGTAAACTTGAGCTTACATTTAGTAAAGTTTATATTACATTATGTATAATAAACTTTACATCGGTGATAAGCATGGATGCAACGATGCAGAAGATTGTCACGATGATCATAGTCATGGTCACAGGATACCTGGTGGCCATAGGGATAAACCTGAACATCACGTACCTGCCCGTGGTCACCCTCCTCACGGGGGCGCTGGCCATCAGGCTCCTACGCAGGAGAAGCGAGGAGGTCCTGTACGACGAGAGGGCCATAACCATCAACCAGAAGGCCTCGGCGGCTGCGATCGCGGCCTTCACCCTCGTGGTGACGGCTATCGGGTGGCTGATGATGACGTGGGGCGCCACCATCGACCCGGCGTATAAGGAGATAGGATATGCCCTCGTCTACATGGGCTGCGGGCTCCTGGTGCTCCGGATGGCGTTCCAGTACTACTACAGCTGGAGGCTCGGGGGCTGGGACCGTGGAGAATAGGGTCAAGGTGTACAGGGCCATGAGGAACGTCACTCAGGAGGGCCTCGCGAAGGCTGTGGGCGTCTCCCGGCAGACGGTTATAGCGATAGAGCGAGGGAACTACAACCCATCCCTAGAGCTGGCATTCAAGATATCAAGGTTCTTCGACGCGGGGGTCGAGGACATCTTCATCTACGGCGAAGCAGGTGGCTAAGATGGACGGAGAGATCGCAGTCTCCCTCAAGGGGGTCAATAGGAGTTTCGGTGGGAACAGAGCCGTTAGGGACCTGGACCTAGAGATCAAGAAGGGCTCCATCCACGGGCTGCTGGGCCCCAACGGCTCGGGCAAGTCCACGACCATGAAGATGGTGATGGGGCTCCTGAAGCCGGACTCAGGGGCGATCGACGTCTACGGTAAGGATCCCCGGAGGGACCCCATGGGCGTCAAGAGGATTGTGGGGTACGTCCCCGAGACTTCCAGGCTCTACGAGTATCTCACCGGCCTGGAGTATCTGGACTTCATTGCGGATGTCTACGGCGTGGAGGCCGAGGTCAAAGAGGAGAGGATCTACGAGTTCCTGGAGGCCTTCGGCCTCGACGGCAGGGAGAACGAGATGATCAGCGGCTACAGCCACGGGATGAAGCAGAAGACCGCCCTGATAGGCGCGCTCATCCACAGGCCCCGCCTCCTCATCCTGGACGAGCCCCTTGGGGGCCTCGACCCCAAGTCTGCCCGGATAGTGAAGGACATACTGCTGAGGCTCTCCCGGGAGGGGGTGACGACCATCTTCAGCACCCACATCATGGAGATAGCGGATGCCCTCTGCGACAGGATCTCGGTCCTCTACGACGGGGAGAAGATCGGGGAGGGCTCCCCAAAGGAGCTGCGGGAGATGGCGGGCTCCGGGTCCACCCTGGAGGAGGTCTTCCTCCTCCTCACGGGGGCGGACGACGTCGCAGACATAGTCGACGCCCTGATGGGGTGAGGCCATGAACCTTAGGAACGCGCTCCGCCTTGCATGGATCTTCAGCCTCTCAGCCTCCAGGGAAAAGAGGGGCAAGGGAGGATCCCCGGAAGGGCTGGCGAGGAGACCAATCACGAACCTCGTCGCCTCCCCCATCACATTCACCCTGACCGCGGCCTTCACCTACCTCGTGATGGGGCGGAGCCTTGAGCCCATCACCCTCCGGGCAGTCGCCTACCAGTTCTGCGTCTTCATGCCCGCCTTCACGATGTTCATGTCGATGGTCTACAGCCTCATGACGGAGTTCAGCAAGCCTGGAAACGCAGCCTCCATCGACATGGTGAACTGGCTGCCCATACAGGCTGGGGACTTCGTGGTGGCTTCCGTCGTCACGACGATCTACTTCGTCCTGCCGATGGCCTCTCTCCTCCTCGGGTTCGCATTCGGCCTCTCCCTGGTCGCCGGCTCCCTCGGCCTCTGGGCCCTCGGGGCAGCCGTCAGCGTCCTGGGGTGCCTACTAGGGGCGTTGGCGCTGGAGATGGCGAGGGGGGCGATGAACAGGGCGTCGGGCGCCTTCTCCGGGGTCGGGGGTCAGTGGGCGGTCATCCTCCGGATGTTGCTCAGCGTCTCAATAATCGTCGTCATCTCCACCATCTTCAACTTCTCCATGATGATACAGATCGTCAGCTGGTTCTCATTGGGGCTCGAGGCAATCCGATTCATCCCCATCCTCTGGCCATCGATGATCGTCCTCGAGCTGGCCTCGGGCGACCTCGCTGGATCCGCCGTATACGCTGGCCTCAGCCTTCTACTCCTCTCCGCCGTCTACGTTGCGAGCGTCAGGGTGAGGGCGGCGTACTGGGCCCCCGCCCCTGTCTCGCTGAAGATGAAGCCGGTGAGGATCTCCCGTAGCCGGGGCCTCCTCGGCCTGCTGGGCTTCGACTCCGGGCAGGCGGCGATCATCCGCAAGGATCTGAGGTCGCTGGTGAGGAGGAGGGAGATGGCGTCCATACTCGCAGTGCCCGTGATGGTGGTCCTCATGGGGCTCCTGGGGACGCCTCCGAGTGTCCTCTTGGACGCCTCGGCCCCTCTCGAGTCCAAGACGACGTTCCTCTTCCAGTGCGCCATGGCCGTGGTGGTCCTCGAGCTCCAGATCGCCCTCACCGCCTTCGGCCAGGAGAGGGAGGCTTTCATGAACCTGATGGCGGCGCCGATGGATGCTGGTCGGCTGCTGAGGGCAAAAGCAGCGTCCGTCCTGATCCCGGTGGCCCCTGCACTCTTGATACTCGTAGCGCTTTTCGGCAGGGTTGCATCCGTCGACCCGGCCTCCCTTATCGCCATCATCCCCCTGGGATTCACGACGCTCCTAGCCGTCGCCTCGATGGAGCTGGCGGTGGGTGCCAAGTACGCGGTTTTCTCAAGCGACGGCCAGAGCAGGTTCGTCACCCTGGAGGGGACCATCATCGGCCTCCTCCTGTGCGTGGCGACGGTGGGGGGCTCGCTGTCCCCTCTGGGGCTCCACTACACCCTGGGCTACGTGGGCGCCCCCATAGCGTATGTTCTGACCCTAGCGTTGGCAATGATCATCTCCGGGGTCTGCCTCATGGCTGCGCGCGTGGAGCTGGAGAGGCTTTACGAGTTCGACTATTGACCTGCCTCCCGCCCCGCTCCCGGGACACAGTTTAATGTCGGTTAGACTAGCGCCGATCCATATTCGGGGAACAGAACAGGAGTTCATAACCGTTATACGAAGCTAAACGAGAGAACCAGTCTGGTGTACTCCGGATGAAGAAGAAGACATTCAGCTTCCAGGAGGAGGATCTGGAGTGGATCAACCCGATCCTCGTGGAGTGGTCCAAGGAGAACGAGGGGAAGAGCCAGAGCGACCTCATAGTGGAGCTGCTGAAGGAGCACAGGGACAGGCGCCCTACCCTCAAGGAGTCCCTGGACGGAGCAGCCGACTCCCTGAAGGGGAGGCTGCAGGACGTCTCATCCAAGTCGAAGGACTCCGTGGACGGCCTGGCGGAGAAGTCGAGGTCCGGCCTCCAGAGCATGCAGGAGAAGGTGCAGGAGGGGCGCGGGAAGCTCATGGACCGGCTACGCAAGGTCGAGTCCGACGTCCGCACGAAGGTCGAGGACATCAAGGCGGACAGGGCGCAGCCCAAGGAAGACATCGAAGGTTAAGCGCCTCCACGTCCACTCCAGTATGAGGCCCCCCAGTGAAACGAAGATGCAGACTACGGCATAGCTGCGATGGGGCACGCCTCCTGCGTCGATTCTAAGAGCTTATCAGCATCCTCATGTGAACGTCTCTACTGAACTCTGGATGGGGCTGACCAAGACACTCCTCAGACGGGGAGCGGGCATCTTCGCCACTGTGGGAGTCACACTCATCCTCATCTGCGTCGTCGCCGGCGCCTCTGGCATGGAGGAGAGGATACTCCAGGGGAAGATGAACTACGCCAGGATGGGCTACGCCCTGAGCCTCGCCAGTCAGGTGGAGGCGGGGCAACTAAACGCCTCCGAGGTCGATGGACTCCTGCAGATCTACAACCAGGAGGCCATCACACGCTTCGGCCTCGACAAGCCCTGGTGGGGCCGCCTGCTCCCCACCCTCCGAATGGTGGTCACATTCGACCTTGGCGAGACAAACACGTTCATGGGCACCTCCGTCTGGGGGGCAATCTCAGAGGCCATCCCCCAGACACTGACACTAATAGTCGCAAGCATGGCGGTCAGCGCCCCCCTCGGCATCCTCCTGGGGGCTTCACGGGCTAGGAGGGCGCAGACCCGGGGGGACTTCATCTACTCCCTGATGTCCACAGCCTCCTTCGCGATCCCGGGCTGGCTCCTGGGCTACCTGCTACTGGCCGTCTTCATAAGGGTCTGGTACGGGGGGATGAAGTACTTCGGAGGGTTCATCTCAGCGAGCGGGACCTCCGCGATCGCTAGCGTCAATCCCACCTTCAACCTCTTTTATAGGTGGATCCTCCCCCTGACCGGTCTCGCCATCCCGTCCTTAGGATTCTGGTACTACCAGAGCAGGTCGACCCTCGTCAACATCGCCCAGGAGGAGTACGTCACTGTCGCGGAGGCGAAGGGGCTCAGCCAGAGGCGGGTGAACCTCAGGTACATCCTCCGGGTCGGCCTCCCCACGATACTGACCCAGGTGGGGCTCGTCCTCCACTCTACAATCGCCAACTCGGTCCCTGTGGAGGTGATCTTCGGGTGGCATGGCCTGGGGCACCTCCTCTGGAGGGTCGCCTGGTCAGGGGGCATTGAGATCTACGGGAGCGCTGGCCTCCTCCTGGGAATCGTCTACGCGTACGCTCTCGTCTACGCCGCCCTCAGGTTCGCAATGGAGGCCCTCTACGTGTTTCTGGACCCCAGGATCCGCTATTGATGTAAAATGACCATATTCTCCTGTACGCAATCAGGATGTAGGAGGAGAAATCAAAGCCCCCCAAGACATAATAGCCCAAGGGATTCTCAATAAAAGATGCTCGGATTCCTCCTGATCTATACCACCATATTCCTCGTGTTCCTCGTAGCCCTCACCTTCCTAGCTACGATATTCATCATCTCCAAGAAGAACACTATCATGGCCCATGAGAGCGAGATCATCGAAGCGGACAACGAATACAAGATTTTGGACGAGAGGGAGCAGTACTTCTCAAAGAGGGAGCTCGGACTCTGGGAACGGAGATGGGCCAGGATCCGCCATCCGGTAGACGACTACCTGAGATACCAGACCATCGCGCTGAAAATCCTAGGGACATTGTCGAGGATAAGCCCTGGGGTGATGGACTACAGGGAGTACTTCGAGGTAGGGTCAGACCTCAAGGTGCTATTGGACGACCTTTCGAGACGATTCGAGGATGGATATGATCTCGTCGGGAAGAGGAACCGGATCTACGTCAGCGAGGAGGTGGAGAGGTATGGGGTGTTCTTCGACACCCTGGAGCCTTACCCTTTAACGGCAGCCCAGAGGGAGGCTATAGTGATCGATGAGGCGTATAACCTCGTGGTCGCCGGAGCCGGGACCGGGAAGACGAGCACCATAGTTGGGAAGGCGCGATATCTCCTGGAGAAGGGGCTCGCTAAGGACGATGAGGTCCTGATCCTATCCTTCACTAGGGCGCCGAAGGATGAGCTCATCGGCCGATTTGACGCTGTCGACGAAGTGGAGATCGGTGTCAAGACCTTCCATAGCCTCGGGCTGGAGATCATAGGGAAGGCTGAAGGGAGGCGGCCCTCTCTCTCAAGGATGTCTGAGGACTCGGCCTATCAGCGCCGTAGGATACAGGAGTTCATCGAGGCCCATGTCGACGATTATCAGTATCTGGACACCCTGTTCGAGTACTTCACCTATTACCTCAGACCCCAAGAGAACATCTACGACTTCGCCACCGAGGGGGAGTACGAGGCGTTCATCAGGTCAGTCGAGATAAGGACGCTCCAGGGTGAGAAGGTCAAGAGCTTCGGGGAGTGCGAGATCGCCAACTTCCTCTACGTCAACGGCGTCAGGTACGAGTACGAGAGGGAGTACGACGTGGATACCTCGACCGAGAAGCGGGGGCAGTATAGGCCGGACTTCTTCCTTCCCGATCACGGCCTCTGGATAGAGCACTTCGGCATTGACAGGGAGTATAACACGGCTCCTGGAATCGACAGGGAGGAGTACTTCGAGGAGATGCAGTGGAAGAGACGGCTCCACAGGAAGCACTCCTCGGCGATGATTGAGACGTTCGGTTATCAGCTCACCGAGGGGATCCTGGTAGACGACCTCACGGAGAGGTTGAAGGTCTACGGGGTGAGGTTTGAACCTGTACCCCACGAGAGCATCCTGGGGAGACTGAAGACGTTGGGAGACATAAGCCGCCTGGCTGCTCTGGTCTCCAAGTTCCTCAACCTATACAAGTCGTCCAACAAGACGATCCAGGAGCTCCGGGACGAGGCTCGGGGCAAGACTCTCAGCAGGAAGTTCAACGCGTTCCTAGACATCTTCGAGCCCCTCTACGAGGACTACGAGAGGCATAACCGAGAGGAGGGGAGCATAGACTTCCATGACATGATAAACCTAGCGACGGAGCACGTGAAGAAGGGAGATTACAGGTCGGGTTTCAAGTACATCCTCGTGGACGAGTTCCAAGATATCTCCCAGAGCAGATACAGGCTGCTGAAGTCCCTGCTGGAGCAGAACGAGGAGGCAAAGCTGTTCTGCGTTGGAGACGACTGGCAGGCCATCTACCGATTCGCCGGGGGCGACGTGACCATTATGACCCACTTCAGGGAGTTCTTCTACCCCTCGGAGATAATGTTCCTCGACGAGACGTTCAGGTACGACGAGAGTATACGAGACCTTTCATCTCATTTCGTGATGATGAACCCTCACCAGTACAGGAAGAAGATGAAGGCTCGTCAGGGCGAGGGGAGCAGTGTGTCCCTGGTATGGTACGACTCCCTCAACGAGGCTTTAAGGGCGACCCTTGAAGCCATCGGGGAGGGATCAGGCGACGTCTTTGTGACAGGCCGCTACAACGAGAGGCTGTACAGAGATTTCGACACATCCCTTACTAGTTCACCGGGGGTTAAGTTCGTTACAGCCCATGGTTCCAAGGGAGCTCAAACAGACCACTCTGTGCTCATCGGTCTGAGCTCGGGGGACTACGGCTTTCCCTGCATGATCGAGGACGACCCCGTGCTCGACCTCGTCATGGCGAGGAGCGAAAGTTATCCCAACGCGGAGGAGAGGCGCGTTTTCTACGTCGCAGCGACCAGGGCCAAGGAGCATCTCTACCTCCTAGCAGACAGGAACAGCGTCTCCCCCTTCATAGCAGAGATTGTGAAGGGAGACTATAATGTCAACGTCTCCGGTGAGCCCCCTGTAGATCTGTCATGAGCGGCGTTAAAATTATGAAACTACGTTCAGACGTCGCCAGCACCCTTGACCCATGAAACGATCTAATTACGCTCACAGACCTACACCATTTATACAAGAAACCTCAGAAATACCCCCATTCTGGTGTTATCATGAAACCAATCTGGATAGTGCGAGACTACGAGGAATGCACCGGTTGCAGACGATGCGAGCTTGCGTGCAGCCTCCACCACGAGGGCTGGTTCTGGCCCGAGGCCTCGAGGGTCAGGGTCTTCATGCCCTTCCCCGGTGTAGAGGTCCCCCACCTCTGCGCCCAGTGCGACGACTACCCCTGCGTCAACGCTTGCCCCACGGACGCCCTCTCTGTGGACGAGGATACCACGGCGGTCCTCATGGACGAGGAGAAGTGCATCGGATGCAGCAAGTGCATCGAGGCTTGCCCGGGGAGCGTCCCCATCCTCCACCCCGAGACGGGAAAGGCCGCCATCTGCGACCTCTGCGGCGGCGACCCCGAGTGCGTCAAGGTCTGCCACGAGGCCAGGTACGACGCCCTCAGGCTCGTCGAGGAGGGGATGAGTAAGAACCGGAAGCTCTTCTCCAGGCACCCTATAGATGTCGCGAGAGACCTGGCGGTCAAGTTCTTCGGCGAGAAGGGGGAGGAGGTCATCTAGATGCCCCGAGGATACGCAGGGAAGTACCTAGAGGTCGACCTTACCAAGGGGAAGACACAGGACACCACCATCGACGAGGGGACGCTGGAGGCCTTCTTCGGGGGCAGGGGGCTCGGAGCAAAGATCCTCTGGGACAGGATCGGAGACAGGTGGGCGGAGGTTGACCCTCTCGGCCCCGACAACATTCTCCTCGCCCTGACGGGGCCCATGACTGGCATCTACCCCGGCGGGCGGATCTGTGTCACCGGGAAGTCTCCAGTCAGCAACGGCACCATCGGCTCCACCGCCAGCACCGAGTTCGCCCATGAGCTCAGGACGGCAGGCTATGACGGGGTCATAGTTACAGGCAGGGCCAGCTCCCCGGTCTACATCCTCGTCACCGAGGAGGGGGGTGAGATAAGGGACGCGGGACACCTCTGGGGGACGATGGGGGAGGACACCCTGAAGATCCTGAACAAGGAGGTCTCCGAGGAGCTCACCAAGAGGAAGCCAAACGTCGGCCTCTGGAAGGAGCCCGGGATGATCTACGTCGGCCCCGCCGGCGAGAACATGGTGAGGAACGCCGGGGTGATGACGAAGCTCTGCCACGCGGCGGGCTACGGCGGATACGGCTCCGTCATGGGCTCAAAGAACCTGAAGGCCATCGTCGCCAAGGGGAGGGGGAGGCTCCCCGACGTCTGGGCCCCCGAGGCCGTCAAGCTCCTCTGGAGGAAGGCCCACGAGGAACTCATAGCCCGGGACAGCTTCCGCCGCCAGGGCACGGGCTACGGGGGCTGGTCCACGGGGGCCACGCTGAGCAGCGAGCCCGTCAGGAACTGGCAGGAGGAGTGGCACGACGAGCGGACGTTCGGCGGCCCCATGTTCGAGACCAGGTTCTGGGTGAAGAAGTACTGGACGGACTTCAACTGCACATGCAACTGCATGAAGCTGAGCTGCATTCCCAGCGGGAGGTGGGCGGGTGACATCACCGACAACCCGGACTACGAGCTCCAGTCCTACCTGGGGACCAACTTCGGGGTATTCGACCCGGCCGACAACATTCACCTCAGCGCACTCGTCGACAACCTAGGCCACCACGCAATCGGCGCGGGGAACGCAGCCGCCTTCGCCGCGGAGCTCTACCAGAGGGGGATCCTAACCGAGGAGGACCTTGGGTTCAAGCTGGAGTGGGGGGGCGCCGAGGCCTTCGACAGGCTTCTGCGGATGATGGCGTTTCGGGAGGGGATAGGCGACGTCCTCGCCGAGGGGACCTACAGGGCGGCCAAGAAGATCGGAGAGATAAAGGGGGTCGACTGCATGCCCTACGTCGTCCACGTCAAGGGGATCGAGGTGGGGGCCCACGGGACAAGGAGCGACCACGACTTCCTCGCCCACGACATCAGCTACGCCGTCAACGTCCAGGGGGGCGACCACACGAGCGCCGCGTCGGACGGCTTCAGGGAGCTCTCCGGCGCCGTTTTCAGCGACTCCGGGGTCATCTGCAGCTTCGCCAGGACGCCCCAGCACATAATATTCGGGCTCGCCAAGGCCATTACCGGGTACCCCATCACCATCGACAGCTGGCGCAGGGTGACCGGTCCCAGGATCGTCACGCTGCAGAGGGCTCTCCTGCTCTTGGGCGGGCCCGATGTGACCTGGACGCCCGTTGTGGACGATGAGAACCCGCCGAGGTTCTACGAGCCGTTGCCAAGCGGGCCTTGGAAGGGCCGGACGACGGACCGGGGGCTGGTGGAGAGGAAGCGGCTGGCCTACTTCGAGACCCTAGGCTGGGACGAGAGGGGCATACCCAGGACGGAGACCCTGAAGAGGCTCGGCCTTGAGGACCTGGAGCCTAGCATGGAGGGCTTCAGGGAGTAGGGCCAATAAATCCAAATAACCCGACGGGTAGTAGGATGGACCACATAAGGTGACCTGATATAGGAGAGAACAACGCGAACGAGAGGACCAGTCTGCTAAGCAGAAGCCTCCTCATCATGGTGCTGACACATGTCCTGGTACACGCAGCTGGGAACATGCGCTCCACCCTCTTCCCTATCCTCAAGGACGAGTTCAGCCTGTCATACCAGCAGGTAGGCCTCCTCGTGGCCATCCCGTCCCTCATACAGATATTCTTCACGGTGCCCACCGGACTCCTGTCCGACAGGTTCGGGGCTAAGAGGCTTGTAGCCGTGAGCATCCTGATGGCGGCTGTGGGCGCCTTCCTGGGAAGCATCTCGGCGAGCCCCTGGATGTACATCGTCGCCTCGACCCTCATGACCCTCACCTCCACACTCTACCACCCCCCGTCCCAGAGCTACGTCTCGGAGACCACACGGCCAAGGGACCGATCCAGGGCGCTGGGGATCTGGAACGCAGGGGGGACCACCGGGGTCGCGATGGGGCCCCTCTCCATCACCATCCTCATGGGGTTCTTCGCGTTCCAGTGGCGCCAGGTCTACAACTTCTGGGTAATCCCCATCCTACTCGGCCTCGTGGCACTGTACTTCGTCAAGCCCACTGACGAAGTCGAGCGTGAGGGGGTCGATGAGGAATGGGTGGAGGATGGGACCGCAGAGAAGCTCCTCAACATGGACATGATCGTATTCCTCCTCTCGGGCACCATCAGGAGGTTCGGTGGAGGGCTCACAACGGGCTTCCTCGCCATCTGGTTGGCGGAGTCCCAGGGATGGACCATCTCGCAGATAGGGGTGATGCTGAGCGCCAGCTCGCTGATGGGCATAATCGCGTCGCCCCTCGGCGGGGAGCTCTGCTCCAGGTTCGGCGTCAAGAGATGGCTTGTGGGCACCCTCTTCGCGTCCTACGTGTGCTTCGTCCTCGCCATCACCCTGAAGGGCTTCTGGCCCTTCATGCTCTTCTACCTCGCCCAGAGGTTCTTCGGGATACTGGGGATGCCGGCGAACATGACCATGACGGCCAAGCTCTCACCCCCCCGGCAGAGGGGTGTTGGCTTCGCGCTCTCATCCATTCCCAACACCATCGTCGGACCCGTTGCGTCGATAGCCGCGGCGTACATAGCCGACTACTTCGGCCTCTATCCGATTTTCATCGTAACCGCTGTCACCTACTTCATCGGGCTGGGGATACTCCAACTCGGGGTCAAGGTGGAGTAGACAAGCCTAGCCAGAAACCCTTACTGGAGCCCGAGGAGCCCTTACTCCTTCTCGTAGGGCTTGTAGTCGCTGGGGGCCTTCGCCCTGCCCACTACCCCGCTGAGCACCGCCACGGTGAGGAGGTAGGGGATGGTGAGGATTATCTGGGGTGGCAGTAGCCCCAGGGACTGGAGCCTCATCTGGAGGGCGTCGGAGAAGCCGAAGAGGAGGCTCGCGCTGAAGGCGCCGAAGGGCATCCACTTCCCGAAGATCATCGCCGCCATCGCTATGAAGCCCCTCCCACCCGTCATCCCGTAGGTGAAGAGGTTGAGGTGGCCGAGGCTCATGAAGGCCCCGCCGAGGCCGGCGAACATCCCGCTCAGCGTGATGCAGATGTACTTCACCCTGTGAACGTCGATGCCCGCCGTGTCCGCCGCCGTCGGGTGCTCCCCCACGGCCCTGATCCTGAGGCCCAGGGGAGTCCTGAAGAGGAGGACGTACGAGAGCACCACGGCGAGGAGCATGATGTAGACGAGGGGCGTGTGGGTCCCCAGGATTGGGCCGAGGACGGGGAGGTCCTTAAGTAGGGGGATCGAAATGGGCTTGAGGCCTGAGACGCTCTCGGAGGCCCCCCGGGAGCCCCAGAGGACCTGGCTCATGTAGGCCGTGAAGCCCATGGCGAAGATGTTTATCCCGGTGCCGCTCACCACCTGGTCCCCGCTGAACTTCACGGTGAGCAGGGCGTGGAAGAAGCCCATCAGCCCTCCAACTATTACTGCCCCTAACACCCCCAACCAGGGGTTCGATGTGAAGTAGGTTACGGTGACCCCCGTGAACGCGCTCAGCAGCATCATCCCCTCGAGGCCGATGTTCATCACCCCCACGCGCTCCGAGAAGATGCCCCCCAGGGAGGCGTACGCGATGGGGGTAGCCATCCTCAGGGCGGCGGCGAAGAGGCCGACGTTTAATACGTCTATGATCCCAACCATCTCAGACCGCTCTTTTTCAGTAGGGTTCTAATCATCTTCGGGGCCGCCACGAAGAGGATCACAAGCGCCTGTAGTAGGAAGACGATGTCCAGGGGCACCCCCGTAGCCCGGGTCATCACCATGCCGCCGCTCCTGAGGGCGCCGAAGAGGATCGCCGCTAGGAAGGCCCCCACGGGGTTCAGCCCCCCGACTAGGGCCACAGCGAGCCCGTCCCATCCGTAGCCGGGGGAGAACCCGTCTATGAACCGCCTGTGGACCCCCAGGATCTCACCTGAGCCCCCGAGGCCCGCTATGGCTCCGCTGATGACGAGGGCCAGTATCATCCCCCTCCTGACGTTGATGCCGGCGTTCTCCGCCGCGTCAGGGTTCAGCCCCGTCGCCCTCAGCTCGAAGCCTAGGACGGTCCTCCTCAGGACGTACTCCGTGAGGACCACAAGCAGGAGCACAAGGTAGAGGGAAGCGGAGAGCTGGGTCGGTGACAGTATCCGGGGAAGCCTCGCGGACTCCGAGATGGGCACAGTCTGGGCCACCCAGCCGGGCGCCTTGTAGGGGTAGTTGACCATGTAGCTCGTGAGGTATATTGCCACGTAGCTCAGCATCATCGTCGTGATGACCTCGTGGGCCCCGAACCTGGCCCTCAGGTAGGCCGGTATGAAGCCCCAGAGCCCCCCGGCCACGGCTCCGGCCAGGAGGGCAAGTGCGATATGGACGGGCGCCGGCAGCCCACTGAAGGAGACCCCGACGATCGCCGAGGCCATGGCCCCAACTATGAGCTGCCCCTCGGCGCCGATGTTAAAGAGGCCGCTCTTGAAGGCGAACAGGAAAGCGATGGCGGTGAACGTGATGGGCGTCGCCCTCGTCAGGGTCTGCCCTATTCCGTAGATGTTGCCGAAGGCGCCCCTGAACATAGCTGAGTACGCCTGGATGGGTGAGTATCCCGTGAGGCTGAGGACGATGGCCCCGGTAGCGAAGGCCAGCAGTATGGCCAGGATCTGGACGAGCACCGCCTTGAACGTGGATACTGTCGGCAGGAATCGACGAAGACCCCTGCGTGTCACTACATCAGTCATCTCTGCCACCCGCCATTAGGAGCCCCAACTCCTGCTCCGAGGTCTCCTTGGGATCCCTAGTCGCCACTATCCTGCCCTCGTAGAGCACCGCGATCCTGTCGCTGATGGCCCATATCTCGTCTAGGTCCGCTGAGAGTAGGAGGACGGCGCTGCCATGATCCCTCATCTCCAGCAGCTTCCTCCGGACGTACTCAGTGGCCCCCACGTCCAGCCCCCTCGTGGGCTGGGCTGCGATGATGAGGTTGGGCTCCCTGCTGAACTCCCTCGCGACCACTAGCCTCTGCTGGTTCCCCCCTGAGAGGTTCCCAGCATGGGTGTCCCTGGACGGGGTGTCTATGGAGTAGTCGTCGATCATCTTGTCCGAGTAGGCGGAGGCCTCGGCCAGGTCGAGGATCTGCCCGTATTTCGTGAACTTCGTGTTCCTGTGGTTGCCGAGGAGGAGGTTCTCCATCACCGAGAAGTCGTGGACTATGCCCCTCTTGTGTCTGTCCTCGGGTACGTGGGAGATGCCTGCCTTGATCCTCTCCCCGGGGGAGGATGACGTGATCTCGGATCCGTTGAGAAGTATCCTCCCCGCGGTGGGCTTCCTCAGCCCCATGAGGGCTTCGATGAGTTCCGTCTGGCCGTTCCCCTCGACCCCGGCTATCCCCAGTATCTCGGAGGCGCAGACCTCCAGCTCCACCCCCCGCAGGGCTTGGAGGGCACGGTCGTCCAGCGCCTCAAGCCCCTCCACCACGAGGACGGGCTCCCCGGCCTCGCAATAGTCCCTCTCGAAGGTGTAGACCACCTCCCTGCCAACCATCATCTCGGCT